>OKWJ01001890.1_pt1 | contig 12788 bp, 18 predicted proteins | sample 1607121 | NCBI WGS metagenome assembly OKWJ01 (sample SAMN04414080, study PRJEB24778) | human gut metagenome | material: faecal | host: Homo sapiens | reverse complement strand
CGGAAGAAATCATGCAGATCAATGCAGAAAGCGTGGATCAGTACGAAGCAATCCAGAAAGCCTTCCGGCTTGGAATGGAGAAAGCGAAGTCAGAGAATGTTGTAGAACATCCGGTATATGGATCAGAGGACATGGAAGAGTTGAGACAGTGCGTTTTGATTGATCTGGAAGATTGCATGACCAAAGACCGGGAAACCGGGGAAAAGGGAGAAGCTCTCTGTATGACGTTCCAGAACGAAGAAGGGAAGTATATCAATGTTTCGTATCTGGATGGACAGTTGAGCATCAGTAACCCGTACAGAAAATAAAAAAGAGCCTGCCATCATCAGCAAGCCCGTTTCCGATATCCGATAATTTAATTATAAAGGGAGTGGGCTTGTGATGTCAATGAACATTGAAAATCAAATATGTGAACCACGGACGAACCACGGGACAGCAGAACAGCGAGAGAATAACGAGCAGATCGTGAGCCGGATTCAAGCAGGAGAGAAGGAACAGGAGAACATGACACTGCTGTGGCAGCAGAACCAGAACTTTATCACGATGATTGCAAGAAAGTACAGTTCCTGTGCAGAAATGGAAGATCTGGAGCAAGAGGGCTATATAGGGCTGTATGAAGCGGTCAGACATTATGATGCATCATCAGAAGTACCCTTTATCAATTATGCTGCATTCTGGATCCGGCAGGTCATGCGCCGATATATTGACAACTGCGGCAGAGTGGTTCGGATTCCAACACATGCAGTCGATAAGATGCAGCGTTATAAGAAGATCAAAAGTGAGTATCAGAAGTATTATGGAAAAATACCTACAGACAGGGAAATGAGCGCCTTTATGGGGATGGATGAAGAAAGTCTCAAGAGCATAAAGAAAACGGCAGCAATGGGGCAAATACGAAGCCTAGACGAGCCTATCAACAGTGATGGGGAAGATATCTATATTGGTGATACCATTGCATCGAAAGAGAACATAGAAGCTGATGTGATTGATCGTATTGATTCAGACCTTATGTGCAGGGAACTATGGGCAGCAGTTGACAGACTTCCAGATCTGCAAGGAAAAGTATTGCGCTGCCGGTTCTTGGAAAAGCAAACCTATCAGCAGACAGGGGAAACACTGGGAATTAGTGTGAGTGCAGTCAGACAACAGCAGAGCAAGGCAATGAGCTTGCTGAGAAACAGAGGAAGAAATAAAGGGTTCATAGGATACCGGGAAGAGTTCTTGCCTGCTGCATCCATTCATCACGTAGGAGTCAGAAGTTTTCAGCACACTTGGACAAGCGAAGTAGAACGAGAAGCATTGAGTTTGTGACGGGTTATACAGCTGTTCTATAGCAAATGTGATTATTTCCTCGATGAAGCGAATAAAATGGGAAATAGAGGGTAAATAGAACGCCACAGGGCTATTGTGGTGAATGGCATCCCCCCTCCCTTTGAGGTGGCAGCAGGATCATCGGAGAATCGGGAGAGAGGACTCTTTCCAATAGAGCGGATCTGTGAAAATAAATTTTCCTTAGATTTGTAGTAGGAATTAAAATGGGCGTAGGTACGGGAAAAGCCCGTAGAATAACTACTTTTTGAACATGGATGAAAAACAGGGATCAGCGGAAATAATCGGAAAACAGGGGTAAAAATGCTAACTTTTGCTAACCTTTTTCGTGAGTGCCAGATAGAATTGCAGCGTACTTGTGGGTATATAGCATAGCAAGTGTACCTGTGAGTACGGCTGTATTGGAGCCCAAATTGGATTGGTTGACCAAGCAAGATTCGTAGTGCCGGATGTCGGTTAAATCGACTCCCGGGATAGCGCAAGATTGCGCGTTCTACAACGCAAGAGAAATGTTGAGATTTGTCAACCTTTAAAACGGAGCATTTCTGAGCAATTTCCTCACTTTTGAGGAGATCCAGACGCTGACGTAAATTTTAACGGGAGCAGAATTGCTCTGGTTACGCACAGAAGTGTGAGAATAGGGGTATCCACCATTTTGAGCAGACCTGCTGCCATTTCCCCCACAAGTTGGGGAAAGTTGACGGCTCAAGATTGAGCTTTCCACACAACTGAGGAAAAGGACTGCTGAAAATTCAGCCGTACTATCTGCCTTATATCGGGGCGGAAGTTACTGTTAGTCACATCTAAATTAAAGAAATGGGGGCTTACCGGACGGGAATTGAGTACCTCAGAAAACCTCAGAAAATCTACTGAGCGCAATTTTGCGTTGAGTAAATCCAAGATGTGCCGGAAAGTACGGGTTTAGATAAGCTCAGTTTTGAGCTGACGCACTGTTTTGAGGGGGCAGATAGTGTCGAGAAACACGACGGATTTAAAGGTGATTGTGAGGTGAATTGATTTTTACAAGAAGATAATGAAGTGGCAGCAGGGAATTGATACGTGAGTAAGAATATGCTATAATCTCGGCAGGGAAACCAAAGCCGGGCGGCTTACCCTCTTTTACGGAGGGGCAACCCTCCAGACGAAAGAAAGGAGGGCGATGCTGATGTATGTTACATATACTGATTTGATTCAGTTGTTAATATTCATTGTTGCCCTTGTCAGTCTTTGTTATGAGATTTTCAAGGATAAACGAAAATAGCCGCCATTACTCGCAATAATGACGGCAGTTTAAAATAACAGCTTTTATTTTACCGGGTAAGCCGCTTGCGGTTTCCCTTTTTGTATCTTCAATATAGCACATCTGTATCAATTCTGCAAGATGATAGGTTACATTTTACATATCCTAAGAATATCCCGGCACTTTCGGCAGCCTAAAAAAAGAGCATGGTTATATTTGTAATGCCCTAAAAGAGTATCAAGACATTTCGGACACCCTAAAAAGACCATTCATTGAAATCAATAGATAATTCTGGATAAATACCAGACGCTACAATATCTGAAAATGAATATTCTATAGTGTCTTCAGATTCAAAATTATAAACCGTGATTCGATTCTTATCACTGTCAACAATCCAGTATTCCCGGACGCCAGCAGTACGATATTTGAATAATTTGATATAGTAGTCCATTCTCCGGCTGCTTGGTGAGACAATTTCAATAATCCAGTCAGGGGCACCGTTGCAGCCTTTTTCGGTGAGTTTATTCTGGTCGCAAATAACAGAAATATCTGGTTCTACATAGTTTTTGTCATCCTGGTTGAGAAATACGGCAAATGGAGCAATATCAATTTCACAAGATCCGTTTCTGCTTTTGATGAAATTGTTGATTGTAGTGGAAAGTTCTACGGTAATGCGCTGATGTTTGCGGCTTGGTGGTGCCATCATATAGACTTGACCGTCAATCAGTTCTGCACGTTGTCCATCTGGCAGAGAATAGATGTATTCAGTGGTGTAATCTTGGTGCTGTTTCGGTAATGGCATGGCAATACTCCTTTCGTAATGAGTGTTTGTAGTTACGGGGGAATTATTCAGAGTCACGTTCCATCCGTTCATCAATGGCTTTTTTGATGTATCCGTTTACAGATTCCCCGGCATGATCGGCAGCAGCTTTGATTTCTTCATATTTCTCTTTTTGTACATCAAGAGGGATGCGCTTGAGTTTTGTTTTGGCATAGTTAATGTTGTATTCAGTTTTACTTTCGCTGTTTCCCATTATATCAGCCTCCTTTCCCATGTTTTAGGGAAATGAATATAGATATTCTTTCCCCACCTTATAACAAAAGTATACTATAAATCAATAGTTACGTACATGGTAAAAATAAACAAAAATAGGTTGTGTACTACGTACATATTTTGGCTAGTATGTTAATAGACAAAATACTACGTACGAGGTATAATAAGACCATAAGATAAAGCAAGGCAAACGAACAGCCCGAAAAGCTGCGAAGCTGAAAGCCATATCCCTGTGAGCGTACCGATAGGAGGGCAATAGTCAGGAAGATGATTCAGCCGAATGCCTACAGTATCTTAAAGAAGGAGGAAGATCAATGAAATACGATTTGAAATCAATCATGTTAAGAGCATGGAAGAACTACAGAAAATATAAAGAACTTTCTTTTGCTGAGTGCTTGCACAGAGCATGGATCACGGCAAAAGCGGAAAGCATCAACGCTGAACGCATTAAGAGAGCGAAAGCGGCAGCAGGCGTTGAGGAAGTCACAAAAACATGGAGTGAATGGAAGAAAGCAGGTTATGAAGTGATACACGGCAGCAAGGCATTGTTTGGAACAGAGCTGATCTGGGGGAGCAAGGGAGACGGAGCAATCTATAAAGCGAGATTTTTCGGACAGTCACAAGTGCAGGAGGTAACAGCATGAGAAAGTTAAGAGAATGGATGAACCGAAAGAAAAGAGCGAAACACTTCAAAATGTATCAGCTTGAGCCGGTTTCAAATGTGATCCGGATTCAGCCAGACATACAGGTGATTTCAGTTGAAAGATAAGAAAAAGCCCATACAAGTGCGGCAACACTGTATGAGCAAATAACCCAGTACGAGGGGTTAAGCAGAGTATAGCACGCCTGCTGCCCCTTTTCAAGAGAAAGGATTGATATCAATGGAGAAGAAAGCTATAAACTTATGTGACAAAATAAGAGAAGAGGAATTGGAGATTCCGCAGTCATTTGATTTGTCTGTAAAGCATTTGTACGATTTACAGAATAATGTACCGGATAAGTACGATAAGATCTGCTTAGCATTCAAATTCGGCTATATGCAAGCGCAGAGAGCAGAAAAAGTAAATAAGACTAAAGCGGAGAATAATCAGTTGCAGAATCTTTTGTCACAGTTAAGACCGGAAGATTATAGAATCAAACGCCAGATAGAAGCAATTTTATACAGATATCTGGAGAAACGGGACAGGCTGCCAGATACAGAACAGCATGATCGCAAGGAATCTATTATGCGGATGATCGACAGCATGAAAAATGAAGAGAGACTGGAACTTGTTGAAAGATTTGCGAGGAATTTAGCAAGCGGTGAGGTGAGATAACATGACGGAAAGACAGTTGATAGAGGAACACATTACAGAGCTTGCTGAGATTGTGAGAGAAGCGAGAAAATTAACACAGCAAGAATATGAGGACTGGAAAAATTTCGTTCTGAACTGTGCAACAGAGAAGAACATAGGATTTACAAAACGCGTGCTATCCTTGGTAGAACAATGCTTGATGGATGAAAAAGAGGGGCAATAAATGGATAAAGGTAAAGTATTTGAGCGTCTAATGCTTCTTGCAAGGAAAAAGCGTTTACAGGTTCAGTTCCTGCCACTTCAAGCGAGTTACGGTATTCTCTGCAATGACAGAATCGGTATTGCGAATAACATGAGCATAGAGCAGATCAATCATACATTGGCGCATGAACTTGCACATGCATATCTCCATTATGATAAAGGGGACATCACGGAAAGTACAGGAGACTATGAGGAACAAGCGGAAAGAACCGCAAAAATGTTACTTGATTTTGCAGGTGCATAATTTACTCAAATTAGAGTAAAAGTCCGAAGATATGAAAACGTTCTGGTGTGCTACCAAATACTGTCAGAACATGAAATAACTGCCCTCTCCGGGAAGATGCGCCAACATCAGAACCGGAGCGGCAGCAGGAAGAGAGGTGAGAAAGATTGTATTGTGTAATTCAAGAAGTTGAGAGGAAAAGGAAGAATCAAAATGGATATCCCAAAGAACTGAAATCGGAATATATGCAGATGTCCATAAACGGACGGGACGAGAGTCACTACTGGCATCATTACAGTAATGAACGTTTTGAGAGAGACATCAAGAAAGCATACCGGATTACCATTCACGAAAGCTACCGGGAGAATGGGAAAGTGAAGAAAAAGCAGTTTGGGATTTGTACCGTTGATTATTATGACCTTGCTACAGACTGGTTCTGCCTGTATGACTGGGGAAATAGTAAAATAGAAACTGCCGCCAAAGAGCTGAATTGTTCAGAAGAAGAGCTTTACACTTTGATTGAGAAGAAGCTAGAGCCTATACAGGAGCAGATCATAGAGGAATTTAAGCAGACAGAAGAATACAAGACGCATGAAGAGCATGAGAAGATTACAACGTTGTACGCTGCCAGAAAAGTAGAATTCAATGCAAAGTATAATCTGTCAGGGAATGAATATGACAAGTGCTATGACGTATTCGGTGTATTGCAGAAGCCGGAATATCTAAAGAAGATAGAAGCTGATCATGAAGCAAGGCAGCGATATGAGCAGGAAAGCCGTAGGTATTACGAAGAATATTACAATAACTACAATCAGGATTCAAGCAGTAGTTACGGCGGTTCAATATCGAATACCTACAAGGAAGAAGATAAGGCAGTTTTGAAGCAGTTCTACCGGGAGTTATCCAAGAAATTTCATCCAGATGCGAACCCAGATACGGATACTTCACAGCAAATGCAACTATTGAATCAGTTGAAACAGGAATGGGGATTGTAGTTATTTGAAAATGAAATGCAATACCTACAGAAAATAGGCGTGATACTAAGAAATGCTAAGGCAAAATGAGAACGGGACACACTCGGAAATACTCGGATGTTAAGAAATGTTAAGGTGAATAGGAATATGTGGAGATTTTGGAGTCCTTAAAAAGAGTATTCGGAGATTTCGGAGTCCCTAAAAGAGTATCCCAAGATTTCCGAGTCTCTAAAAAGGAGGTGAAGCCTATGGAACAGATTAGAACCATATACAGGGAAGTATTCAGCAAGTCCCCTGCTGCCATTGGAGCAGATCAAAAGCTCACAGAGGAAATAGAGCAGGAAATTGAAGAACGAAAAAGAAGAGCAGGGCAAGCCCTCACAGAGGAAGAATGGACAGATCTGGTATTTGCCGGCAGCAGTTACGGGCAGATACAAGGATTTGAAAGCGGCTTTCGGTATGCTATGACATTGATAGCAGAGAGCTTGTGTAATTAAAAAGCCCCACAGTGCGGCAACACTACGGGGCAAAAACCAAAATAACCCAATACATGAAATATAGGGCTACCATGATTATAGCGGTCATGTAGTCCTATTTCAATACGAACTGTTGTTCGCAGAGAGGAGACAATATGGCAGTTGACAAGAGAGGAAGAAAGCTTCCAAAGGGAATACGACAGCGTTATAACGATTTTGAGGGGCGTTTTATGTATCAAGGGGAAAGATACCTTGTACATGGGAAAACGGTCACAGAGACGCAGAAAGCAATGACAGAATTAAAATATAGGCTAGAGCATGGTTTATTTGTCGAGAGAAAGAAGATTACCCTAAATGAATGGTTTGATACATGGATGGAAGAATACAAAAATAATCAGGTAAAAGTAGGAACATGTATAAATTACAGGGAATATTACAAAAACAATATCAAAGATGTATTAGGGAACAAAGTTCTGACGGATATTAGGCCGGAACACATTCAAAAATTATACAACGATATGGTGAAAGCAGGGTATGCCGTTTCGAGTATTAAAGTTGTTTCATCATCATTAAGCGGATGTTTGCAGCAGGCATATAAAAATCGATTGATCGAGCAAAATCCCTGTAGATTATGTACGTTACCAAGAGAAAAAGAGCGGAAAGTCAAACAGGCTATGACGAAAGAACAGCAGGATTTATTTATGAAATATGCAGAAGATAGTTATCTATACAATTATTTTTATATACTTCTGAGAACAGGTATAAGAAGCGGAGAAGCAAGAGGGCTAAAAGCGTCAGATATAGATAAAAAGGGAAAAGTATTACATATAGTCAGGAATTTGCGATATGTAAACGGGAAGGGATATATAGAGGACACGCCCAAGACAGTGACATCCAGAAGAGATATCCCATTAACAAACGACATGATCCGGGCATTGGATAATCAAAAAGGTTTCTGGGGATTCAAGGTGGAAAAAATAGATCGATACTTATTCTGTACAGAAAAAGGCGAGGTGCTGAAGCAGTGCAGGGTACAAGGGGAAATCAATCGCATTACTGACAGAATCAGGTGCGATGGAAAAGAGTTCCCGTACATTACACCGCATACTTTCCGGCACACTTTCGCTACAAGAGCAATCGAAGCAGGAATGCAGCCGCAGGTATTAAAAACCATTCTGGGACATAGTTCGCTTGCTATGACAATGGATCTGTACAGTCATGTATTGCCAGATACAAAAGCGCAGGAAATGGAGAAAATAGCAAACATATTTTAAGAGAGGGCAGCAGTTAGCTGCTCTTTTGCTAAGTTTGCACAGTACCAAAAAAGTACCAAAAAAGTACCAAATTGCAAAAAACAAGATAAACCGTGATAAAATGAAAACAGCAAAAAACAGCGTATTTTCAAGGAAAAACGGTGTTTATTAAATCATAATAAATTTACATGAAAATTTCACAATGTAATTATTGATTTTGGATGCTTTGTATAGTTACGCTGTAAAAAGTACAGTAAATACGCTATATTTCAACTATCTTCCCGAAATCAGAAATTTGATGGAAATAGGAAAGTACCAAAAAAGTCCAAAATGGGAAAATGAAAGCACTCGATCAGGGAAGAGGGCTTTTTGCAATATTTATTCTGTCAAGCTGTATCCACAATGGAATCAGTTATTATCAAGATACATAGTTGCTTCAGAAAGTTTATCGTGTATTTTACGTCGTGCTTGAAATCTTGTAGAATTTTGTTTATATTCTTCCCGTTCTTGTTCGCGTTTTTTTAAGGCTTCGGCAAGTTCTTTTTCATGTTTTTCATATTCTTTATTACTATCGTAATGATTTTTCATAATTCTATCGATGCTGTTTCTGATTTCTTTTAAATCATTTTCAGTGTATTGTTTATTTAGCTCGGCTTTAAGAGCATCTGCTATAAGATGCTGTAAATGTTTGGTTAGGATGAAAGAAATGTAATCAAATTCCATTTCTGCAAAGAGCCGATAATTTTCTATTGCAGTCTCAATAAGATGGCGTATTCCCAAAAATGAAGAATTTGTTATAATGTGAGAAATTATATGTCCAAGTTCGCTATCAACACCTTCTAACTCATCACAAGCTTCATCTGTCAAGCCGTATTCGGTATACATATCTTTGTGCTTTTCCTTTATATTTTCGCTATATCCTAAAAGATAGTCAACCGGAATACCAAAAAAATCAGAAACGCTATCAAGAAATTCAATATCGGGAGTTCTTTCACCCTTTTCATAATAACTTATTGCGCCCCTTGATACTTTTAGTTCTTTGGCAAGTTGTGCTTGAGTAAGTTCAGCCGTTTCTCTCAGAGTTTTGAGACGTTTTGAAAAATTATCTGTTACGAATCCCATATAAAAACCTCCTAAATTTAATGAAATGTATAAATTTGTTGAATTAAAACTAATCAAGATTAAAAATGTTGCATAAACAAAAATGTTGATTTATACTAAGCATTGTAACAGATTTGAACAATGCTATCAAGTATTGATTAAACAAAGATAAACAGAAAGTGAGGTAAGTCTATGAAAAATAGGATGGCAGTAGCAAATGCAGGAGAATCCCGACTGATGGATACAGAGGAACTAAGAGCCTACACCAATTTAGGCCGCAACAGTGCCATGAAGTTAGGAGAAGAGATTGGCGCAAAAGTTCGGATAGGACGGCGTGTTTTATGGGATAGGGTAAAAGTCGATCAGTATTTCAATTCATTAACAGGAGTAAAATAATGCAGAAAAATCAAAATAACCGAGTACATGGAAAGAAGTCCGGCAAGACAGAATTCCAGATTGAAAGCCTGCTGCCAGTAGGCAAAGAGAATGCAGTAACCACAGCAGAGCTTGTGAAGCGGAGTGGATGCAGTTCAGCCAGAGAGCTACAACAGAAGATCGCTTATGAACGTAACCACGGAGCTGTGATCTGTAGTGGATCAGGGAAAGGATACTGGAAACCAAAGAACCGGCAGGAGATTGTAGAATTCTGCCGGACAATGGACGCAAGAGCAAGAAACACATTTGCAGCTACCAGAAGCGCAAAGAGAGTGCTAAAGATGCCAGAAGGGCAGCAGGACATGAGCGGAGGGCAAGAAGATGTCAGATAACAAGAAATACTATTACTTGAAATTAAAAGAAAACTTTTTCGAATCAGACAGCATGATCCTGCTAGAGAGCATGAAAGACGGATATTTATACAGCAATATTTTGATGAAGCTATATCTTAGAAGTTTGAAAGACAATGGTAGGTTGATGCTGAATGGTACGATTCCGTATAACTCTCAAATGCTTGCGAGCGTAACACGTCATCAAGTCGGAACTTTAGAGAAAGCATTAGATATTTTTAAAGAATTGGGGCTTATCGAGATTCTCGACTCTGGAGCTATTTACATGATGGATATTCAAAATTTCATAGGGAGGAGCAGCACAGAAGCAGACCGGCAAAGAAAATATTACAACAGAATAGAAAGTGAGAAATCATGTAAGGAAGAGTGTAAGAAATCTTACAAGAATTCTACACCAGAGTTAGAGATAGAGAAAGAGATAGATATAAATAATAATATATGTTCACCGGAACCGGATGAACGAGAGTCTGACTTTGAAAAAATCTATGCAATCTATCCGAAAAAGAGAGGACGAACCAAAGCATTTGCAAATTATTGTTCCTGGCTGAAAGGAAGATCCGTAAACGGAAAGCGCAGAAAGTTGACAAACCGGGAAATGTATCTTGCGGTACATGCTTATGTGGAGCAGCAGAAGGAACATGAGACGGAGTTGGAGTATTACAAAAACTTTGATACGTTGATGGGAAGTCAGCTTTTAGACTATGTGGAGGTGGAACAGAATGAGTGATCTGGCAGAAAAGACAGTGATCGGATGCCTGTTGATGGACAACAAGGAACTGCACCAGATCTACGATCTCCTAAAGCCGGATATGTTTCAAGATCCGGTTCTGAAGGAAATCTACCGGGAGATTGTGAAGCTCTATGATATCGGTCAACCGGCGAATCTGGTCACAGTAACACAGGCAGTTGAGAGTGAGTCATACACAAGAGAATACATAACACAGGTCTTGAGAGATTGCGCACTGCTGCCGTACACGTCCACAGAGTTGAAAAGCTATGCGGAAAGCGTTGTAAGAGATTATAAGGCTGAGGTGTTTCGGAACATTCTGACACGAACACAGGTAACGGCAGCAGGTGTGGAATATCAGATTGCGGATACGATACAGGAGTTAGAAGCTCTCAAGAGAAGTGAGAAGAATAAATCCAAAAAGCTCACGGCTATAGTCTCAGAATATCAGGATCAATACTTTCAGGAGCGGAAAGAAGAGAAGCTCTATACCGGGTTTTCAAAACTGGACGAGATTACCGGTGGTCTGGAAGGTGGTGACGTGATCGTGATCGGAGCAAGGCCGGGAGTCGGAAAGTCGGCTTTCACTTCTCAGATCATTCTGGAAATGGCAAAAGCCGGAAAGAGGATTGGATTCTACAATCTGGAAATGTCAGAGAAACAAGTGTATGAGAGATTACTCAGCAATCAGAGTGGAATCCGGCTAAACCGTATCCGAAGAGCAATCCAGTTTCTCGGAGACGAAAAGGAACGCTTTGAAAGCGCAAACCAGATGTTGGGGAAAATGGACATTCTGATCAGCAGCGGAACAAAGTCAGTTTCCGAAATTAGAAATGAGTGCAGACATCAGGAGCTGGACTGTATCATCATTGACTATTTGCAGTTGGTAAGAGCTGACACCAGATACCAGAGCAGAGCCAGTGAAGTAGGAGCAATCTCAAAAGCGATTAAAGCCCTTGCAATGGAACTGAATGTTCCGATCATTGCACTGTCGCAGTTGAACCGAACCAGTGAAATGAGAGAGACTAAAGAACCGACAATGGGAGAGCTTAGAGAAGCTGGAGACATTGAACAGGATGCAAGCATTATCATTTTGTTGTGGAATCTGGACAATGAGGACAAGACCAGAAAAGGTCTGAAAGTGGATAAGAACCGGCAGGGAGAACTAGGGAAGATTGTATACCGCTTTGATGGGAATGAAATGAGATTTCAGGAAACAGAAGAGGAACTCAAAAGCAAAGATGGATTCAAGACGGTACGGACACCGACACCGTTTGATTAAAAGATGGGTAGCGTAAAATTATTAAAAGGCAGTGAAGAATTTGAAATGTTTCAGGACTATTGGAAAATGATGCAATCAGTCTGGAGCGTAGAGAACACCAAGGAATACTGGGAGAAAGCAGTAGAAGATATTGACAGATTTTACAGGAAGTACCAGACAGAGTTCTCGAAAGAATTAGCACTGGCACTTGCAAACGAATTGGAAAGGAAAGCGAAACATGAAGCAGAGATGTAGAGTAATGATCCCGGCACAAGCACCAGAAACAAAGCAGAGCAGACTACTGTTCAAGAAAGAATGGGTATCCATTTTGGCAGATGCAGGAGAACGAGTTGGGGAGAACGAAGAAACATTCCATGAGGTGGAAGGGGAACTGATAGAGTTTCGGGAAACAACGGGAATTGTGGTTTTAAAGGGCGGCATCCTTGCGTCAGTGCCAATGTATCGAATTCAAATGTTAGAAGCGTAGGAGGAAAACAAAGTATGAGCAAATTATTTTTTGAAATGACAGAAACAGAAGCACAGTTACAGAATATTTTAAACAGCCTGGAATATGCGCAGTACCAGATGTCAACCGGGATCAACGGATACGGCAACGGCACTATGACAAGAGAAGAGCATCAAGAAACAGAACGGAGCGTGCTGAGTTCGTTAGGGGTAGCTATGAGCGGTGTACAGAAGTTGATTGGAGAGTATGCGTCATTGGAAGAAGCTGAACTGCTGCCAGAAATGGCAACGGAAGAAATCATGCAGATCAATGCAGAAAGCGTGGATCAGTACGAAGCAATCCA
>OKWJ01001884.1_pt1 | contig 12848 bp, 5 predicted proteins | sample 1607121 | NCBI WGS metagenome assembly OKWJ01 (sample SAMN04414080, study PRJEB24778) | human gut metagenome | material: faecal | host: Homo sapiens | reverse complement strand
AATTCAATTCAAATTTTTTCTCTTGTTTCTCTCGTGTTGATCGCGCTATATAATGGCAAAAAGGGGAAATTAAACCTCAAATGGTTGTTTTACATTTTCTATCCCTTGCATTTGTGCGTGATATATTTGATTTTACTTTGTGTTTGAGAGTTTTGTGGCATTGTATTTCAGCAGCATGAGGATTCGCAAAAACATGATTATTATTAAATAATATTATTTATTATACTTAAATTATTTTTTAAGTATATATGTCTTTTAATTGCGGAAAAATAAATATTATGTTAAAATGTTGCTAATTAAACAAGATTTTGGGGGTCATATGAATAGTGCCTTTCATCAAAGAAAATCATTTTTTTACATAATATTTGCGATGATTACTCTCGCCATGCTTTCGCTTGGCGGAGCATTTTTGTTTTCTATTCCAAAAATTTCGGAAGTTTGTGCGGACGTTGAAACCGTTGAAGAACAAAACTATGTCGAACATCAATCAACTGGTGTTGTTGGAACTGAACCCAAATCTGTGTTCTTCTATGTTTCAGTTGGAAAAAATAACACAGCTAATGACAACTCAACATTTAAACAAGAACTTATTGGAAACGGGAAAACCTATTTTGTTGGGGACGATGAAACTGTTGTGATTTCATTCGCAAGAAAATATGAAAAAAATAATGAAGGAGAATTTCCAAAAAACGAAAAAAATTTGCCTAATGTTGATGGAAAAGATTTCAACACAACTGCAACTGTTTCTTTTGCAACAATGCTCACAAAAAGAGACGGGCAAGACGTTGAAGGATTTTCAAATGTGATTCAAAGTGGCACACATGAATACTATTACAAAGAAATCAAATGTTCAGAACTCGTTGAAGGAAGATATGATTTTTCAATTGGATACAATTTTGATGACGGAATGGGCACTGTCACGCAAAGACAAATCTCATATTCAGTCTATCTTCTCAAAAATTCAACATATAATCTTGAAAACGGCACTCCAAACGTAACTTTCTCAAACGGAATTTCAAGTGTTTATCTCAACACTGACAAAGTTGCTTATGAGAGATTTTTCAATTATCAATATAATGGCGACACTCAAAGCGGTGGATTTGGGCTTGCCTCTTTGAGTTACAATGCAAATCATTTCAAAGTTTCAATTTCACGTCAATACGAGGGAAGAATTTTTGCTTATTCTTTTACAAAAAACGGGGCAATGCTTGAATGCAGCAAATCAACAACAGACGCACCCGATCTTGAATACTCATTGATTCTTGGCATGGCAAAAATCACGCTTAAAGATTTGGGGACATATAACATTCAATACACATACATATATTCTTCTGGAGAAGAAGAGGTTGAACTTGAAACGGCATATGTCATTCGTGGTGATGTCTTGAACATTTTTGGCTATCAAGCATTCTATTCTGATTATCAAAAAGATTTGACAGAGTTCAGAGGCGAAGACCAAAGTTTTGCGGCTGACATCACATACAAACGCTATGAAATGACTTCTGACAACAAACTGATCAATCCATATTCCACGGCAGCAGACAAAACTGTTGACATTTCAACATTAAAAATTGTTTCGACAAATCAAGCACCTGTTCGCTTTAAGTTTAATGCAAGTCCTGTCGCAAATTTGCCTACAGGCGCCAAGTATTACAAATGGAATGGAACGAAATGGGAAGCAGCGACTGACGAAAGAATAATTTTTACTGACCCTGGAATTTATTTTGTTGAATACAAATATAATTTTGATGGCTACAAGTTTATGTCTGGCGATAATATTGTTCAAGATTTAATTGAATTTTCTCAACAATTTTTGTTTGAACTCACAACAACAACTCCAGTCATTTCCATGCAAACCGAAGAGAGCAAGCAAACAATTTATTCTGATAGTTTCACAAAGGAAAATGTTGTTATCAACATCAAAAAAGGGACTGAATTTGACAGTTCTGTTCGAGTTGTTGTTTTAAAAGCTGAATTTTCGGACAACACATTGTTTAGAGAAATAACGACACTAACATCAAACGACTACAAACTTGTTGAAAGTGGAAAATATAAAATCGAGACCAAATATGGCAAAGATTTCAAAAAAACAAATGTTTCATTCTTCACAATCGACAAAGATCCAATTTCTGGGCTCTCGGCTCAAACGGTTGCCATTGCCGATTACACGGACATTTTTGTCAAAGACAAAACAATTAACGGACTTTTCACAAATATGCAATTTGCTCTTTCTTGGAATAGAAAAGCGAGTGGGGCGGTGGTGAAGTGTGATTATCAACTTGTTCCACTTGAAAAAGTTAATGCAACCGCAATCAAACCAGTCCGTGAAGAAGCAGACCAAATTTGGATTTCAAGCGGCACAAACCTCAAATGGACTATGGCTGACATAAATAACCTTGTTCCATATGCCAACACTTTTGGCAAAACTTCAGTTTCTGGTTCTGAAATTTTGAACGAAGCAGGTTTATATCTCTTCAAACTTAAAGACGAAGCGGGCTGGGAAGCGGAGTTTTATATTTTCCTTGATAATTCTGAAACGAAATTTTTGCAAAAGCGTTCGGCTGAGGAGGGCGGTGAATATTTTGAACCAACCGCACTCAACAATGTCGCAAGTGATACAACTGTTGTTTGGGGAACTCACAAAACAATTTCAATTTCAGGCATAACTTCAGCAAATGTTGAAAGTGCAAGTGATATTGGAAGAATTAAAAACTTTTTCTCAACATATCTTGGAACAGATTACATTTCATATATGGGATCATCAATAATTTTCAAAAATAGAATTCAAGAAGTGTTGATGTATACCGATTTTGGTGGTGCTCAAAAAGTTGCTGGCACAAGCTATGACGTTAAGGTGCTCAAAAATGGGCTTCCAAATGAACAGATTTATAATTTTTATTCTGTGGATTCGGCTAATCAAAAGATTGCGGTTGGTGCAACGTTTTCTGAATATGACACGAGTGTTTATTCAGGACGCCACACAATCAAAGTTTCAACCGACATGTCAAAAGCAATGATGATAACATCGGATGAAATCACGTTTAATCCAAACGGAAAACCTCAACTGGAAGAACTCAAGCAATACGGACAATCAGTTATTATGCCAACAGACCTAAATAATCCAGTCGACATTAATCCCGCAAACCTTGAAGACTATCTCAAACTCAAAAATTTAAAAAATTTCTATTTCACAAACAAAGATGTCATCTATTTTGCACTCATTAAAGATATTGACGAAGATATCAAAGTTAAAAATGTTGTTTGCGATTACTATACTCTGACATATAATGCAGAAAGAAAAACAAACGAATATTCTTTGACTTCAACTCCTGTTGAAATCAACCTTGAACTTTGGACTGCATACAACAATTACCTTTCGTCAATTGGAGATAGTTCAATCTACTACATTGGCTCAATCAATATTGGCGAGAATGGAATGACTCGTGCAGGGAAATATGTTGTTTCAAGAATTTATGACGAAACAGCAGGGGCAAGTGCACTCAGCCAGAAATATGATTATCTCACTCGCGAATTTGTGTTCTTTGTTGATAGAAATCCAGTTCTTACTGGGCCAAGCACATTTGGTGAAACTCTTGCAAAAGAAGTTGGCGAATACATCAAAATGTATGTGCTTGCGGGCAACCAAAATCAAGTTTTGTTTGATGCCTTCTATCGTCAACCACAAGTTGTAAACAAAAACGATTTGAGTTCAATTTCTGATATTCTCAAAACAAACAAACTTCCAGTAAGAATTTATATTCCATTTGCAAAATATGGTTATCAAAATGCTGACGGTGTGTTCACAGCCGATTCGATTAACGCGAAAATAATCACATCCTATTCAGAAGACACACTTGTTCAAGTTCTGCATCCAAACATGAACCTCAGAGTGAAAATCACATTTAAAAATGGAAACACTTTGAGAGCAACAGAATACAATTCAATTTATGCAATCAATGGATATCTTGGGATTTCAGATATAACCGAAAGCCTGGGAAGTGTTGTTGGAGAATATTTTGTTGACATCTACGACGGAATGGGAAACTCTTGGCTTTATAAATTTGTGATTGATAATGATGCCCCAAACATGAACTTTGTTGCGCTAACAAATGACGGGCAAACAAAATCCGCGATTTATGAAGGTGCAAAATACACAAACGCAGACGAACTTCGTGTTGAGTGGTCTGACCCACAGAGTGAATATCTTGCAAAAATTGACAAAGGCGAAACAGTTGAGGGCACAGAAAAAAGTGCAATTTCTTACACTATCAATGGCAAAAAATATGAGGTTTTGCCAAGCGAGATAAAAAGTGAAGGTTCAAAATATTACTTTGTTATTAGTTCAAAAGTTGTTGGCGGAGAAACCACAAAACTCGCAGACGGGGATGAAATTGTGGTTTTGTCTCACTTTGAAGGAAATGCAGCCGATTATCCAAGCGGATCATATTACTTTGAAAGAAAAATCACCATTGACTACACCGCACCAGTTCTCAATCTCAACAAAATGATTGACGGAGTTTTCATCAAAAACTCGTCTGACTTGGCTCTCACACGTGATGTTGGTGACAAATATAACAAGACTCAAAGAACAGGGGACAATGCATACATCAGTTATGCAATCACTTCAGATTTTAGATTTGAACTTTCAAACTTCACCAACGAAACCTCAAGCATTTATTACAGACGATTTGATAACAAATATTCGCAAGAAGTCAAAGAAATCAATCTTCCAACCGACCCAAATGCAAATGGTTCAAATATGTTTAATGATAATGATTTTATCCTTCTTCTCAATCTAAATTTATTCCCAAAAACAACGGGACTTTATGAAATTGTTGAAATCGACTCTGCGGGGAACTATACAGTTTATACGGTTTATCTCTATTCAAATCCAAAAGAAGTGCTGACAGTTTCGTATGACAGCGGCACAAGTCAAAACCAAACAGAAACATTTGAAGATGTTGATGCGGAAATTGGCGTGTTTAACTCATTCACTCTCAAGGATTTGGACATAAATGGAGATCATTGGTATAACATTTATGTCAAAAAAGACGGCGAAACAACATCAAGTGTATTCCGTCACACACCAAACTTGGCAGATGGGGAAGTTTATATTGGTGGATCAAGTCAAAAAACAACACTCCGTGATGCGATTAAATTTGATAACAACTCAAAATATAATATTGACATTACATCTCGTCAAAAACGCGCACTCAAAACACTCACTGTCAAAATCACAACGATGTCAAGAAGATTTGATGTTTCGTTTGTTGAAATAGATGGTGGGGCAGAAATTAACATTACAAGAGATGAAATTCTTGAAATCAAGGGTAACCCTGTTGTTGAAGTTGGAACGTTGCAAGGGGCAGGCTATGTTTATGAGCAAATTGAATATACTCAAACAACACTCGATAATCTCACAAGACTTGTGGTTGCTTATGACACAACAAAACTTTTGAGGCTCTCTCTTCCAACAAATTTCTCAACCACACAATATTTCTTCTATATTCATGGACAAAAACAAATTGAAGAAGAAGTGACAGGTGATGATTTGATTACGACCGATGCTGAATTTGATTATGTTTCTTCTCACGATGTTTCGTTTACATACAACAATCTTCTATATAATGTTGTTGTTGGATTCGGCGCACAATCATATGTTAATGAATATGTTGAAAATGTTGACGGAAGTTTGACAACACTCACACTCAAAGCTGCACCATTCACATATTCAAAAGGTGGAAAATATGTTGGCGAAAACAGAACGTTCACTCTTACAATTCGTTCACTCATTAATTCCGCAGGCAGCGAACAAGAATCTGACAGAATAATTAAAGTTAATATAAATAATATATTACCTCAATTAAATTTGTATAATGACTATGGGGAAGAACAAAATGTTTTGTTCTCTGGCGGAATCACAAGACAAGATGTTATTGTGAAGTTCGAGGCGGAAAACATTGAGTATATTGTGACAATTTGCAAAAAAGGCGAGGCTGTTAAAAACGAAATCACAAGCGGATATAAGGCAAGTGACTATGGCACATATGAAATTACTTGTTCGCTTGTTGGTGGAAGAACTGCGTCATATACCAAATATTTCACAATCACTCAAACAGAGCTCTCAGTTTATGCTGTAATAACAAAAGATAACGAGGCGGATGAGAACTTTGAGTTCTTGGAACCGGCAAAAAATTATTATGAGTTTAATGGAAGAACACTTCCTTACTACATAACAAACAAACCTTATGTTGCAATAAAAACGGATTCAAGTTTGGATATCAAGTCATCATTCACAACAATTTATTCTCGCGAAGGTGTTGTCACAAGACTATACACGATTTCTAACACTCACGCAGGCAACCAAAACATTTATGTTAATGACCAAATTGTCATCACAATTGTGCCTCAAACAAACAAAATTTTGACAAATTTCTACAAAGTGAACTCATCTGGCGCAGATGTCAAAATTCAAGACCTTGTTTCTGATAAAGAGATTATGACAAGTGTCAACAAAGGAACTGGTGCAATTGAGAATGTTCGCGGCAATGAACAAGTGACATTGCGTTGGGATTCATATCACCTTGAACCAAATAACAAAATTTTGGTGACATATAAATTTGAAGATCAACTTATTTTTGAGAAAAGAGAAATTTCTTCAATTGTTTTGTCATCAAGTGGAAAACACACTTTGATTTTTGAAGATATGGCTGGGAATATCAACATATTCAGTCAAAACATTCAACAGTCAAATAGTTTTGATTTCTATTTCATTCGCTCAGTTGTATTCAAGGTAAATGATAAAAATCCAATTGATTATGCAGTTTATAATGGTGAAACAAAAATTTCAATCCCAGATGAAAGTTTGAAATTCTATGACGCTTCTTCGAGCCCACAAATAATTGTGAAACGTGCGGGTGAAATAATTGAAGTTGAAGGCAAAAACAGGGTGTGGACAGTTTCTGAGCCTGGATTCTATGAAGTGTCATTCCTTGCAAAATGGCTTGGCGAATACATTTTGGTTGAGTCGGTTCATTTTTCCATTATAAACCCAACCGAATCTCGACTTGCCTATGAATTTATGGGTGTTGAAAAGTATGAAATCACGAGTGTTCTAAAAGGCGACGAAGAAATTATTTCACGCCTTGGTGGAAAAGGTATTCGCTCACTTTCAGCAACTCTTGAAGATGAAAAAACTGGTGAAGGCCGCTACACTGTGACCGTTCGTGCGGTTCGCGATGATTCAAATCTTCCAGTTCTTGACTTCACGTTCAAATTCTGGTTGCATCAAGCAAACCCACCAATTGTTGTGTCAGTTGAACAGGGGACTGAAACAAAAGATGTAATCACAGTTCAGTTCAATGTTTATAACCTATATGACGAAGTTGGTGACTGCTATATCAAGATTGGCAACATGGATCCAATCGCTGTTGAAGGTGAAAATCTTGCAACAATGGATGAACTTCAGAAGATTGATATAAAATCTCGCGGCGACTACTTCATTCAAGTTTACACAAAGAGTGGCAATTTGGTTTACTCATATAGAGTAATCAAAAAAGATCCTCTCAACACAGTTACAATTGTTCTAATTTGTGTTGGCGTGGCAGTGCTTATTGCGCTCACAATTGTGTTCGTCAAACTCAGAAAGAGAGTAAAAATCAGATAAAAAGAAAAAAATTAACTATTTGCTATTCACAAACGAAAATATATTTGATATAATCAAAAAAAGGAGAAAAGAATGGTGCTCGGTTTTTCAAAATTATTGGGAGGATTCATGGCAATTCTCGAAAAAATCGCAAGTTGGGTTGGGGCTTTGTTTTCCATCATCCCAAAAACACTTTATCTCCTTATCACATTTGCAATGCAAATTGTTGACATCATTCAACTTCTTTTCCAAAAACTTGCTGGTCTTGATGCTTATTACGTCGCTGAGAATGGAACGGCAACCCAAGAATCGGGTGACTTTCTAATTTTCTTCCTTAGAAAAGTCCTTTTTGAAAAAAATAGTCCTCTAAACACAGTGTTTTGGTCCATAGTAATTTTGGGGCTTTTCCTCTTGGTTTTTGCAACAATTGTTGCAGTCATCAGAACACAATATAACTACGATGAAAAACCTGTTTCCCCAACAAAAGTTGTTGGACAGGCAATCAAATCTTTGCTTTCATTTGCAATTGTTCCAATTGTTGCTTTCTTTGGTGTTTATCTTGGGAATATTTTTCTTCAAGCAATCAACTCAGCAACAACAGTTCAAGGCGAAACAATGAAATTTGATGAGAGTGCAAAGATAAAGCTCGAACCATACACACTTTCTGATGGCAAAAAAACATATTCGGGAATTAATCTTTTTGGTAACAACATTGGCATGAGAAACGACACATTCAGCGGAATGGTTTTTCGCGCCTCATCCTATCGTGCGAATAGAATAAGAAACAATGCAGATTTTCGTGCACTGTGTGATGGCTCAAAAGAAACCATGGCGGGTTCGGTTTATAGTGGCGTCACATTTGGAATGTTTGAAGTGACGGCAAATGATTATGAAACTGCAGCAAAACGTCTTGATGATGCATTTGTTTATAACTACAGGCTGGATCAATTTGCATATGTCAACTGGAAAGCCAGCACAGAGACTGCTCTAACCATGTCAGTTGGAGTTTTATTCAACGACTTCACTGCTGTTCTATACGCTTCTCCATACAAAACTTTCAGCAGATATAATGTTGCATGGGTGTGGTTCTATTATGATTTGTGGCAGTTCGACTATGTTATGGCAATAATTTCAATCGTTGCTCTTGCAATCATATACCTAAACATAACTTCAGCGATGATGAAAAGAGCAATTGAACTCACAATGCTCATGATTGTATCTCCGGCTGTTGTTGCGGTCACACCACTTGATGGTGGCGGAATGCAAAAGAGATGGAGAGAAAACTTCATCAAAAAGACACTTTCGGCGTATGGTGCAGTGGTTGGCGTAAACTTGTTATTTATTATTCTGCCAATCATTCGAAATGTAAACTTCTTCAATATCCCAATTGTCGACACAATTGTTCAACTTCTCTTCACCATTGTTGGGCTCACTTGCATCAAAGACTTTATGAAAATGATGTCAGAACTCGTTGGCGGGGAAGATGCTCAATCAATTGGTGCTGATGTAAACAAGAAGATGGCTGACACCGCCATGAAAGTGGGTTCGGTTGCGGCTAGCGTTGCAATGCCTGCAGCGGGTGCTTTGAAAGGCATGATGACAAAATCTATTGGTGGACTGGCTGGAAAAGGAATTGGAAAAGGACTTGGCGCAGCTGGGAAAGGTATAGGAAAAGGAATTGACAGAGCCAGTGCAATGAATCAAGCAAAAAGAGAACAAACAAAAGAATGGGAATCTGCCGGATATAGCAAAGATGAAATAAAAGAAATGAGAAAAAGGGGAAGTCTCCATAGAACATCTCTTAAAGTCGACCAAAAGGCAAGAGCTGATCAAATCCAAGAGCAACGAAAATACCGCAGATTTACAAAAGATCTTGAACAAAGAGAAAAAAATAAGTTTATAAGAGACCAGATCGCAAAAGATACGAAAAATGGAATTAGACGTTCAAGCGATGAATATGAAAGAGAAGCCGATGCCTACATTGCTTCAGATGCGGGAAAGGCTGCAATTGAAAAACGTCAAAAACACAGAAATAATTTAAATAAAGTTGGCGGTGCAGGGTCAAGTGCTCTCAGATTCATGGGAACAATGGCCGGACAAGTTGTTGACGGAACTTATGGCGAAAAGTTGTATGATGGAGTTAAAGCTATGAGAAATGCATCGGAAGGAAAACCAACAAGTGCATTCTTCGGCGCTGCAGCAAAAGAAGCAAAAGAGAAAGGCGAGAAAGAGTCGGCGAAACAGCAACAACAACAAGAGAATGACCGTCAAAGTGCAATGCTTTCTGCTCAAGAAAAAACCAATGAACTTTTGAATCAGGTTATCAGAAGATTATGATAAAAGTTTATTAAAAAAGTGACCGTTTGGTCACTTTTTTTGTTAGTCTGTTTCGGACATTCTTTATCAAAAAGACAAATAGATATTATGAGTTTTTGCTTTTTTTATGCAATCGAGTGTGACAATTTCACCTTTTTTCACAACAATTTCATTGTTTTTGCCAAAGATGGTTTGAGTTGCGATCTTTCCCATTGCTGAAATTGAATCAAAAGCGCATATTTTTTTGGGGGTTTTGATTTCATCTTTTTTTGGGTTTGAAATTTCCATAATTCGAACAGACATATTTGAAATTTGAGGTTGCTTTGTTGGCGCAAAGCGGCAAAGTTTTGGCTTTTTGTCTTCTTCGCAAAAAAAGCAAAAATCAACTCCAACATTAAAAAGTTTATCAATTGAAAGAGTTATGTTGTCAAAAATAATTGCCTTTGTTTCAAAGTTTTCATCAATTTCAACGTCTCTAACTTTTCCAATGAATTTGCCGTCAAGAAAATATGCAGCCTTATTAATCAGTGAATGAGGCTCTTCATAGTTTTTTGTTGAGATTGAAGTTTCGTTCTTTACAAACAAAACATCATCATCTTGTCCAATAATTTGTTTTGCCCCCAAAAAATATTCATAATCATCGTCGTCGTTAACAACAACAAATCCTGAAACTTTTTTATATTTTTCAGAAAATGTTGCGTTGAGAATATAACCCAAATGTTTTCCTTCATAAACTGAGCAAACTCGTGAACCCAAAATATTAGACAATCTCATAAAATCCTCCTAACATATTTTATTGCGGACAAGCACATATAGAACTATTCTTTTTCGATTGCGAAAAAGAATCAAAAAGCGTGGGGAGTTGCGATTCTCCCCACACCCCACCAAACGCCCCTTGGCGGAGCGGGGCAAGGCGGCCGACGAGGACGGCGAATAAAAAGAGTTTTGCTCATCTTGGGAGCAAAACATTTTCTTTTTATTCTTGACCTCGCGTTTTTTAATTCCAGCTTTATTTTCACTAGTCAACTTCTTGATGTCATATCGAGCAGTCGACTTCGGGGGCCAGCGCCCTTGGCGAGATATCTCATAAAAACCTTTTTATTTGTATAAACACAAAACTGATGTCAAGTGTGAAATGGATTTGAGAACGATGTTCTCAAACACTTGACATAGTTTTGTTGTTTATGCAATTTGGCGAATAAGAAGAGTTAAGGCAAAGGTTGCCATAACTCTTGAATTTAACAAATTTAAATACAAATTAATTTCAACCTCAGTTTATGTCATTTCGCGGCAGAGCTTGGCGGAGCGAGAAATCCAAAACCGTGCAGCATAAAAACCACAACACTCATAAAACCTTTTATTCCTATATGGTTTGAATGAGATTTCTCCCCAATGGTCGAGTCTTTGGAGTTGGAGGTCGAAATGACAATTCGCTTGGTCAAACACTCCCCACTCTATACTGCTCGACATGACATTATGTTGACACATAATATATTTGTCAATTTTCATGAGCGAAATTTGCGAGCATATATTAACTTTGATTGTGAAATCATTATGTTTATGCTAAAATAATCATGAAGGGGTGGACATGAATATATTCAAGAAGATAAAAAAGCTGTTTTCAAATGAGGTTTCTCTTGATGGGGAGCCAATTGATTTGATTACACCATATCAACTTAAAAATGACAAATTCAAAATTGGTGCAAAATTGATTGTCCCAAAAGACATGGTTTTGGTTGTTACGTTGGGAAACAAGGTTATGGAAGTAATAAATGAGGGCGAATATCAAATTTCTTCTGCACTCATGCCAAATGTTGCAAACAAACTCAGACTTGACAAAGTTGATAAGTATGGAAAACAAAAAGATAGCTTTTCAGCTGGGGCTTACTTTGTGAAAACAAATCAAAGCTTTGATGTCAATATTTCAAACTATCGAAAACTGAGATACACTCAAGGATACAAATCATATTTTATTGTCAAATTTCATGGCAAAGTGACTTGCAAAATTGCAAATCTCAACAAGATCTTTGGCATTTTGCTCAAAAATTATCCAAGAATCAAATCAGATTCCGCCGAATTCTTGATTGAAACAATATTGAATGAAAATTTGACTGACAAACTTGATCGTGCGACATATGCAAAGCAGGACTATCAAGATAAGACCACACCACTTTTGAATTTTATTGACGACAAAATCAAGGATTGGACTTCTTCCGTTGGTGTGACAACTGAAAATGTTGAAATAGAATTTGAGGTGAAAGAAAAACTTCCAAAAGAGAAAAAAGAAAAGGTTAAAAAGACAAAAGAAGAAAAACAGGTTGAAAAACAACTTGGAACAGAAGTGCTCGAAAAAATTGAAGTAAATAACACTGAAACTGAGGGAGAGGTTGCGATGTATGATGATGAGCAACCAAAAAAGAAGAGTAAAAGCAAAAAATATGTTGACTTGTCACTCGACAATCTCTATGATGATAGTGAAACAAAAATTTGCCAAAATTGTGGCGAGAAAAATCGCAAAGATGCATTGACTTGTTATAAATGTGGGGCAAAAATAGGAGAAGAAGAATGAAAAAGAAAAAAATGATTTTTACAAAAGATAGCACAATTGGAGATGTTGTTGAATACAACGAAGATTTGGCAGATATTCTCATGGGATTTGGAATGCATTGTTTTGGTTGCCCGATGAGTCAAATGGAAACATTGGAAGAAGCAGCACAAGCCCATGACATTGACCTTGAACTCATGCTTCAAAAACTCAACGAAAACGCATAAACGAGAGAAGACGGAAAATCCGTCTTTCTTTTTGGGAAACACCATCTTATTTTATTGTTTATTATTTATTTATATATTAATATATACACTAATGGAAAAAACAGAATTTTTTAAT
>OKWJ01001882.1_pt1 | contig 12881 bp, 17 predicted proteins | sample 1607121 | NCBI WGS metagenome assembly OKWJ01 (sample SAMN04414080, study PRJEB24778) | human gut metagenome | material: faecal | host: Homo sapiens | reverse complement strand
AGCTTCAGAAGCGCTGCGGCATCACAGAATTGATGGCAGTTAATATTGTCAATGGTTTCCATATTTTGGATTATGTAGCAATAGAGCAAAGAAAGGCAAAAGAGCAGGAACAGGAGAAAGAAGTATGAGACTGGAAAAAGGTGGTGTTGTACTCGATCTGGAGGGAACCTGGATGGAGATTTCAAACAGGTACGGAGTACAAGAAAGCGGAGACGTAGCAGTTAATGAAGGGGACATTCCGGCAGATTTTGGAGAAAAACGCCTGGAACGATTTATCCGGGAACACTCGGTTTGCGAGAAGGAGAGTCCTACTTGCATTAAGAGGGTAGCGTTTGACCCGGAAAAAGGAAGCTTCATTCAACTTCAGGCAGTGAAAACGTCTTGGAAAGATTCCTGGATGGTTCAGGAATATGACGATCAGCTGGTATTTATGAGAGAGGACTTGACGTTTTGCCAATATCGGCAGGATGTGTTGGAACAGATGCGAAAAAAGTATGGTATACAGAGCTGCTTGCGGGCAAGGGTATATCGAACTGACTCCAGAGACTGCACAAATTGCGGGATTTCAGCCAGAAGAACTTCGCTGTATATTCTTGGATGCGAGGGGCCACTTGAACCCGAAGACATTCGGGAATGTGTGCGGATTGAAAGTAGAAAGGTTGCGGGATGCGAATATAGGCATGCGAGACCAGTGTATTTTCCGAACAGATGGTATATGGCTGGAGGAAATTTCCTGTATACGTCTGATTCCAGATATGGGGAATATACCGGGATCAGATATCCGCTTCCCATCCATGATCGGTACGAAGGAGCGTGATTGATGTGAGATTGATTGGTTACTGCATACTGCATGAAAAAGGGTATGTCATGTACGAGGATAATAAGTGCGGGGCTGGGCGTATTAAATTGACAGACGGGTTTCACGATAAGAAGATGCGTTGGAACAGCGAAGAAATGGTTGGGATTGCTATTGTCGGCAAAGAGGAGATCAATCTGAAAAAGATTATCGACCGTATGCGGGGAGCCAGACCCTGGCATCCTCTTCTGAAAATTTTGAGAAAGGAGCTGACTACATGAGTGAGATTGCACTGAAAGTAAATCGGGAAGATGCGGAAAAGATAGCTGAGTGTATTAAGAATATCGCCGGGGGAATTTCTGCCGGAGAGATTGCAGAAATCGTCCTGCGTTCTCCGGAGAAGAAATCGGAGCCAGCAGAAACGGAGAATCAGCCGACAATCAATAGCCGGGAGATAGCTGAGATTTTCCATAACGTACACTCGGTTATCTTCAAGAAAATATCAAAGTACATATGCGGGTATGCCTCAGAGGAGGAAAAGAAGGAGTTCCGAAAGGCTTCGTTCACAATCCCGCAGGGGCAGACCTACCCCATGTATGAGCTGACAAAGAAGGGGTGCGAATTGTTTCTGGCTAATGTGCAGACCTGGAAGAACTACAAGAGCATTGCGATGGGCGTTGATAAGATGCGGCGGGTAATGCAGAACAGGTTTGGACCAGCACAAAGGCAGCCTGAGCAGACAAAGAGTAGTTTCCTGCTGGAAGGAAGGCCGAGAGAAGAATATGAGAATATCTGTCGGATGTTTAATGATTTTATCACCGGTCCCGGAGTTGAGGGGCGTGAGATTGCAGAATTGACTCAGAAATATGAGCAGTTCTACAAGGTGATGAAAGCGGCACAGACCAACACAAGAGACAACCAGGAGATAGAGCAGGCTGTCTTTGATGTTGCAATAGAAGCGGAAATGCAGGGGTTTATTTATGGATTCAAGTTGTTTGATGCGATGATGAGTAAGTCCCTGGCCGCAGCATAAAATTTTAAGGAGGAAAAGCATTATGGCGAAAATGACAAGCAAAGCAACAAATGAGGTATCCTGGGAGCACATCCAGTGGAGAGTCGATCAGGGAATGGCATCCAATTTCCATCCGGGGGACGAAGTAAGCGATGTTTTAAAGGACGGAAGCACTATGGTTTTCGTGGTGGCCGCAGTGAACCACTACCAGGATGATGAAGTGATTTTTGTAATGAAAGACTGTATTGGAGAAGAGCTTCCGATGAATGAAGAGGACACGAACTACGGCGGCTGGCCGAAGAGCTACCTCAGAGAAAAGGCAAATACGGATATTCTGGCAATGCTTCCGGATGATCTGGTAAGTGTGATTGCGCCGAGGAAGATCACACAGGTTATCCGTGGTGAGAAGTTCGAGTGCGAGGACAAGCTGTGGTTGCCCTCAGAAGTAGAGTATTCCGGAGAATCAAGATATGGGGTAGCAGAAGAGGGCGATAAGCAGTTTGAGTTCTATAAGGATGCGAGAAACAGAATTTCCCTTGATGCAGGCGGCGATCCGTGTTGGAAGTGGGAGCGCTCACCGGACCGGTACTACTCGTACTACTTCGTGTATGTGAACACCAACGGCAACCCGAACAACAACGGCTGGGCGTACAACCGGCTTGGCGTGGCCCTCGGCTTCTGCATCCGGAAATCTAAGTAATCCAGGTTTGGCGGCAGTTCGCCGCCATGCTTGAAAGGAGGAAGCGATGCTGACATTAACAATAAAAAAGAAATGGTTCGACCTGATTCTGTCTGGGGAAAAGAAAGAGGAGTACCGGGAGATTAAAGAATACTACGACAACCGGCTTCAGAATCTTTTCGGAGCAATTTGGGCAGATGGAGAATTGCTTCAAGGGAATGCAGTCCCGGAAGAACTTAGGAAAGAGCCGGTGCAGAAGATTATATTCCGGAATGGTTACGCCAAGAACAGTGCGAAAATCATCACAGATTGCAGGCTTCGGGCTGGATTTGGAAAAGAGGAATGGGGAGCTGATCCGGGAAAAATGTATTATATCCTGGAGATAGTCGACGTGGAGAGAGTATTGAAATATGCAGTGTACCAGGGAAAAGTCGGATTATATGTAAAGGAGTATTTCGACAGAATTGATGAAGAACTCTTCAACGACAGAGGCGTATTTGGGTGGCGGCATATTGACAAGGACAGGCTCCCGATAGTTGTGAATGAAAGCGGCGGACGATGTAGCTTTTTCCCGGTTGAAAAGAATTTTGTTGAAATCATCGAAGTACCAGAAAGCCAGGAACCTCTTACGAGGGATCAGTGCTTTCCGAAAAATTCTCCAGAGTTTGGTTTCGGGTGGATTTCTCCGGACGGAGACACATTCAACACCGGATTTGAAGGACATTATCGAGCGGCCGGAATGCTTTGCAAAGAATATGGGTACAGCACATTTTCTCCGGAAAGAACGCTGGAAGAAAAAGGCTGGGTGAAGATTTTCAGAGACGCTCCATACACACCAGATAACTGGAAGAAACGGATTTATGCGGAAAAGCTGAAGATCACCAAAAAGCAGGCAGAGGCCCTGGTAGACTTGGGGTACAGCGCAGACGATGATTTTGCACTGGTTCTGGAAGTGAGCGAAAGATATTGGTAGCAGATCAAAAAAATGATGGAGGAAAAGGAGGCGGACAATTTGGCTGAGGATAAGAAAGGACTAATCTATATAGGGACAGAGCATATTCATCCGCATCCGGAGAATCCCCGGAAAGAGCTTGGGGATTTATCGGAGCTGGCTGAATCACTAAAGAAAAACGGAGTAATGCAGAACTTGACGGTCGTGCCGATTGAAGGACAGCCGGGAGAATATTATGCACTGATCGGAAACAGAAGACACGGAGCAGCAAAGCTGGCCGGAGTTAAAGAGTTGCCATGCAGGGTAGCAGAAGGAATGAGTCAGCGGGAGCAGCTGTCAACGATGCTGGAAGAAAATATGCAGAGGAATGATCTGACAATCTACGAGCAGGCACAGGGATTTCAACTCATGCTTGATTTAGGAGAGACAGAGGATAGCATAGCTGAGAAGACCGGTTTTTCAAAGACTACGGTACGGCGCAGACTGAATATTGCAAAGCTGGACCAGAAGGAATTACAGAAAAAGGAAAAGGACGAAAGCTTCCAGCTGACCTTGAAGGATTTGTATGAGCTAGAGAAGGTCAAGGATGTCAAGGTAAGAAATAAGATTTTGAAGGATGCCAATAGCTCCAGAGACCTTGTAAGCCGGGCACAAAGCGCCGTGTCCGAGGCAAAGCGGGCTGAAAATTCAAAAATCATCGCCAATATGCTGAAAAAGCTTGGCGTTAAAAAGGCACCAAAAGAGGTAGAAAATGAGCAGTGGTCCGGGAAATGGAAAACTGTCAAAGAGTTTGAACTGGACAAAGATGTTCCGAAGCAGATCAGACTTCCGAAAGAAGAGGGAGAACTACTGTATGTGGTATGGTACAGAAGCCTGAAGGTGATCGTAAAGGCACCGAAGGAAAAGAGACAGCTTTCCGAGTATGAGCTTGCACAGAAGGAGAGTGACAAAAAGAAGAAGCGGATTAAAGCTATCCTCAGAGAGAGTTCTGCCAGACGGAAGGAATTCATTGAGAATATTATTTCTGGAAAGATCGATGCCGTAAAAGACGAGGGAAAGGTGAAGGATGCGATCTGGCAGGCCATGATCTGTCTTGGCGCATATGCATATGGCTCAACCCTGAGACGCTTTTTCCTCAGTAAGGACGAATATAAGTGTACGGACGAGGAAAAACAGGAAGCACAGAAAAAAGCGGATGGCCTCAGCCCGCTTCATCAGATGATGATTATTCTGAACGATACCATGAAGAGTACAAACGAGACATACGATTGGCAGGGCAGGTTCAAACAGGAAAAGGGAAGCGCACTGCTGAAAGGATATGAGGCCCTGGAGCCGTATGGCTGGTATTTTGAGAGCGAGGACGAAAAGAAGGTGCTGGACGGCACTCATGAATTGTATGCAAAGGCGGTGGAAAAGTAATGGGCAAGATAAAAGGATTTGAGTTTCCGAGGAAGCTCTGGGCCAGGATAAGGAAGATGGATCATTGCCAAATGACCCTGTGGGCAGAGGCTTTTTACAAAAATGCGTACCGTGATGGGAGGGAAGCGGCAGAAGGGCTTACTGAGAACGAGATGCGAGAAGTGTTGCTATCTGTAAAAGGAATTGGCGAAAGAAAAGCAGAAGCTATCATCCTGGCTGTAAAAGAAGCGGTAGATAGAAAACAAAACGGGAGGGAGTAGTCCATGGAGAAAGAAGAGAAAAAAGTGTATCTTGAGATTCCCCGATTTACGGGTGAGAATGTTCCTGTTGCTGTTGCGGCAAGAGTGATGAAAAAAGACAAGCTATTTGTCAGGCAGGGAATTATACAGGGATTGCTGAATTTTGGAGTGGCGTTCAAGAAGGAAGGTTCCACAACTTACGATTATTACATATCACCACTAAAGTTCTGGAAGGAAACGGGATATGTGTATGATGGAGCCAAAGAATAGAAATGCTTGCAAAGAAAACAGTTCGGAGTTATAATATGGAGGAACCGAGAGAGTCCGTAAAAGACGCACTGGGTAAAAAGCAAATAAGTAGCAGTTGCGAATGGAAGATATGGGTTTTTCCAGTAAAATAGGCGCTCTTGGGTGGCTCCGCAGTTCAGCAAGCGTTAATCAGTTGGATTTTTACAATCGAAATGTTCAAAAACCCTGGAAAATCAATGTTTTCCGGGGTTTTTCTTGTGGTGCGCCTAGCGGCGCACGTTTCCAACAGGTGCAAGTCCTGAATCCGCCCGGTAGTGGGAAGGGTGCAGCCAATGGCAAGGGCGTCACTGTGAAGTGGGGTCTGAAGGAAGCCGGAGGCAAAGTTGTCGTGCGTGGTGTGGAAGGGGAGGTAAAATCTCCCCTATCCGATTGCTCCGGTCTGACCTGCTCTGACTCACTTTGATACGGCTTAACCCAACAGCCAGTCGGACAGGTTTTTGACCTGGATGCCGTTGTATTTTCCTACAGTGAGTCGATCTCCGGTCAAAACGATTTTCTCGTAGTTGTCCCGGATATTTGTCAATGGCTTCAGCTCACGGTCGAAGGTGTCTTGCGCAGTCATATCTGCTGTAACCTGAAAATAGGTATAGGTTCCCTGCTTTTCTGCAACAAAGTCTACTTCTGTATTACCAACCTTTCCAATCATAACACGGTAGCCCCGACGCAGAATTTCAAAATAAGTAATGTTCTCCAGCGAAAATCCTAAATCGTATTGACTGCGCGGCAGGATATGGTTCCGTAAGCCAAGATCTACAATATACAACTTTCGATTCGCTTTCAGAAGCTGTTTTCCCACGATATCAAAACGCTCTGCCGGATAGAAGATAAAGGATTCTGTGAGAGCCTCAACATAATCGCTCACCGTGTTAGGTGAAACTTTTCGTCCGTTTGAGGTCAGATAGTCGGTAATGCTTCGGATGGAGACCGGATTTCCGGCCACACTGGCCAGATATTTGGCAAGGGTCTTCAGCAGGAGAATATCCGTGATTTTTCTTTTATCCGGATCGGTTTCTTTCGCGCCTGACGATCTTCGATGTCCTTTACGATTACTGTATTGTAGATACCCTCTAAATAGGTGTCTACCTTTTCCGGGGTTCGGTTCATAACGGCAATATAAGGAAGGCCTCCGTCACGCATATATTCCGAAATCGGAACATAAAAGGAAGCTAGAAGGGCGGAGTTCCGAAATGAGAATATTCGGAATTTTTTGCAAAAAAATCTTTGATAAATCCTTGACAAACAACGGGAAAATGGGTATACTGTTAGACGAAAGCAAAAGAACTGCTTGAATATCATAAAGTAGAGTAGATCTTATACGTAAAGTGTCATCGGATGGGGAGACTTCCGGTGAACGAAGGTTTTACCGCGTTATATGATCGCTTCCGCTACTGCGTAAAAACATGAGATTCTGATGGGCCGGTCAGGATATTCTTGGTTTGCGCAGCATTTTTTTGCCCAAAATCAGCAGAAGATAACAGGAGGAAAAATCATTATGGGATTCAAATCAGACATTGAAATTGCACAGGAGACAGTGATGCAGCCGATTACCGAGATTGCGGCAAAAGCGGGCATTGATGAGAAATATCTGGAGCAGTATGGCAAATATAAAGCAAAGATCGACTACAACCTGTTAAAGGAAACGGACGCCGAGAACGGCAAGCTGATCCTTGTAACGGCGATCAACCCGACACCGGCAGGCGAAGGAAAGACCACGACCTCCGTAGGTCTGGCAGACGGTCTCGCAAAGATCGGCAAGAAGGTTATGGTAGCGCTGCGTGAGCCGTCCCTCGGACCGGTATTCGGTGTAAAGGGCGGAGCTGCAGGCGGCGGATACGCACAGGTAGTCCCGATGGAGGACATCAACCTTCACTTCACAGGTGACTTCCACGCGATCGGCGCGGCAAACAACCTGCTGGCAGCGATGATCGACAACCACATCTTCCAGGGCAACGCGCTGAACATCGACCCGCGCAAGATCACCTGGAGACGCTGCGTGGACATGAACGACCGTCAGCTTAGAAACGTGGTAGACGGTCTTGGCGGAAAGACAAACGGTATGCCGAGAGAGGACGGCTACGATATCACGGTAGCATCCGAGATCATGGCAGTGCTCTGCCTGGCAAGCGACATCACAGACCTCAAGAAGAGGCTTGCAAGAATTATTGTAGGTTATACATACGGAAAAGCTTCCGAGCAGAAGCCGGTAACGGCAGGCGACCTGCACGCAGAGGGTGCAATGACCGCACTTCTGAAAGATGCGCTGAAGCCGAACCTGGTTCAGACACTGGAGCACACACCGGCACTGGTACACGGCGGACCGTTTGCCAATATCGCACACGGCTGCAACAGTGTAACCGCAACCAAGCTGGCATTAAAGCTTGCTGACTACACGGTAACAGAGGCTGGCTTCGGCGCAGACCTCGGAGCCGAGAAATTCCTGGACATCAAGTGCCGTATGGCAGGACTGAAGCCGAACGCAGTTGTCATCGTTGCAACGGTACGCGCGCTGAAATACAACGGCGGCGTGGCAAAGGCTGACCTCAACAATGAAAATCTGGAGGCTCTGGAGAAAGGTCTTCCGAACCTGCTGAAGCATGTGAGCAACATTACAAACGTTTACAAGCTTCCGTGCGTGGTAGCAATCAACGCATTCCCGACGGATACAAAGGCAGAGCTTGACCTGGTAGAGGCAAAATGCAAGGAGCTTGGCGTAAACGTTGTCCTTTCCGAGGTATGGGCAAAAGGCGGCGAGGGCGGCATCGCGCTTGCAGAAGAGGTCGTGAAGCTTTGCGAACAGCCGAATGATTTCACCTTTGCATATGAGCTTGACGGAACAATCGAGGATAAGCTGAACGCGATCGTGCAGAAAATCTACGGCGGAAGCAAGGTAGTTCTGACCGCAAATGCGCAGAAGCAGGCGAAGGAGCTGACCGCGCTCGGTTACGAGCACTGCCCGATCTGCATGGCAAAGACACAGTACAGCTTAACCGACGACCAGACGAAGCTCGGTGCACCGACCGGCTTTGAGGTAACGGTACGCAACCTGAAGATCTCCGCAGGCGCAGGCTTCATCGTAGCGCTTACCGGCGAGATCATGACCATGCCGGGTCTGCCGAAGGTACCGGCTGCAGAGCGTATCGACGTGGACGAGAACGGAAAGATTTCCGGATTATTCTAGGAGGTAATTTACAATGGGATTTTCTACAGTACCATGTAATGAATTTGTGGAGGTACTTGCTTCGAAGGCTCCGGTTCCGGGCGGCGGCGGCGCTTCCGCACTGGTGGGCGCAGTTGGTACGGCGCTTGGCAATATGGTAGGAAGCCTTACGGTCGGCAAAAAGAAATATGCGGACGTTGAGGCGGAAATGGTGGAATTAAAGGCAAAATGCGACCAGCTTCAGAAGGATTTTCTCCGTCTGATCGAGCGCGACGCAGAGGTTTTCGAGCCGCTCTCCAAAGCATACGGTATGCCGCGGGAGACGGAGGAAGAGAAAGCGGAAAAAGCGCGCGTTATGGCAATCGTATTAAAGGATGCCTGCTCCGTTCCTATGGAAATCATGGAGAAATGCTGTGAGGCGATCGATATCATTGCAGAATTTGCTGCAAAGGGTTCTGCACTTGCCATCAGCGATGCCGGTGTCGGCGTTGCGTTCTGCAAGGCGGCGCTGAAGGGCGCAAGCCTTAACGTATACATCAATACAAAATCAATGGCGGACAAAGAACTCGCTGCAGAGCTGAATGCAAAATGCGATAAAATGCTGGAGGAATACACCGTAAAGGCGGATGAAATTTTCGACAGCGTTCTGGGAAGATTGAAATAGGAGGAAACTACAATGGCAAAACAGTTATTGGGCAAAGAGGTAACGGCTGCGCTGAATGAGAGAATTAAGGCAAACGTTGCCGCATGCCAGGAAAAAGGCGTAAATCCGACACTGGGAATTATCCGTGTAGGTGAGAATCCAAGTGATATTTCCTACGAGAGAGGCGCAACAAAAAGGTGTGAAACTCTTGGCGTTGCATGTGAGAAGATCCTTCTTCCGGAGGACGTTGCGCAGGAAGAACTGCTGGCAGTGATCGATAAGGTAAATAAAGACGACAAGATCCACGGCGTTCTTTTGTTCCGTCCGCTGCCGAAGCATCTCGACCAGGCGGTTATCGAAAACGCGCTGGCTGCGGAAAAAGACGTGGACTGCATGACAGACCTTTCGATGTCCGGCGTATTCACCGGTAAGAAGATCGGTTTCCCGCCGTGCACCCCGCAGGCATGTATGGAGATTCTTGACCATTACGGCATCGACTGCACCGGCAAAAAGGCAGTTGTTATCGGCAGAAGCCTTGTTGTCGGAAAACCGGCGGCAATGATGCTGGTAAAGAAAAACGCAACCGTAACCATCTGCCACACCAGAACGGTGGATATGCCGTCCGTTGCAAGAGAAGCTGACATCATCATCGTAGCTGCCGGACGCGCAGGCGTTGTCGGCGCTGAGTATGTAAAAGAAGGTCAGACCATCATCGACGTCGGCATTAACGTAAACGCGGAAGGCAAGCTCTGCGGCGACGTGGATTACGCAGCCGTTGAACCGATCGTAGACGCGATCACCCCGGTACCGGGCGGCGTTGGCAGTGTAACCACCTCTGTGCTCGTCGGACATGTGGTGGAAGCAGCGATGAGAACCTTATAAAAAGCAGCAAAAAAATCAGAAAAGATGGCGCAGCCTGCGGGCTGCGCTTTTTTGTCAAAAAAATAACAATATTGGTATTGACAAAAAAATAACAATATGATATTCTCGATATGTGCAAAAGAATAGTGCAGTATCAGGTGAGAGTAGTTTTAGGCTCTGGCAAAAGGGAATCAGGTGAGAATCCTGAGCGAACTGGTCACTGTATTCAGGGAGTGAACTTCAGTAACCATTGCATCCCCAAAGAATGTGAGAAGGTGAAGGGAACGGCGAACTGTAAGTCAGGAAACCTGCCTGGTACATGGATGTGCTCCAGACACAGCGCAAGCATCCGGCAGTCATAGGGTATCCGGAAGATACCTTATGGTTTATTTGGTGTGTCTGCAAAGGGGAGCGGACGCTTTTTTGTTGCCAAGCATACGACAAAAACGTCCAGTGGACGTTTTTAGTTGAAAAATCCCTCTATAAAATCTGAGGGAGAGCTTTCTCTTTGTAAGAACCATGCACAAGAATACCTCTATAAGGAAGGAGATCACACATTTATGAGCAGCAAAATCACGATTATTGGAGCAGGAAGCGTAGGAGCAACGATTGCCTATACCCTTTCCCAGAGAGATATCGCATCAGAACTCGTTCTGATCGACATCAACAAGGAAAAGGTGGACGGTGAGGTGATGGATATTGAGCAGGGTACCTGCTTCCGCGATCCGGTGTCCATTGTTGGAGGCGAGTATGAGGATGCGAAGGATTCCGACATCGTTATCATTACCTCCGGCGTAGCAAGAAAGCCGGGACAGTCCAGAATCGAACTCACTCAGACGAATGTAAACATTCTGAAGCAGATTACGCCGGAAATTGTAAAGGCAGCGCCGAAAGCGCTCTACATCATTGTGAGCAACCCGGTGGACATCATGACCTACGTGTTTACAAAAATTTCCGGACTCCCGGAGAATCAGATCATCGGTTCCGGTACGATCCTCGACACGGCGCGTCTGCGCTGCGGTCTTTCTGAGCATTTCCGCGTGGCACAGAAAAATATCCATGCGTATGTATTTGGCGAGCACGGTGATTCTTCCTTTATCCCGTGGACGGGCGCTTATATTTCCGGCGCGCATATCAGCGAATACTATGAGATGATGAAGTCCCGCGGGGAGGATATCGACGAGCTTGACAAAGAGGCAATGACAGAGTACGTACACAAATCCGGCGGAAAGATTATTGCAAATAAGGGAGCAACCTTCTATGCGATCTCCGCTGCTGTCTGCAAGCTGTGCGATATCCTGGTAGCGTCCTCTGATTCCATCGCAACGGTTTCCTCCATGATGCACGGCGAGTACGGTATTGAAGATGTATGTCTCAGTACGCTTACGCTGGTGGGACCGAACGGTATCCGCGGGAAGGTACCGATGCGCATGAACAAGGAAGAGACGGAGAAGCTGCGCGCAAGCGCAAAGGTGCTCAAGGACGTTATCGCGCAGATCGAATTATGATGCCGGGCAAAGTGTTCTGTAATTCACAAAGAAATCTGAAAGCATCGTAACACAAATATTAGGAGGAACTATGAAATACAGTTATTATCCGGGATGTACCTTGCGGACGAAGGCGAAAGACCTGGATGCCTATGCAAGAGCTTCGGCGCGTGCGCTCGGCTTTGAGCTGGAGGAGATTGAAAACTGGCAGTGCTGCGGCGGCGTTTATCCGCTGGGAAGCGATGAGATTGCCACGAAGCTTTCTTCTGTACGCGCGCTGAACGAGGCAAAGGAAAAGGGTCAGGAGCTTGTTACGCTCTGTTCCGCCTGTCATCATGTCATCAAGCGCGTGAATGATGACATGAAGCATGTGGAGGACATCCGCACAAGGGCAAACAATTATATGCAGCTTGAGACTCCCTACGCCGGGGAGACGACGGTGCTGCATTATCTGGAGGTTTTAAGAGACCGCGTTGGGTTTGATGAACTGAAGAAAAAAGTGGTAAATCCGCTTACGGGCAGAAAAATCGGCGCCTATTATGGCTGTCTGCTTCTGCGTCCGGGCAGCGTGATGGCGTTTGACAATCCGGAAAATCCCACGATTATCGAGGATTTTATCCGTGCCATCGGAGCAGAGCCTGTTATTTACCCATACCGCAACGAATGCTGCGGCGGCTATATTTCCTTGAAGGAAAAAGAGCTTTCAAAGAACATGTGCGACACGATTATGGAGAGTGCGTCCGGCTTCGGCGCAGAAATGCTGATCACCGCCTGTCCCCTGTGCCTGTACAACCTGAACAAGAGCACGAACGGAAAGCTTCCGGTATACTATTTTACAGAGCTTCTCGCAGAGGCGCTCGGTGTCAAAGAGGAGGTGGCGAAGTGAACAAGACCGCAAAAAAGCAGGCGGAGCTGATTCAGGAAATCAGCGGCGTCAATCCTTTAAAATGTATGAAATGCGGAAAATGTTCCGCAACCTGCCCCTCATATGATGAAATGGACATCAAACCGCACCAGTTTGTATCTTATGTGCAGCACGAAAACATTGAGGCGCTGGTACAGTCAAAGACACTCTGGAAATGTCTTTCCTGCTTTGCCTGTGTGGAGCGCTGTCCGCGGGATGTAAAGCCCGGCAAGCTGATCGACGCGGCAAGACAGATCGTCGTGCGTGAGCGCGGAGCGGATTATCTGCAGCCGGATGAAATTCCGGAGCTTCTTGATGAGGAGCTTCCGCAGCAGCTTTTAGTCAGTGCATTCAGAAGATACAGGAGGTGAGCACAGATGCAGAGAATAGGAGTGTTTGTCTGTCATTGCGGAAGCAACATCG
>OKWJ01001875.1_pt1 | contig 12926 bp, 19 predicted proteins | sample 1607121 | NCBI WGS metagenome assembly OKWJ01 (sample SAMN04414080, study PRJEB24778) | human gut metagenome | material: faecal | host: Homo sapiens | reverse complement strand
TATTTCTACCAAAATGATAGAACCCGAAAAGTCTATCACTTTTAATAGTTGCCTGAACTTGTTTATCACATGAGGGACTAACATAGGTTAGCCCCTCTGTAGCTTTAACGATTATAAAATCAACAATAGGTGAAAGTTTAGATATATCAATATCTTTTTGCCAATTTGAAATATCGATACCGTTTAACATGATTTTCCTTAGTTATAAGCTCCGCTTAGCCAGGTCAATTTACCACTAATTACTTGATATGGAATATTAGCACTATTTGGATTTGCTTGAATCATAGCGCTAACGGTTCTAATGTAAGTACCAATTTGTCCACTACCACTTTGTGAGCTTCCAGCAAGCCTTAATCCTACACTATTATTGCCATTTGAAATAGTACCGTGAGCAAGTGGAGCAACATTATTATTTGGAATACCGTCAATCGCTGAAATGGTATTACCTGTAGTGGTAGTATTTTCCAGGATATAAGTGAACTCAACGCCATCATCAGTAATATCTTGCATAAGGTGAGCTTTTTTAGAAGTATCACCAGCAGTATAATTGATGGTTTGATACCATGATGGACGTTTTACAGGTTCATATCCTCTAAGCACTCTTTCAATATTATTTCTGAGTTGCCTATCACGAGCATTAGCGTTTAGGTGGAAGTTATTAGCTTCCAGCATATCTTGAGCATTAAACCAGCTCATCATATTATAATAAACATAGTTCTTAAAGGTTCGCTCAAGATTGATACAAACATTCATGTTCCAATACAAACCTTGCGTTAGGGGTGAATTTTCAGTGAATCCCCATGTGAAATTGATAAAATGATGGATAAGTGGAGGGGTAGTGAACTCACTATTGACTGCATTAAAGAAGTTTTGCAGTGCAGTATATGACGTTGCTGAAGATACTGGATATGTCCACTGGTCATTAACACCGTAAATAAGCACAATATATTTTACTTTGTCTGGGTCAATATTACCAGAATCAATATCAGATTTGAATGCTGTATATTGATTCATAATATTCGATTCACGAGTAGAACCCACGCAATAATTGTGAAGATTCAACCCTAGGTCGTTACCCATCTTTGTTACCCAGTCTGAATAATCACCAGCACCCCACGAGTCACCAAAAACCACTAGTTCTGTTTTATGAATATCTTCATCTAAAGCAGTGATTTGTGATTGTAGGTTTTCATCTGCTGCTGTACGATTCGTTATTTCAGCATTGATAGCAGTTTGTCGTTCTTGTGCTTCTGTCTGAATTGCGCTACTAAGCTCCGTTCTTAGAGCTGTATCAGCGTTTTCACGATTTGTAATTTCTTCTTCGAGTTTTAGTGAATTATCGTGTACCTCTTTGCGGTATTGCTCAATCTGAGCATTATAATTCCCAGTCAACATCCAAAATTCATTATTGCTAATATCGATTCCTGGGGGTACAGTTTGTGCAGAAGTATAACTATTCCCTTCATGCAGCACAATAGTTAGCGGTTCATATCCTCGTGAATTATCCCACTCAGGTGGATTTGCAAACAAGGGAACATATCTTGCACCGATATATTCTCGTACGCCTGAATAATCGTCAAGAAATGGTGGTTGTGTTGGTTCATCAGCCATTGTTAGCTCCTTTCACAATAGAGCCGTGTTCTTTTTCAGCTCTTGTTTCTGGTGTTTGATTAACTAAATGAGTACTTGTTACATCCCATCTTAAAATGAGCCTACCGTAAGTGTCAAGAGAAAAATTTGCTCCTGTATCAAAGATAATATCATTCCATGATTTTGGAATATATGCTACAAAATGCCCATCCTGTGTTAAACCAAAAAATACTTGTTTAACAGTATTATTGAAAATATAATCTAGGTTATCTTTTATCCATTGTTCGACTTGCGCTTTATAATAATCGTCAAATCCTGATTCCTTGAATTTCTCAAATTCTTCTTGCAGCTCTTTAATAGCATCTTGCATATCAGCAAGTGTTGAATCTGAATCATTTACTATAGCAATAATCTCATTAAGTTTGCTTCCCATTTTACAAACTGCTTCATAATAAGATAAGCTATCATCATATACTGCTGGTAGTACACGTTGGCACCAGAATCTAAGTGGAAATACTGCTTTTGGTTCTATATTTGAATCAACGCCCATAATAACTCCTTACCACAACGCAAAGAATAAATCTTGCAATTCGTTAATAATCATCATATCTATATTTAGCATCTTTTTAGCATATTCGTCAAGTAAATATGCTTGAGACTTGTTTATCCCTGTTACATGCTTATTCCTTAATCCATCTTCATTCTTATCTTTAGTTAAAGTATCTTCACCAGTTAAAGTGTTCTTGCTATCACTTGACGAGGTTGAATCGGTATTACCATTATCGTATGTTACGTTAGTAGCAAACTTTTTATTTTCTACTGGATTCGGTGCTGGATTATCTAACATACTCATAGGTGTATCTTGGTAGATATTTTCATCATTTGATTTTGTGCTACCCTTTGAATTTGTTAGAGTGTTGCGCGTGTTATCGTAATTCTGTTTTTCTACATCATCATTTTTAACATTCCAGTCCTCATTATAATCTCGCTTATAATCTACTAATGGGTCTGTTACCATTTCAATAGCTTCATACAATTTGTTATAATAAGGCATTATCTCCCACATAGTTTGCCGCATATACCAAGCGAACAATGCTACAGTTTCAAAACCAATTTCGCGCACATAATAGTGATTGATAATCTTATCAGTTAAAGTATGTCTATAGGATTCATTAAAAATAGGAAATGAGTCTAATCCTAATTTTTTATATGTTGCATCATGGTAGAGTTGTCCATCTGGTAATGGCGTTGTCTGTGTAGATTCTTCTTGCTCTATAATCCATCTAATCTGCGTTGTATATTTACTCATTTTATCACATTCCTAACAACGCTTTAATCTTGTTAATAACTCCCCCAGAATTAGAATCAGTGTATCCTGTTCCTTCTTCCGCAGGAAGATTTCCACTTTGCATACCTGATGTGGCAATTTGTTGTGCACCGTATCCATCAGTTTTGATATATATACCAGACCTAAATTCAACATCTACTTCAAGTCCAAATATTTTATTTATCTCTTTACAAGCCTGTTTCCTTGCATTAAGACGTGTAAAACGTTGTGCTTCAACGTCTCCCATATTTGACATAACCTCATCAGATACTAGGCGTTCTTTTTTCTCGGTGTTCACATTCTCTACACCCAAATAAGTCAATACTTCATTCCAATACTGATGCTTCAAAATTTGTAGTTCGTTTCCGACATATGGGGCAGATACATCTAGAACTTCAATATCGTCAGTGCTTATAGACTTATCACCATAAATCCAATACATATTACCGTCAACTTGCATAGCTATTTTCTTAAATGATAGTCTTTGTTTATCTGAACACCTAATAATCTTGGGTGTTTTCTGTGCCATCACGTTTACGTCAATAGTCCTATCACATTCTGCTAATCTTCGCGCGTATTGATTGATTGTAAATAGCATGGGAACACGAATATAATTATTGAAAATAAGCACGCTATTATCTTCAGATAAAGGTATATTCATTCCATTAACTGCGTATGCTCTACGTTCTTTAGGATAATTATACATATCCCATTGTCCGTTTATCATAGCTTGCAAAACGGCATATCCTTCTGGTGCTTTATTTCCAGCTAACGGTGACTTCTTTAAGTCTTCGTCGTAGAAGAATACGCAAAAGCCATTAGTTAAAAGCCAATATTCTAGCATACGTTCATCTACACCATCTGGTAGATTCTTCCATTCAAAAACGCTCATAGCCAAATCAAGCAACCTGTAGAAATACATATTATAAGTATCTTGATTCGTTAAAAAGTTTTCAGCATTTTGTGCTCTTGACCCATCTTTAAGGATATTAAAAGCATCATCACTAACTAAAGGTTGTGGTAATGGATAATCACCTTGCATCATATCACCTACTTGTTATTAAGCGTGTAGTTACCTATATCGGGTGTATGCCAGAATGTTATACCTGCATCATAGATTGAATTTATCTTTGCCATATCATCAGCTGGAACATTCCCTCTGTGACAACTATTTTGCATCTTAACATAATTCCAGTTAGGCCGTCCAGTTCTATTTGGCACTTTTACTGAATCAACTTGATAACCGTACATATCGAAGAAGCCATCGATTATACGGGCAAATTCAGGTAGTAAAGTTACGCTCCTAGAATAAAATCCCGCAAATCTTGATTGAAAACGAGCATTACCACCTACATTCCCTTTAGCAGTATTAGGCATCTTGCTCATACGGTCATAAGTAGCAGCCACGCTAGCTAAACCAGCTGCGCCACCACCCAGAGCGCCTTTAGATGAATTTTCTGCTATAACTCTTCCTGCTGCTTGTGAGTATGCAGCATGAGTACGTTCAGCAGCGCCGCTTAATCCAAGTGCGGCATCACGCGAAGCTAATCCAGCCCCACGTCCTAATAACCCACTAGCAGCGCTTAACCCTGGCATGAAACTGAAACCCATAGTTGCTACAGAACCTATTACGGCTAGTTGATTTGTAGTAGCATTTTGAGCCGCCCAGTTTTGGTAAGTTGAATAAACCCAGGATACTTTATTTGCAATATCTACGGTAAAGCAAATTGGTGGCTTATCTCCCTCACTTTCAATTTTAACACCATTATAATTACGTGCCCATAAATATATGGTCATATCCGAGCATACTGGAGCTATTCTATCAAAGGTTAAAGAACCATTACTATTCCCAAATTCGTAGCGCCAATCTTGAACACGTCCTGTATAATCTCCCATTTCTTCATACATATAAGGATAGGTGAAAAGTTTATTATTACGAGGAACATACCCACCATGAGACGATGGGCGGTTGCGTGTAAAACTAACCATAGGTGGTGTTGTATTTTCCTTCATTTGCTTAACATTAGGTTGCACCTGATTATACCAATCATGAAAATCTTCCTGCTGGTCTGATGGAAGATATTCTAATGGGACTGTAAAAGCATCGCATATAGATTCAGCTGCACCAGCTAGATTATAGGCGTTAATATCCTGTTTCAATTTTGCCCTACCCGCTGAAGAAACAACATCATATACCAAAAATTTACAAGCATTATATTGCCTGTGATAAATTCCACCTTCGCAAGGGTCGTTTCCTTTAACGTCTTTTTCTCCACCAAAATAATGTGGGTATGCGTTTACCATCAACACAACCCATTTAGCGGCAGAATAATAATCTAAAATAGATTGAGTTTTATATTGCATATCCATAGATGGCTCTGCATTCAAATGTGCTCCGATTGAGTCGTCATTAACGTGCTCACGCTCCACAAATCCTTTAACGAGAGTATAATCAAAATACCATGTCTGCATCACGTCAAGCTCGAGCACTAATTCAGTAGTATTTTCATTTATATAATTTATATCCACGATAAAAGCATAGAACCATTTAGTACCGTAATTAGCATTTTGGTACATAACATAATTATATGTGTACAACTGTTCAGCATTAAAAGGTACTCTTATCGAGTTATTCATGCGAACATAAGTATAAGTACTATTTTGTAAAGATTGAGAGCACACGCTTGAAAAGTAATCGGATTGAGCGGTACGTGATGCAAAGGTCATTGTGTGCCTATACGAATTATCAAAAGGAACACGTCCTATTTTAACGATTCCTTGTGGTGTAAAATTTGCCATTATAACCCCTAAAATTCGGGCACGGTAAGGGAATACCGTGCCCTGCCAAGAAAGGAAGTATGGTAGCCAACTATCAAGCTACAACAGTTATTGTAGCAGTTCCTTTCGTATTGTCAACAGCTGTCGCAGTAACAGTGATTTCCGTATCCGCAGGCTCATCTGAAGCAACATGCAAAACACCAGAACTACCATCGATAGTTGTACCGCTAGACGTTTCACCCTCGATTGACCAGGTAACAGTCTTTTTAATAAGTCCAGTACCAGCAACGTTTGCTGAAAGTTGGAACGAAGAACCAGCACTAACATTAGCGGTGGCAGGAGTTACCGTTACGCCAGTAATCTTAGATTCAGCCCCGTAGAACACCACTGCATTTGCAAAAGGAGAAATGCTAAAGGTTTTCCAGGTATGGTAGAAATACTGCCAATACAAGCCCTGTCCATTATAGTTTTCTGTGAATTGCAAATAGTTATCAAACACCATGAAGAAGTCACCATCGATAACAGCTGAATTTACATTTTGAAGAGTAGTAAGCTCAGCTGAGGTGAATGGAGTGTACGATTCATCATCACCAAAAAGCTCTTCAAGGCGATTTAAGTCGTGGTTGCTGAAAGAATCGACCACTACCAAATGCCCCAGAAAATCAGCCTTTCCCATGTTGAATGCTTGAGCAAGCACTTCAACATCAATCAGTGCTTCAAGAGCCGCTGAAATGATAATATACTGATTATCACGTGAGGTAGCATTCTCAACACCAGCTGAATTATAATTAGGTGTAAGATAAGTTAGCAAAGTGGACATTTCGCGGAAACCAGCCACCATAGGTTTATAATTGTCGTTAGCTACTGGGGCTTGTTCTTCCACGTAAAGCATACCATTGAGGATAGCTCTACAAAGCATATACTTCATGGTTACAAATTCATCTTTTTCCATGCCGGTGTAAAGAGAATCAACAATCTTAGCAATCAAATCAGTGATTCCCTGCCAGGATAAAAATGCTTGTCTAAGCTGGTCATTTGAAATGGTCACCTTATAGAACTTCTGAAAATTCATAGTGTGAAAAGCAGCTCGAACATCAGGCAATTCACGTTTGAAAACCTCTTTTTCTGCCACATTTGGGTCGAATGAGTGAGGTTTTGCGATATTAACGAAAATCTCTTCGACAGTTTCACCAAATTCCAAATAGCCTTTCTTGAATGGCGCCCAAGGATTTCGCCACAATTTAGACGTGATTATAACACGCCCAATACGATTTACCAAAGCGCTCAAAAAAGCATTTTGGTAAGGTTGATAATCCATAATAGCCGCACCGATATTATGGATTGATTCGGTATTATCAGGGATTGATACTGGATTCATAAAAGCTCCTATTCTGCTGCACTCATAGCAGCTACTTCTTCATCTGTAAGCTCACGAGCAAGCCCTTTATCTACCAACATACGAGCCAATTCAGGAGTCTCATTGATAACAGCTTCCATAACAGCATGTGGGTCAAGCTTGTTCTTGCTAGCATTGATAATATCTTGTGATGGCTTAGTAGGCACCGTATTCACCTTTCTCTCTGAATAGTTGTTTGAATGACGTTGTAGGCGTTTTTCCATCTTTGATAACGTCTGCTTTCTGTTTTGCTTTAGCACTGTTCGGTGTGCTCAAGAAAGTAGAAGCATATTTATCACGCAACTTTGAAAGTTCTGTTTCCACGTCCTCTGCACGAGTGATAGCTTCATCTCGTTGCGATTGAATCTCATCACGCTCCGTAATGATTGCTTCGTAATCCTCACGAGGAACAGCATCAACAGGTTCAAAACCCTCAACTTCATCTTCACTGTAAAAATATGGCATATACTCACCGCCTTAATCATTCCAATGTTTTACTAAGTATGAAACTACTATAACCATGGTAATAACAAAAGTCAATACAATAATTATATCTGATACTAAAAGTACAATGCTAAAGGGTGACATTATTCATATTCCTTTGCTAAATTAACCTGCGATGGTTTAATAAATACATTCATTTCATCATTTAAGTGTAAACGTACTTTCATTTTATAAGTTGAATAAATATACCACCACATAATCTTTTGTAAATTGGATAGATTTTTAGGCACTTCAGGAAGACTATTAACCATTCTGTAAAAACTATAATCACTATTTAATACACATGCCATATCATCATAGATACATATAGTGTCTTCTATTTCACATACTCTAATCGTACGATTATGCCTTTTCAGTACTTCTCCTGTTTTATAAGGTTCTAATTCTACAATCACACATTTAATCTCATTCATTTATCTACTTCCTTATCTCTATTGTATCCTCCATAAGAACTATACCACCTTTTACACGCTTTGTATAGAGCTTTCCATTATAAACGCTTCCAAAATCAAAATTATCCACGGTAACTTGATTGTGACACCTAGCAGGCATTCCGCTTACATGAACTGTTAAATCTTCCTCACCTACTTCCTTTTCTACGTAGCATTTAGCACGTAAAAATTTAGCTTCCTCAAAAGTTGATTCATGCTTCCATTTTCCTAGCTCTACATTATCAACATCAATATTTTCGGGTATATCTGTACCTATTAAATGGAGCGAATCAGTATCAGCATAAATGAATCTATCATATACTGCTTGAGCAGAAGTAATTGTTTTATATCTAGCATATGAGGTAATGAAAACACCTACTGGTAAATATACTGGGTCACGAGTTGATGGCGGTAAATCCGTATATATTAAAACGTCTTTTTCATTTATTTCGGGTCGACGACTATATACAGTTGTCCTTGTAGCAAATTTTCCGTATAGACTATTAAGCATCAATTTTGCAATTTGTCTCATACCCTTGTTATTGTCGATAGTAGCTTGATTCTTTACAGCAACCCATTTATCTACATATTCTGTAAACAAATTAGTTGAGCCTTTGAACATAAAACCGCCATGCCACACAACATGCTTAACAGCATAGTGTTCTGTTATCAATTCCCAGTCAACATTAGTAACAGCAAATGTTACCTCACCATCTGAATCCTCAATATATTCGGTTTGTTTGAATCGGAAATTACCTTTTAATTGTATGGTTGGAATATGTCTCTTTTTTAGAGTAAAAGAACAAGTAACAAGAGCAATCCACAAAGGATACCGAGGGTTATAAGTATAAACACCGTCAAACCAAACAGGGTTCCCGTAAGGCAATAACTGATTATCGCTACTATACATAACACTAGGATATAGAGAATTTACATCAAAAACAATACCATCTTTTACTCTCTTTCCTTGGAAAATAGGATTTACATACGTAAAACCACCTCTATAGGCTTTACGTATAAATTCATCTGTTTCTGAATCGATAAAAGGAAACATCCTTCTGAATTTTTTAGAACCACCACATATTTTCTTGTAATCTGCTAGTGCGTTGCTACCAGCAGTCATCTTTGATAAACCTTGCTCAAGAAATATTTTTAATACGTGTGCAGCAATCTGTACATCATGTTTTATATATTCTTTTTCATCATCGTTTAATTCGTGTCCTGGTTCACGATACTTTTCATAGTCTAAATCTAACTTACTAATTGGTAAACCATAGGATTTTGCCATATTGTCTATTGATAAAGGTATAATCTTCAAACTATCATAAATTTTAACCTTAAAATAAGGTGTAAAATAAAGAGTTAAACAATACACTTGATTAACGTCACTGATAATAGTTGTATATGTCATATCGCTAACTGAATTGCTATCTTCAACCCATAACCACCCATTACGTTCTAGCCAGTCCATAATAAATGCACCATCAAAAGCTAAATTATGAAAATATAGCTGGGCATTAGCGACCATTTCGCACCACTCAATAAAATCTTCTATTGAATTACCGTAGACAACTAAATCTGGATTATCAATATCACAAGCAGCAAAAGCCCATACTCTGCAATCGTCAATATTGGTAGTCGTTTCAAAATCAACAGTGTAGGCTTTCATCAATAATCCATCATCCCATGATTCTAAACCTTCATTATAGTTATTTTCATCAATCAATACCATATCTTTGTGCAACCTGTTCCCAAAATCTAACCACATTATTTTTACGCTTATCAAACGCTTGTGAGTGGTCTTTATAAGATAGATATAGATATTCTATAGTAGCTTCATCAGCTTTAGACTCAAAAACCTCAACTAAAGCTCTTTGATTATCTTGCAGTTTCAAAATAATATGTTCTATTCTTCCTCTAACATCTGACCATTCGCTCATAGAATCAAGAGTGTTCATATAATTATCTGCATAAGTAAGCCATGAAAAATACTTTTCGCTTGTTAAATCCTCTAAATCATCACCGCTATAATATTCATCATTTATGTCTATAGGTGCAAGATTCTTATTTGCTATTAAATTAAATTGCTCAATCTTTGTTAAACTTTCAAAAGTTGGAGCTATTGTTTTAAGTAATTCTTCTCGACGTCTATTTACAATACGCTTGGAATTTTTTATTTCTCTATCAAGATATTTAGGTATAACTACTTCATTACCGTTTATAATCTTAGTAACTGGTGAAAGAGTATCAGGTTTGTTTTTTACTAAAATACGTCCTAACTCTTTAACCCTTTGATAAAGAAAACGTCTATTTCCTAGTCTGGATATTCTCTTTTTTTCTTTTTCATAATCAGTATAGTTAGGAACTTCATCATATTTACCACTCTTAATCATTCGTGTAATAGCTGCATTGTATTTTGATACAGCTTGCTTTAACATACGGGTTTGATTTTCATTCCATCTAATACCATATCGCTGGGGCATCTTATAACCTCACCATCAATAACAACATGAAAACCGCGTTTCTCAATCTGCAAATACAGTTGCATATCTGCAATAATACTTGCATCAATCTTAAAATGAAAACGTCTTGATAGAGAATCACAGAGCCATTCCTCTTTAATTCTAACATTCTGAAGAAACTTTTCCTTATATTTTATAGATGAAAAATAATAAATGATTCCAAATCTCTCAACAAGAAAAGGAGATTCCTCTAGCCTATACGCAATCCCTCCACTTGACAAATTTACCATAAACTACCACCCTTAATCTCTTTAATGCGCTTCAAAGAGCGCTTAATTTCAATCTTCTTTAATCGTTCATAATAATAACTTAGCCGTGTTCTAACACGCTCTTTAGTATTAATATGCCCGCAATAATAGCCAGCAATAAAAGCAGCTTTAACGCTATCATACCCCTCTTTTAATAAAGAGTTATATAATAGATTTTCATTAACTGTATAGCTTCCAAATCTTGCATCATCGTATAATTTTACTGCATCAAAAACTAATGTGTCCATTAGCCTGTTCTTTGATAAATTACAACGCATTTTTTATAAAACCTCCATAAATAATAACATTCAAAAAATACCTGATAGTCTCTATCGAGACTATCAGGTATGAGTAAACTATCCTACAACATCAAACGTAAGCATCTGATTCTTACCAAAACTGATTTGCTTCACTAGAATCTCAAGTGGTTCATCCCAAGTAGGGGCACCGAAAACTGCAATAGCTTTCTTAACAGCATTGAAGATACCATTCGAGACAGCCTGATAACTTTCGCCATTCTCGTCAATAAGAACCACACGAGGTACAGACTGCATTTCGCCAGTTTCTTCATTCTCAAGTTCAATAATCTCTGCTAAAACGTCCTTGATTTTCAATTTCTTGTTGATACAATCACCCAAACGATGCTTAGGATTATTCATAGCATTGTACACCATAGCTTTAGCTTTACGGTCTCCACCCTGAACCGAGCAAAAAGTTGAAGAAGATTTTTCGCTCAATTCATTCTGTAGATTCATAGGTACAATTTCCTGATTTTCCGCTGTCATTACAGCTCCTTTCTTTAAGTGGTGTTAGCCCGTTGACTAATCTTGATAAACCACATGTTAGCATTTTCGGTTTAATGAAAATGCTAACTGTAGTTTATTCAGATGCTTCACTGTTATTGATTACTTCCAACGGTTTAGCCGTCTTGAGGAAGTCATTAACAGTGATTTCCAGCTCCTTAATGTCAAACTTACACCCTCGGGGCAAATCAATACCCTGAACCTTAAAAGCCTTACGAGCCGCAGCAGTTGTAACTTTGGTATCGAGCATCTTAATAGTGCCTAGATTTTCTACAACAGGTTCACCATTCAAAAAATCAAGTTTAACCGCCGTAACTTCAAATTCAGTAAGAGTTCGTTTAATCATTATTATCTCCTTCTTTATCTTACTTAATCTTTATAAAGATTATACACCTATCTATTTTGCATTTTTTATCAATTATTAAACTTTCACCAACTTTCACAAAATCTTCACATTATGAAAATTTAATCTTGATAGGTGCTTCGCATTCTGAATGAAATAATCCATCAAATATTAAATGGTGAATAACTTCTGAAAGCACTCTATATGCTATAGCACAATCTCTAACGCTTACAATAACAAAATCTATAGTATATTCCTCATAAGGTAGTATTTTATAATCCGAATTAAACGTTATAAAATCCACAATCTGATTAACTAACCATTCTTCATACTGACCTACACAAGGTGAATTATGCCACATTTCCCTATCAATAATATAATTGTTATTTCCATTATCGTAAATTATTTCTACGTGGTCCAGCATTTTATCTCCTTTCTTGGCGGCTCAAATGAGCCGCCATTTTCTTACCCTGCAATTACGCACTTATCAACTGTAATTAAAAGATAACCTAATTCGCTTACAACCCAGCTAGCAATTTCGCATGCCTCAAGCATCCTGCCTTCGCTTTCCAAATACACATTTACATGTTTAGAGTGTATAAATTCACTAGGTAAATTTAACCTACTTTCTTTCTCCACATCAACATTAACCATAACACTTTCAGCATATTCATTAACAATAATCACAACCATTATTACCAACCCATTTCTTCAGCTAACTGGTCATAGTCCATACCGTAATAATACCGGCAAACAACGTTTAACGCCTTTTCTGTATATCCCTCAATATAGAACGCAATATTCAAAGCGCCTTGCATTTCCTCTGCATTAAACATCAGCAAATAGTCTTCTGCTTCTTTTATCTCTTCGGTTGTCATCATTTTTACTACTTCCTCTCTTTTTTTTCAGGGTTCACAATAACCCACATGTTAGCCTTTTCGTTGAAAAGGCTAACTGTAGATTATTCATCAATTAACTCTTCAT
>OKWJ01001870.1_pt1 | contig 12937 bp, 11 predicted proteins | sample 1607121 | NCBI WGS metagenome assembly OKWJ01 (sample SAMN04414080, study PRJEB24778) | human gut metagenome | material: faecal | host: Homo sapiens | reverse complement strand
GGACCGAACGGAGCGGGTAAAACAACACTGGTGAAAATGCTGACTGGCATCATTGCGCCGACTAGCGGCAGGATACAGGTCATGGGATTTTACCCGAATAAATTGGAGAAAGCATTTAAGCAGCAGTATGCAGTAGTTATGGGGCAAAAGAGCCAGTTGTTTTTTGAACTGACGGCGGAGGATACACTGAAGCTGTTTAAGGAAATATATCGTATCCCGGAAGACGAGTATAAGAGAAACAAAGAGTTTTTTGTGGATTTGTTCCAGGTACAGGAGCTTATGAATGTACAGGTAAGAACCTTATCCCTGGGAGAAAGGATGAAGATGGAACTGATTGTTGCACTGCTTCATAATCCGAAAATATTGTTTCTGGATGAGCCAACCATTGGATTGGACGCTGTGGCAGGTAAGCAGATCCGGACTTTCTTAAAAGATGTGAATGAATCAAGAGGAACAACGATTCTGCTGACTTCGCATTATATGGAAGATATTAAGGTGCTGTGTAAACGTTCCATAGTAGTGAATCACGGCAGAAAAATATATGACGGCGATACGGATATGTTATTTGATAATTATCAAAAGAGTAAGAGAATGACGATATACTTTGCACACGGCGTAGAAGCTGATGTACCGGAATACTGCAGGGTATTAGAAAAAGCGAATGACAAACTGGTGCTTGAAATACCAAAACAGAACGCAGAAAAGGTTCTGGAGTTTTATATTGGTCATTATCCGATTCGGGATATTGGAATTGAGGAAGAAGAAATAGGCTCTGTCGTAGAGCGTATCTATAAGGGGGTATAGGATATGAGGAAATATATGGAAATTGCCAAGGCATATATGAAAGCACAGTTAATCTGGAGGTCGGATACCTTTGTTGACGTGATTCTGGCGGTGGCAAAGATACTGTTTGCATGGATCTTATGGAGTATTCTGTTTGAAGGAAAAGAACAGATAGCAGGACTTGGCTTTCAGGCCATGATTTCATACTACATGATAAGTTCCTGTCTATTTCAACTTGATAAATCGGCTGAGATCAGCCAGCAGATGACCGGTATGCTGAGAAATGGTACCTTTTCAAAATATATGGTGATACCCGTACAGACACAGGGGTATTTTGTGGCGATGGAGGCCGGGAAAATCGCATTTTCGGCAGGCATTGGTTTATTAACAACGGTTCTGTGGTTTTATTTGTTCCGGATTCCATTTGTGCTTACTGCCAATTGGAAGGTTCTGTCATGTGGTATCGCTATGGTTGTTTTAGGACTGTTGTTTATGGCGGAGCTCAATTACTTCCTTGGGATTTTGACCTTAAAATTTGAGGAGATCAGCACCTTTCTCATGATAAAAGACAACTTCTCTGCATTTGTGACCGGGGCGGTGATTCCCCTTGCACTTTTACCGGAATGGATCATAGAAGGTATGAGATTTTTGCCTTTCTATTATGTCACATACCTTCCAAGTATGCTGTTTATCGGGAAATGTGAGGCGGAAGCGGCAACAGGTTTGTTGGTGTTAAGTGTGTGGTGTATGGTCTTTCTTGTTTTAAATCAGGTAACTTATGAACATTATCGAATCAAATATGATGGAGCAGGCATATGAAGAATCATTTTAAATTTATATCAGAACTGATCAAATTAAGGCTGTCCCATATCATGACATTCCGGTTGGGATTCTTTGGCCCGTTTTTTATTAACACCAGTTATTTTCTGGTTCAGCTTTTCGCGTTTGAAGCGATTTACGGACACGTAGACAATATCCGTGGATGGGGACACGGGGAAATCCTTATTTTTATTGGAACTTTTTCCCTGATTGATTCCATAAACATGGTAATCTGCTTTTTCGGGGTGATTTCCATACCTGAGAAAATACAAACAGGAGAATTATATCTGACAAAACCGGTGAATCCACTATTGCGGATCACCTTTGAAAAAGTAGATCCAGGCGCCATACCGCTTCTGCTATTCAGTGCATGTATCATTGGATATGGAGTGAGAGAAAGCGGAATGAGTCTTTCCTATACGAATATGATTGGATATTTTGCTATGGTTCTTCTGATGACGATACTATTTTACGATATGGAGCTTCTGTTGCGGTGTTTTGCTTTTTTTGTGTTCTCGGTAAACAATCTGATGAAAATAGAGAACACAGCCATAGATTTGTGCATGAAAATACCGGGGATCGCTTTTTATGGAATCTATAAGCTCATTTTTTATTGTATCTTGCCATATGGAGTGATTGCAACGCTGCCAACGCAGGTATTGATAGGGGCGTTGTCTGCAAAAGGCTTGATGTTCGGGGTGATAATCGTTTGCATTTTTACTTTTATTGCACTATCTTTTTGGTCATATGGAGTACACAGATATGAAAGTGCGAGCAGTTGATAAGTTGTTGGGACAGGCGGGATAAGAATGTTAATTCTAACGATTCTTGATGCTTGTGTGGCAGTTCTGTTTTTTGTACAATAAGATTGAAGATGGAAGTGTGAAGTTTGTATGGAAGGAGAATAAGTAAATGAAAAATATAACAACAAGACAATTTAGTGTGTTGGCAGATTGCGGAAAAATCTATCAGTTTATGCTGGATATTTATGAGAGGGATTGGAGAAACGGTGTGCCAGCTCCATTTTTTGAGTATGCATTCTCATCATTTGCATATTGGATGGATATAACATATTCTTATAAAAATCGTATTTGGGAGGAACATGGTAAGATCGTTGCATTTTGCTTTTACGAAGCGCCCGTGACAGATATTTATTTCAGCTTGAAGCCCGGATACGAGGAATTGGCTTCGGAGATGATAGCGTATGCAGATGCGAATATGCCGATTAAAGAGGAAAAAATACAACTAATTCTATTTGGCGGGCAAGAGGCGCTAAAAAGAGCCGCGGAACAGTTGGGATACTATCAAAAATCAGAACATTGGGATATGCAATTTGATTTTGATGATGTATTGGATTATCCGTTGCCGGAAGGTTTTCATTTTGTGAAACCGGAGAAGTATGATATGGACAAGCTGAGTAAGTGTTGTTGGAAAGGATTTGATCATGAACAAAACGAAGGGCCTTGGAATCATCAATACGAGCAGAGTAATTATTTGTTAGAGACAGCGCCGCATGCAACATCGGAACTGGCAGTTACAATTGCTGATGATAAAGAAGAGTATGCTTGTTATGCAGGGATGTGGTGGACTCCTGAAAACAAACTGGCGTATATGGAACCGCTTTGCACAATTCCGGAATATCGTCACAGAGGACTTGCTTCGGCAGCTCTGTCTGAATTGTATCGAAGAACGAAGACATTAGGTGCAACACATATGACGGGCGGCGAGAATGAATTTTATAAGAAGATTGGCTACAAACCGGCAGTAAAATGGACATATTGGCAGAAAAGATAATAATGCTTTGCAGCCCTGTAAGAAATGGTGCTACGGTTGCAATAGTTAAGGTTGTTATTTCGTGTTTAAAGAAGGATAATGAAATAGAAGAGTTTTGCAATCGAATGTGAGGGAGCGGATTTATGAAAGTCAAATTTTATGAAAATATTGATGATTCTTTGTTAAAATTTGCGGTCATTGTTTCAAAGTCAGAGGGGAAATGGGTATTTTGTAAGCATAAAGAAAGAGACACATATGAAATACCAGGAGGACAGTATTCCAATTTGAAACCTCAGGTGGAGAGCTTTGGACTGGGCCATAAATTCCAGGAAGTCAAAGATACGGCGAAAAGAGAACTAAAAGAAGAAACAGGAGCTATTGATTTTCAAATAAAGCCTGTATGTGTATATTCTGTTACAGGAAAAAACAGAGTAAATGAAACTGGTGAAGAAACCTATGGAATGCTTTATTATGCAGATATCAAAACATTTGAAGATGACTTGCATAGCGAGATGGAAAAAGTAGTGTTATTTGATACATTGCCTATTGAGTGGACATATCCATTGATACAGCCGTTGCTGATTGATGAATATGAGCGGAGAATGAATTGCTGATTTTCAATTCTGAAAGGATAGACGAGAGCCAGTGAAAGAAATATATATTATTGGTGGCACGATGGGTGTGGGAAAAACCACAACTTGCCAGATATTAAAAGAAAAACTGGATAACAGCGTTTGGCTGGATGGAGATTGGTGTTGGGACATGCATCCTTTTCAGGTAACTGCGGAGACAAAGCAGATGGTGATGGAAAACATCTGCTTTTTGCTGAATCAGTTTATTCGGTGCAGCGTTTATGAAAATATTATCTTCTGCTGGGTGATGCATGAGCAGGAAATCATAGATGAAATATTATCGAAATTGGAAACAAGTGGATGTCTGATACATAATATTTCGCTGCTGTGCAGTTCGGAAGAATTAAGAAAACGGCTGCAGAAGGATGTGGATGCCGGTATCCGGACGGAGGATGTGATACCGAAAAGTATTGCAAGGATTGGCTTTTACCGGGAACTGAATACAGAAAAAATAGACGTTTCCCATATGACACCGGAACAGGCGGCAGAGAAGATTATGGAAATTGCAGGTAGATATTATTACGGAGAATTGTACAAATGAAAATAGACAGACTGTTGAAAATTGTTATTTATCTCTTAAATCATGAGAATGTTTCCGCCAGAGATTTGGCGGAACGGTTCCAGGTTTCTGTCCGAACCATACAGAGAGATATGGTCAGCATTGCAGAAGCAGGGATTCCTGTATATTCTAACCAGGGAAAGAGCGGGGGATATTCCATTTTGCCGTCATATAAGGTTAGAAACTGTAATATCCATCAGGAAGAACAGCAGTTGATCCAGCAGGCGCTGGAAAGCCTTGCAACTTCGTATGCAAATGAAACGCTGGCGGGCTTAATTGAAAAGTATCATCTGCTTGTGGATAGGAATCAGGGGCAGAGTATCTTTTTTGATTTTGGAATCGCAAGGGAGAATCAACAGGTGCAGAAGTTGATTCAAATGCTGAAGCAGGCAATTGAGACAAAGGCACTGGTTGAATTTTTTTATCGGGATGCACAGGGAAAGGAATCGCAGCGGTTGGTTGAACCTCTTGCTATCCAGTATAAATGGTATTCCTGGTATTTATTTGCATGGTCTGTTCCACAGGAGGCGTATCGTACCTTTAAAGTTGCACGAATCCACAAGCCTCAAATTACATCGGGAAAGTCTGACAGAAAGCATCCGGCGGTAAAGGAGCTTATGGAGCAGTCAGACAGGGCATATGGTGAAACTTGTATTACACTGGAGGTAGCGTTTGATAAGAAAGATACGTGCTTGATGGAAGAGTACTTTCCGGACAGCCACATAGAAGAACAGTCGGAGGAAAAATCAAGAATATGGATTCAGGTTCCGCCTGGAGAACGCTCATGGAAAGCCCTGCTTTTGAGTATGGGAAACCGTGTGAAAGTCATTTCTCCGGAAGACTGCCGAAATGAGCTGATCGAGACAGCTCAAAGTTTTTTATCTAATTACGACATATAGCTGTCGCAGAAGCATGGTATGATGTAGTCGTTGTATAGAACACAGAATATTCTGCGCTTATGGCGGCAGGGAAAAAGAAAGGATCATAAGATGAGTGAATTTGTGAAAGCGTTGCTTGGAAATCAGGGAACTTCCCCAAAAGGCAGAAGCTGTGGGGATGTGTATCAGGATTGCCCGGTTTTTGACAATGGAAACTATTGTTTCCGCCTGGTTGCAGAAGACGATGCCGGGGATCTGCTGAAGGTCTATTCGGATGAGAAGTCGGTTCCGTTTTTTAACAGTGACAATTGCGGTGGGGATGACTTCCATTATACATCCCTTGAGAAGATGAAGGAGGCAGTCAGCTACTGGCTTTGGGAGTATGAAAGAAGAGGGTTTGTAAGATGGAGCATTTTCAGCCATAAACGTGAAGAAGTCATAGGAACGGTTGAGTTATTCCACAGGGATTCAGAGGATTATTTCACAGACTGCGGGCTGCTGCGTCTGGATTTGCGAAGTGATTATGAAAAAGCGGATGTGATAAAAGAAATTTTACAGCAGATAGGCACCCCGGCGTTTGACATGTTTTCCTGCCGGATGTTGGCAACAAAAGCGGTGCCAGGGGCAAAAGAACGTATTCGGGCACTGGCGGCACTGGGATATGAAGAATCGGATCATGCGCTGATCGGACACGATGGCAGCCAGTACAAATTTTATTGGGTTCTCAATAAGAAATAGGAAACATTATGGAGAAATATGTTGCTGCAGAATGATGACGGGTTCTGTCGTTATCTTATTAGAGCGTGTTTGAAAAATGCTCTAGCAGTGGGAGGGCAAATGGACAGAATTTATTTTACAAAAAAACAGGCGCGGCAGTTTTTGTTATTAAAGCATGGCTTGTTGGGGGAATACAAATATGTTGGAAAAGAAGGAATTCTTTCTTTTGTCCGGCAGGCAGGATGTATTCAGTTTGATCCGGTGGATGTCTGCGGCAGAAATGCGGATCTGGTTTTGCAGTCCAGAATAAAAGGCTATCAAAAGACGATGCTTTATGAGCTTTTATATGTTGACCGGAAGCTGGTGGATTATTTTGATAAAAATCTTGCAATTCTTCCGGTAGAAAACTGGAAATATTTTGGGCGTGAGCGGCAGGCTCACCGAAGCTGGGAGAGAAGCCATACAGAAATACTGGAAGTACAGGAACGGGTGCTGACTTGAAAAAGTAAATTCCAGTGCAAGGGTAAATTCCATCACTTCTTGTTTTTTACAGATTTTACAGGACTTTTTTAGGCAGAACCTTTTGTTTTCTGCTATAATTAGCTCAACTTATCGAAAAATACTTGATTTCTGGGCATGGTAAATGGACCGCTGAGAAGCAGTGTGCTAGACTGAATTCCACCGGCCACATTTGAAAAATGTGAAAAGTTTACTTCCAGTCTGACAGCAGATTCGATTAGTTGTTTAGTGGTTAAAGCGGATCAGCTTAGGCGTCAGATTTACCTCATCCGGGGCAATCGGTCTAAGCTGAAATGCATTTAACACATCTTCGCCCATAGTTTCAAGCGCAACGCTGTATGGGGTCTTGCCTCCAAGGCTTTCCCTTGGTGTTGAATTGATATGGCTTACGATCAGGTTGACATCCCACTGGGTAAGGAATTCAAAACTGGTTCCTTTGGGGAGTATCATACGAAGCATGGTATGGGCCTGCTCCAGCCCTCCTTTTTGGCCGCTCCGCATTGGGTCACAGTAATAAATACTGGTGTGTTGTATGCCTTTTACACCTGTTTCCAGGGCTTCCGGATCACCGAACTCTGAACCACGATCGGTCAGCAAATATTCAAAGATGGAAGCAAATTCATAGGTTCCCATACGTTTTTCTAACCGGTCAAATACGAGGCGGACAGCGCCTTCTGTACAGCGGTTCATCAAAAATGCAAGAAACAGTTTTTCCTTTGTAAAAAAGAAAGTAAGCAGCGTTTTCTTTGATTCCTTTGAGGAATGTACCGTATCCATTTCTGCAAAGAAAGGAAGCTGTAGAGCCTGAAAATCGTGGTAGGTTCGATTGGTAAAGACGGCACGGTTTGTGATCTGCGTTTTATGGCACTTACGTGGTTTGAACTTTACTTTGCGCTTCAGATCAATGTTCCGTGCAGTAAACAGCCCCTGATCGAGATAGGAATAAACAGTCCTGACAGAAAGATCCAGTTCAGGATGGTTCGTGACGATCTGATAGGGAGATTGCCCCTGTTCTATGAGGGGCGAGATAATCCTGTCTTTTTTGTGAAGCTCATGCCTGGTAAGATTGATTCCGGCTCTGGAATCAGAGAGTTTTTCACGGTATTTACGATTGGAAAACCTTGCGTTATAGGTATACTTATGGGCGATTGTGCAATGATTCATCTTTTTAGGGCATCCGTTGCAGACATAAGGAGCCATATCGAGACGGGTGCATTGCTCTTTCTCAAAATCTTTGCAGGTCTGATTACACGTGGGACAGGAAGCACACTTAACGCCGCAGAGAACGATCTTGCCACAGGCATTGGTCTTCTTGCAGTGATAACGGTGGATACAAAAGTTCTTAGCATTATAAAAGGTGCCCTTATGGTACCAGTCAGACAGCCGGTGAGCTTTTACCTCTTTTGAGATAGTGGTAGGGTCTTTGCACAGGAACTTAGCGATATCCTTAAAGGATGTGCCTTTGTTCAATTGATTTTCAATGTAAATACGATCTTCAAGAGTAAGATGTTTTTGGTTACCTGGGATATATTTACTCATAGTTCCTCCTTCTACTGCTGTCAGAAGGAGGGATAACCATAGCATAAATATATGAAAGAGTAAATATCAACTGTGCGAGGGTGAATTCCACCGCATAAGCGAGCGGTGGAATTCAAAATTTCATTTTTGTTACAGGAACGGGTGCGTGAGGAAATCGCACGGCGGGGACCGCTGTGCAGTGCTGATTTGGACATAACGGGAAAGGTTTCCTGGTATTGGAGCGATACCAGGTTGTCGAGAGCGGCGTTGGAACATATGTATTTTGTGGGAGAACTGGGAATCCATCATAAGAGCGGGACACTGAAATATTATGATTTAATTGAAAAATGCATTCCGGCAGAGATCTTGAATCAACCAGAGCCTCATCCTTCGGATTTTGATTACAGAAAATGGCTGGTGTTAGAACGCATTGGCTCCGTAGGGCTTTTGTGGAACCGTGCTTCTGATGCGTGGCTGGGCATACGGGAGCTGAAGGCGGCACAGAGAAATGCTGTTTTCGAGACTCTGCTAAAAGAAGAGAAGATTATTGAAGTGAAAGTGGAGGAGATTGAGGAGCCGTTGTATTGCCGTGGGGAGGATGCAGGACTCGCAGAATTAGTATTGGAAAATCCCACAATTAAAAAGCGCTGCGAATTTATTGCACCGCTGGATAACCTGCTCTGGGACAGGAAGCTTATTGGTGCAGTTTTTGATTTTTCTTATAAATGGGAAATCTATACGCCGAAGCAGCAGCGTAAATATGGTTACTATGTTTTACCGATTCTCTATGGGGACAGATTTGTGGGCAGGATCGAAATGGCCTATGATAAAAAGCAGGCAAAGCTGGATATAAAAAATATCTGGTATGAGCCGGACGTGCGCTTGACAAAAGCACTGCAGCGCGATGTGGATAGACGTATCAGACGGTTTGAACGTTTTTGCAGAAACGGTGACATGTGAATCATGTGTTCGGAGATTGGAGATGCATCATCCTTCTGGGATTAAAATGTATGAAGACGTGCAAAAGTGTAAGGTATGGCTGGGAGAGGTTTCTTTGATATGACGGTATATTTTTCTTATCGAAATGAATACTCTGCAACTTTGAAACCCGGAGAAAAGCCAGAGGATAACTGAACATAGGATACTGGAGAGCCAATCGGATAAACTATTTATTACTTTTTAATAATTTCAGTAGGATGATTTTAAGATTTATCCGGTATTCTGTTCACAGAAAATGATTGAAAGTAGGAGGATTTTGCAAATGGATGTTGTTTCAAGTAGTCAATCAAGTGTCGAAATTCAAATCGGGCTGTTTGACGCTATCATAGACTTACTGTTGATTAAACCTATTTTTTTGTTGGGAGTTGTCTTAATTGGAATTTCATTGCTTGTAATTTTTAGAAAGGACAGCAGTATTTCTAAACTTAAAATAGCGATCTCATCATTGGTCATGTATTATTACTTATGTTTGGTGCTGTCCAATATCGTAGGCATCCCTACGCTTAGTGAATATGTAAGACTGTCAGGGTTGGGAGAAGCGTTTTTTAATCCAAATATAAACCTGATTCCATTAAGTGACGGATTTAGTTTGAGTTTTATTTTGAATATTTTCCTTTTTATCCCGTTAGGCTTTCTGTGTCCGCTTATGAGCAAAACATTTGAGCGTGCGAGAAATACTTTTTTTATTGGTTTTGGATTTTCCCTGTTTATTGAAATTGTACAGCTATTTACATTGTACCGGGCAACAGATATAGATGATCTTCTTACAAATGTAATCGGAACAATGACAGGATATCTTTGCTTTAGACTGATTGCAAAGCTGGGAATTGTAAAACTACATTCAAATGACAGAACCGCGGAACGGGACTATACAGTATATATTCCTATTGTCATTATGATAGTTACCGTTGTGTTAGGATTTTTTAGCTGATTTCCAGATTGCCTGGTAAAGAGAATGAGTGAAACAAGTTTCTCTGGGGAGAAAGATCAGAAAACACTGGAGATTCTGTCAAATCAATCATTTAATGATGGGGTGCTGGAGATAAAGAGGCCAATAAGAATTTGAAGGAGGTGTTAATATCAAACAAATAAAACCTTTTCTTCTTCCGGTTTTATCCTTAATAGTCTTTGACCAAATTATCAAAGTTTTTATAGGATTATTCTTAATAGACTTTGACTTTGATATACTTGGAGAATTTCTAAGATTTAGTCCTGTTCAAAATACAAATCTTTCGTATGGTGGAAATTTCATTAGTATTCTATCTAATTTATGGGTTATGGTATTGTTTAATATTTTAGTGATTTTTATTTTCATATCGGGATATTCTTTTTATAAAACAAAAAAGCAACATACGAGTTGTTCAGTAAAAGTGATTATTACTTGTGGGCTGGCTGGGGCAATATGTAGTTTGTTAGATAAAGTATTATGGGGCGGAAGTTTAGATTTTTTGCAAATACCAAGTTTTTTTACTTTCGACTTAAAGGACTGCTATCTTACTATCGCAGAAATAATTTTTGTTATTATAGGAATTTTGCACAGTAAGGAAATATCAGCGAAGGAGTATATAGCTTTTTGCTTTGGTAGATTAAGAAGCTAAATCCCAGTTAATAGGGGAGCAACGGTGTTCATTGAGTATTTTGATGAAGTATTATAAGGTGTGGGAGCATCTGTTGGCATGGGAATAGCGGATGCTTTTTTTACGCAGATCTGATATGCTTTTAGCAAACCTACTATATTGGGTTTCTACATACAAAATCATAAATCTACGATATACTTTGTAAGCGGGCACAGGAACATTTTGAAAAGCTCATAGAAAGCATGAAGCAGTCACAGGTCATAACAGAACAGCTAAAAGGCAGAAAACGCCTTAGAGTGGACAGGAAGGCATAATAATATATTGGCATGTGCGAGGGAGATTGTAAATAAGGAAATTATTTACGCATAAGCGACAACAGCGGCAAGGAGAAATCTTTGCCGCATTTTTTGAGTTTTTCTATCGTGCTATTGTAACAAATTTGACAAGCATAATTCATTGTGATATAATCACCACTAGAGTAGTAACTAATAAAAACTAAGGAGAAAGGAAAATGGAAGAATATTTATTTGAGAAGTTACAGAAATTTGGATTAAATCTGTATGAAGCCAGAGCTTATGCAAGCCTGTTAAAAATTGGAACAGCTAATGCGTACAAGGTAAGTAAAGAATCTGGCATACCAAGGGCGAGGATTTATGATGTTTTGGAAACACTCACGAAACGTGGGTTAGCTATGGTAGAAGAAAGCAGTGAGAATACTAAAATTTATACACCTGTTCCCAGTAAGGTTTTTTTAGAGAAAACAAAAAAAGAATGGGAAAACGATTTTGAGGATGTTGCAAATGCTTTGGTCGAGTTGGAAACAGAGGCAAATAAGCAGGATGTTTATGTTTTCACAGTAAAAGGAAAAGAAAATATTACCTCTTATTGCAGACAGTTGTTAAAGGGGGCAAGCCAGTATGTAATGATTTCCATGTGGAATCAAATGTATGAACTGCTTTTGCCTGAACTGGAAGAATGCCAGAACCGTGGCTGTAAGGTTTTAGGCGTGGGGCATAATTTAAAAAGTCCTGTTGCACAAATTGAAATACACCATGATGGAAAATATCATAATATGCCTGAAAATCTCCGTTGGTTTATCATTTCCGCTGATGGAGAAAAGCTGCTTTATGGATATTCGGCAGAAACGGATAAAGACGCATTTTATACTGAGGACACAAGCCATATTTATCTTTTGGAAGATTATATGATTCATGATATGGTAGTCAACCGACTTGTTTCGGATAAGGAAAATGAGGAGGAATTAAGCTCTATGATGAGGGAAATATTAAAAGAACTGGGAAAATAGTTTTAGGAAGGCTGGTAATCTTATGGAAAGTCAGAGTGAAAAATCTGTAAAGCTAAGTGGAAAAATGATTGCGCTTATGGCGGCGGCAAGTGGGATAGCGGTTGCCAATATCTATTACATACAGCCACTGTTAAACAGTGCAGCAGAGCATTTTAATGTAGCAGGCTCTCAGGCAAGCCTGCTTGCGACTCTTACACAGACCGGATATGCTTTGGGGTTGTTTTTTATCCTGCCCATAGCAGATTTGATGGAACGAAAAAGATTGATTTTAACAATGATTTTTTTATCAGTCCTGTCACTTCTAGGAATGTATTTATCGCCAAATTTCATATTAGCCTGTATTGCCTGTCTGGCAGTTGGGGTTACGTCTGTAATTCCACAACTGCTGCTTCCGCTTTGTGCAAAATTGTCGGATGAACGGGTAAGAGGAAAAAATATCGGACACATCATGAGCGGGCTTTTGACAGGCGTTGTCCTTTCAAGGGTAGTCAGCGGTACAGTCGGTAAGTATTTCGGATGGAAAAGCATTTACATAATTGCAGTTGCTTTTATGGCAATACTGTTTACCGTTTTGAAATTTACACTTCCTGTTTGTACAGCCGAGGAAAAAGGAAGGCTGAACTACGCATCATCTCTAAAATCAATGTTTTCCTTGCCGAGTAAGTTCCCTGTAATCAGAGAGGCGGCGGTAAATGGGGCAATGATTTTGGCGGCATTCAGTGCGCTTTGGACAGTTTTGACATTCCACTTACAGGGTTCTCCATTTCATTTTGGTACAAACATCATCGGCCTGTTTGGAATTTTGGGAGTAAGCGGAGCTTTGTTTGCACCCTTTGCAGGGAAAATTTCTGATAAAA
>OKWJ01001869.1_pt1 | contig 12941 bp, 12 predicted proteins | sample 1607121 | NCBI WGS metagenome assembly OKWJ01 (sample SAMN04414080, study PRJEB24778) | human gut metagenome | material: faecal | host: Homo sapiens | reverse complement strand
TCCGGAAATAATAAGACCGGTCTGCTCATTTGCAAAGTAAGTAACTGCATCCTGGTATGCTGTCTCGGATGCGCCCGCAGGAACCACGCCGTCCACCAGATCCAGATCTACAAAGGACTGCAGCGCTGTTTTAAATTTGTCGGAAGTCAGGTCGCTCTCCCAGGTGCCATCCTCGTTCTGCCATACCTCATCTACTCCAAATGCTTTTGCATATATAGAAAAGCGTGCCTCACCGGAACCGTTTCTTGCACCTACCATGGAAAATCCATAGTTACCGGAAATTTCCGTAAACTTCTTCGCTGCATCACGGAAATCATCCATTGTCTCAATTTTTTCAATTCCTGCCTGCTCCAGCCAGTCTGTCCGGTAAATCAGCGCTATCGGAATCTGGAACCACGGAACAAACATCAACGTATCATCCAACGTGCTGTAATTGATAACCTCTTCCGAAAGATCCGCACGGAATTCATCCGAAATATAATCATTTGCATCCGCCACGATTCCCATATCCAGAGCCGTAGACATAAATGCGCAATTCATAAAAAACGCATCCGGAAGATCATTTGACGCCGCCATGGTCGTCACCTGCGCATCCAGATCATTATTTGCCACCGAAATATACTCGATTTTTATATTCGGATGCTCTGCCATATACGCTTCCGCCATCGCGGACTCCAGCTCTGCCTCATCCTCCGTCTGCAGACAGGACATGATCGTCAGGGTAATTTCTTCTTCTGCATTCGCAGCGACTCCCGAAAACAGGGACGCCAGCATAGATACACTAAGTACAGCCGCTAATTTTCTCTTCATAATTTTTCTTCCTTTCTTTACTCGTTTTTAATAATATTGCTTATCTGCCGCACCCTGTAAATTCTTCTCATACACCCCCATTCCTGTATCCACGGCAGATGCTATATCCTTCTTTACTTCACAGCCCCGGCGGTCAGACCGCTGATAAAGCTTTTCTGCATAAAAATAAAAGCAATGATCAGAGGCACCGATGCCACCAGCGAGGCAGCCATCATATCATTCCACGCAATTCTGTAATAGCCATTCATTTCGGCAATTGCCACAGCCGCCGTTTTCATCTTATCGTTCATGATCAGAATTGCCGCAAACATATACTCATTCCAGCATGTGATAAATGCATAAATCGCGGAGGATACCAGTCCCGGCCGCACCAGTGGCAGAGTAATTCTTAGAAACGTCTGTATGCTGGAGGCTCCGTCGATTGCGGCAGATTCATCAATTTCTACCGGAATCGTCCGGTAATACCCCACCATCATCCACGAACAGAAGGGGATCGTGAATGAGATATAAACCACGCAAAGTCCGACCAGAGAGTTATTCAGCCCGTAAATGCTGAGGATTTTGTAAAACGGCACCAACAGCATAATAGACGGGAACATCTGCGTCATCAAAATAAATGACAGAAATGCACTCTTCCCCTTAAAATTAAATCTGGTGGCTCCATATCCTGTGAGCGCTGAAGCAATCAGTGAAACCAGAACTGCGACCACCGTCACAAGCAGGCTGTTTCGGAAATACAGCGCAAAATCATAATCTCTCCAGATTCTCATGAATGACGTAAAGGTAACCTCCAAAGGCAGAATACTGCCATTCATCTGATAAATCTCCGTGTCACTTTTCACCGCAGTGATAAACATCCACAGAACGGGCAGAATTACCATACACGCCCCAAGAACCAATACGATATAGGAGAGCGCACCTTCTGCTTTATTATGCATTGATAAAGACCTGTTCTTTTTACGCATTCTGATCCATCGCCCTCCTCATAATTTTACTGATCAGCCAGCAGATAACGAATACCACGCCCGCACCTGCCGCGGCAACTCCGTAGTTGTGATAGGAAAATGCCTCTTTATATATGGAAATACTAACCGTCGCTGTCGTATTGTTCGGACCTCCGTCTGTCAGCAGCTTAATGATGGTATAATGTTTGAACCACCATACCGTATCCAGGATCACTGCGGTTGAGATAACCGGTTTGATCATCGGAACCGTAATGCGGAAAAATGTCTGTACGGGATTTGCTCCATCCAGCTTTGCCGCTTCATACACATCCTCCGGTACGCTCTGAAAACCCGCCATCATATTTACCATGATCAGCGCGTATCCCTTCCAGATACACACGGCAGCGAGAATGGTAAATGCAAAACCAGTACTCAGCCATGCCTGATTTTTCTCCAGAATTCCGAGGCGGATCAATATATTGTTAAACACACCGTAATTTGCATTAAAAATCCACTTAAACAGCAAAGCAACGACCACATCCGGCAAAAGCCATGGGATGATCAGGATCGTGCGGAATATATTGACGCCCGGACGTTTTTTATTCATAGCAAGCGCAAGGATCGTTCCCAGGATCAGATGTCCCAAAACAACCACTATCGTAAATTTGAAGGTCGTCAGGAGGCTCTTTACCATACTTCCGTCTTTGAAAAGCGACAGGTAATTTTCCAGCCCTACAAATTCCCACTTAGTCGTAAGATTTGTCTGCATGACGCTTAAATACAGCGCATAGCAGATCGGGTATACGACAAGTGCTGCCAGCAGAACAAATGTCGGAAATATAAAAAGATACGGTGTAATGTTGAATTTATTTTTGTTTCGTGTCACCAGCCGGATTCCTCCTTTTTCTACCACTCTCCGAAGGAATGGTCATCTGCAAATGATACGCGTGGTGTCTCCCAGCGCCCGTCATATGCATATTCCTTTAACGCAGTCTCATCTATCTCAATGCCCATGCCCGCGCCCTGCGGAATGTCAATATAACCATCCCTGATCTCAAACGGTTTCTTCAGATACGGACCGCCCAGATCCCATCCGTCCTCAAATGACGGATGCTCCTGCGCCGTAAAGTTTGGGATCACCGTATCCACCTGCAGGCAGGCTGCAAGCGCAAGCGGACCAAGCGGGTTATGCGGCGCCATAGAGCAATAGTAGGTCTCTCCCATCGCAGCAATTTTCATAACCTGCGATATGCCGCCTGCATGACACAGATCCGGCTGCAGCACAGTTGCCGCCTGCTTCTCCAGCACCTCGCGGAATTCATATGTAGTAAATTTCCGTTCTCCCGTAGCGATCGGTATGGTAGTCATCCTCGCCACCCTTGCCATCACATCCACATTTTCCGGAAGCACCGGTTCCTCCACAAACATCAGACCAAACGGCTCCAGCTCTCTGCAAAGCCACGGTGCCATTGCCGGTGAAACCCGTCCGTGAAAGTCGACAGCCAGGTCGATATCATCCCCGATCGCTGCCCGGATTTCTGCTATCCGCTCCACAAAGCGTGTCACCATCGCCGAAGTTTCAATATGCCGGTATGGGCAGATAAACGGTGTTTTCAGGGATTTAAAACCCTTTGCCACTTTCTTTTTCGCATGTTCGACCAACAGGTCACGACACTCCCGTTCTTCCATTTCGGCATAATCAACATTGCCAAAAATATGCGCATACATGCGGATGCGATCTCTGGATTTTCCTCCGAGCAGCTGCCACACCGGAACATTCAGCCATTTTCCTTTGATATCCCAGAGTGCCTGCTCGATTCCGCTGATAGCGCTGAATACGGCGGCGCCGCCCCTGTAAAAACCACCTGCATACATCAGCTTATACAGATATTCAATATTACGCGGGTCTTCTCCGATAATCATATCCTTCAGAGAATCCACGGCAGCCGCTGTAACCAGATTTCTTCCCTCCAGATCGCACTCGCCCCATCCGGTAATTCCTTCATCAGTAGTTACCTTCACAAAAATCCATCTTGGTTTTACATGAAATGTTTCTACGCCTTTGATCTTCATCCCTGTCCTCCTGTTATTTTTATCTCTGCACACGTCCGGAGGCATTGCCCTGCATGAGGCTGTTTACCTCCTCCAGCGTGCTCAGATTAAAATCATATTCCATCGTGTGCTTCAGGCAGGAAGCCGCCGCTGCAAAATTCACTGCCTTCTGCGGTTCATAGCCGCTGTTTAACGCATAGATCAGCGCTCCCGCAAAGGAATCTCCGCCGCCTACCCGGTCTACGATCTGTATCATATACTCGGGCGAAAAGAATGCCTCTCCTCCGGTATAAAGCAGCCCGCCCCAATGATTGATGCTGGCGGAAATACTTTTTCGCAGAGTGATAGCAACAGACTTTATGCCAAAGCGTTCTACAAGCTGCTGCGCCACGCTCACATATCCCTGCCTGTCAAGTTCTCCCTTGCTGATGTCTGAGTTCCCGGCACAGATACCAAACACATCTGCAGCGTCCGCCTCATTTGCAATGCAGACGTCGACATACTTCATCAGTCTGCCCATCACCTCACCGGCTTTTTCTTTACTCCACAGCTTTTTTCGGAAATTCAGATCGCAGCTCACTGTAATATGCTTCTCTTTGCACACGCGCAGCGCATCCTCACAGATTTCTGCACATCCCTCCGAAAGCGCCGGTGTAATGCCGGTAAAATGGAACCAGTTGGCGCCCTCCAGAATATGTTCCCAGTCGAAGTCCGGCCGTTCCGCCAGAGCGATCGCAGAGGCGCCTCTGTCATACAAAACCTTTGACGGACGCTGAGAGGCTCCCTTTTCCACAAAGTAAATCCCCATACGTTCTCCGCCGTATACGATCGCTTCTGTGTCGACGCCATACTTCTGCAGCTCCATCGCTGCCCGCCTGCCAAGCACATTGTCCGGCAGCTTTGTAACAAAAGCGGCCTTCATGCCAAAGTTTGCCACAGATACCGCCACATTTGCCTCGCCGCCCGCAAACGACATCTCCAGCTTCTGAGCCTGCAGCAGCCTGAGATATCCCTCCGGATTCAGCCGCATCATAATTTCACCGAATGTAATCACTTTTTTCATACTGTAAACTCTCCCCTGCAATTTTGAATTGTCCTTCTGGCTGCCTCGCGTATCTTATCAAATTCGCCCGCCGCGATCCATTCACGGTTGACAAGATTCCCGCCAATACCGACTCCTTCTGCTCCTGCGCGCAAAAATTCTGCCGCATTAAGCTCATTTACACCGCCAACGGCCAACAGTGGAATATGGTTCAGCGGTCCCTTTATCGCTTTCAGATATGCTGCCCCCAGACTTGCTGCCGGGAATATTTTTACGAAATCCGCTCCATATTCCGCCGCATCTGTGATCTCAGACGGTGACAATGCACCCGGTATCGAAACCATGCCCTGTCTTACGGTCTCCCCGATCACTCTCTGGTTTACATTCGGAGAAATAATAAATGCACCGCCGGCATTTTTCGTAAGCCTTACCTGTTCCTCCGTGAGCACAGTCCCCGATCCACAGATCATTTCACTGCCATACTCCCTGCATACCATGGATATATTTTCACAGGTACGCTTCCAGTCATCGGGAGTTTTCTGATCAAACGTAAATTCAATCAGTCCGATGCCGCCCTCCTGCAGTGCTTCTGTCAGCTTCCTGCAGTCATCGCCGTATACCCCCCGTACAATGGCAATAATTTTCTTTTCTTTTATTTGTCCGATAATTTTCTTACGCAATTTTTCTCCTCTTTCGCATTCATTCTCTCGTTTTGCTTGTTTCACTGTATAAAACTATATTTTATCTAATAAACTTCTTGCAACTACAATATTATATTTCCAAGTTTTTGTCAAGCGGTTTTTGTTTATTTTGCATATTTTAAATTCCTTTTTTCTTTTTTATTGTTCATTTTTGTGTTATAATTTTTTTGCATAATTTGTAATTTTATATTGCAAATAAACGAGTTTTTGCGTAATATTAAGAAAAAACAGGAAAGAGATTAAGAAATGGAACCAACAAATGTGCGGCTTGTGGACCGCGTACTTGACGTCATGGAAACATTATCCAGACACCCCGAGGGAACTTCTATTGCCGTGCTGACGGCCGAGACAGACATCCATAAATCTACGGTTTACCGTCTGCTTGCAACACTGATGAATCGAGGCTATGTTGTAAAAGATGAGGAGACCAGCCACTACCGTCTGACACTGCGCACCTATCGTATCGGCAGCCGTGCTGTTCCCGATTTTGATCTTTTGAGTCTCTCTGTGGATTATCTGCGTGAATTGTGCAGACTATGCAATGAAGCTGTCCACCTTGCCATTCCCGATGGCGCCTCTATTGTGTATTTGTTTAAAGAAGTGGCTGCTGACAATGTCATCCGGATCGCTTCCCAGACAGGCGCCCGGAACTATATGTATTATACCGGTCTTGGCAAAGCTCTGTTAGCAACAATGTCAGAGAAGGAAGTGCGGGAAATCTGGGAAAAATCTGATGTAAAAAAATACACGCCAACTACTATTATCACCTATCCGCAGCTCCTTGAAGAGCTGGAGACAACCCGCCGGAGAGGATATGCGATCGACAACGAAGAGCATGAAGCCGGTATTGCCTGTATTGCTGATGTTATACGCGATGTAGACAATAAAGCAGTGGCAGCTGTCAGTATTTCTGCCCTTGCTGCCCGGATGGATGATAATTTTCTTGCATTGAATGTCCCGCGGCTGCATAAAACCGCTAATAAAATTTCTGCGATCCTTGGAAATGTACTGCCAAAAGGGGATTGACAAACAATCCCCTCAGCGATTATCATAAACATATATTTTATCTAATAATTTCTTCTGACGAACTATTCCGGCATCCTCCGGAAAGTTTTGTCTGCACAAAAACATTACGTCAGAGGAGATTACCTTATGTTATTCTTATCTATTGATTTTGGCACATCGGCTGTAAAATTATCCGTTCTTGATGAAAAAGGCGTCATCAAGTGTCAGTCAACGCAGACTTACCCTTATATTATGCTGCCCGGCGAAAAAGTGGAACTGTCTCCGGAGCGTCTTTTGTCTGCCCTCTGTACAGCCGCATCACAGCTTGACCCGTGCGCATTGTCCCGGATATCCTTTATCTGTTACGATACCTTTTCCCCCTCTCTGGTATTCATGGACAGAAACGGCGAGCTTGTTTACCCTAATATCATTACGCATCTTGACCGCAGAAGCCGCGCACAGTCAGAATATATCCAAAAAGCGATCGGCAAAGATACCTACCTGAAAATAGCCGGTATTTATCCTTTTACCGGCGGCTGCTCTGCTATGACCCTGCTCTGGTTTCAGGAGAATGAACCGGAGGTTCTGCGCAGAGTTTATAAAATCGGCCATCTCACTACATTTTTGCACAAAAAATTAACCGGGCTCTGGATGATCGATCTTGTAAACGCCTCCATGCTCGGATTATATGAAACTACCTCACAGACCGGATGGTCTGCGCAGCTTTTATCTGAATTTCACATGAATCCGGACTGGTTTCCGGACATCCATGTCCCAGGCACGCTATACGGAACCCTGCTTCCCGAAATGGCGCAAAAACTCGGCATTAAACCGGGTATTCCTGTGGCTGTCGGTACAAATGATGTTGCCTCCGCGCAGATGGGTGCCCATAACCTGCATTCCGGTCAGATGATGAACACTGCCGGAAGCAGCGAAATGATTAGTATTCTGACAGACCGTCCCATTCCGGACCCTCATTACTATCTGCGCAATGCCGCTATTCCGGGGCTCTGGCAGATTTACGCAACGACTGCCGGCGGATTTGCACTTGACTGGTACCGCAAACAATTTTGCCGCGAAATCCCCCGGGAAGAATTTTACACACACTATCTGGAGCAGACACTAAAGACCCAGGTGGACCGTTCCGGCGTCTCCTTTGCTCCGTATTGAACCGGCGACCGCCAGAGTCTCACGCCCAAAACCGCTTCCTGGCATGGGCTTACTCTGTCCACCACCCGGGAGGAGATGCTGTATGCCATGCTCAGAAGTATGCAGGGCGTTCTCTACGATACCGTAGAGCTGGCAAAAAATGTAATCCCCCTGGACAATGTTATAAAGATATCTGGCGGTATGGTAACGCCCTCCTATCTGAAGCTTAAAGAAGCATCCTTCCCCGGCTATCAGTTTCAGCGCGTCGACCATTGCCCGCTTCTGGGAAATGCAGCGCTGGTTGCATACCAAAATCAACTTTAACTGTATTGCCCGATGCACAAAAAGCAGGCGGGGCCGTCAATGCCCCGCCACTTCATCATGCCTGTTCTTCCTTCGCCCATCCATAGGCATATTTCACAGCTTTCTTCCAGCCCTTGATGCGCTTTTGGCGCTCCTCCCCGGATATTTCCGGCTCGAAGGTGCAGTCGATATTCCAGTTTTTCAGCACGTCTTCCTTAGATTTCCAATAGCCCACAGCAAGCCCCGCCAGGTAAGCCGCGCCCATTGCCGTCGTCTCAACACATTTCGGACGATTTACCGGCGCCCCCGTGATATCCGCCTGCGTCTGCATGAGGAAATTGTTGGAGCTCGCGCCGCCATCCACCTTGAGCGACGTCAGCTCAATGCCAGAATCCGCTTTCATTGCTTCCAGTACATCCTGCACCTGATACGCCAGAGAATCGAGTGTCGCACGGATGATGTGATATTTGTTGACGCCGCGCGTGATGCCGACGATCGTCCCCCTGGCATACTGATCCCAGTAGGGCGCGCCAAGTCCGGTAAACGCCGGAACCACATAGCAGCCGTTGGTGTCCTTCACCTTATTTGCCATATACTCCGAATCCTCGGCGGAATCAATCAGGCGCATCTCATCGCGCAGCCACTGGATCGCCGCGCCTGCCACGAAAATAGACCCTTCCAGCGCATAATTTACCTTGCCATCCAGTCCCCAGGCGATGGTCGTCACCAGACCGTTTTTGGAAAATACCGGCTTTTCCCCGGTGTTCATCAGCAGGAAACAGCCTGTCCCGTAGGTATTTTTCGCCTCTCCGGGCGTAAAACAGGTCTGCCCGAAGAGCGCTGCCTGCTGGTCGCCCGCCGCCCCGGCGATCGGGATCGGCCCGCCGAGAAATACCGGATCCGCCATGCCGTACACCGCGCTGGACGGCATCGGCTTCGGCAGCATACACTTCGGAATATCCAGCTCCCTCAAAATATCGTCATCCCACTGCAGCGTGTTAATATTGAACAGCATCGTGCGGGCAGCGTTTGAATAATCCGTCACATGCACCGCACCCTTCGTCAGCTTCCAGATCAGCCATGTCTCCACCGTGCCGAACAGCAGCTCGCCGTTCTCTGCACGCTCCCTGACACCTTCCACATTATCCAGGATCCATTTGATCTTCGTTGCGGAAAAATAGGCGTCAATAACCAGCCCTGTTTTCTGGCGAAAACTCTCCTCCAGGCCTTTTTCTTTCAGAGAATCGCAGTATTCCGATGTCCGACGGCACTGCCAGACGATTGCGTGATACACCGGAACTCCGGTATTTTTATCCCACACGATCGCCGTCTCGCGCTGATTCGTGATGCCGATTGCGGCGATGTCCTCCGCCTCCGCGCCGATCCTGCTCATCGCCTCCACTGCGACTCCGAGCTGGCTGGACCAGATTTCATCCGCATCGTGCTCCACCCATCCGGGCTTCGGAAAATACTGTGTAAACTCGCGCTGCGCAACGCTGCACATCTCACCCTTTTCATTAAATAGAATGCAGCGGTTGCTGGTAGTCCCCGCATCCAACGCCATAATATACTTACCCATAAGACTTGTCGTTCCTCTCGTTTTTTAATTATAGAATAACCCGGATTGCGCTTCATTGCAACCAGGGATTTTCCGGACCTGCAGGACCTGCCGCCGGCAGCTCCCTTCGGATGCATGGCAACAAAAAAAGACAGCCGCCCCTGCAAAGCAATCTATCTTCTCGCATCCCCGCATTATGCGGAAGCTACCAGCCCACTCTGCAGCAGTTCTGTCCCCGGTATCCGATTATCAAAGCCGACGCCGTTCACCCTGATATTCCCTATGCGCTGAACCGGCTGTCCGAAACCGCTTATGAAAAAGAGACTGACGTACTTCAGCATTCCTATACACAAATCATCCTTGCAAGAGCCATGCCGCATTTCAGTTTTACTGAAAAAAGCTCTGTCGGCAGCAACGATATGATCTATCGTACCGTCGCCTATATTGCAGGACATTTTACAGAGGAAATCACGCTTTCCGGAATGGCAAAAGCGCTTGGATACAGCCCTGCGCGCTTTCCGGCGTATTTTCCAAAACATTTCACACCAATTTCAACGGCTATCTCAACGATGTCCGCCTTGATTACGTATGCCATCTGCTCCGTCACACGGACCAGAGCATCACAGAAGCCTATGAAAACGCCGGTTTTTCCAGCCAGCGTACCTTTAACCGCGTTTTCCAGGAGCGCTTCCGCATGACGCCGCGGGAATACCGGCGGCTGAATCAGGCGGCGCCCTCCGGAGAGCATACAGTATCCCCACAAGGGCAATGGGCGGTGCGCCTTTTATTACATTCGGAGAATTTACAGGGTTGTGCGGACGGAAAAGAAAGTCTATAATATCAGAATAAGGATATTATGCAGCAGAAGGAGGTGTCCGTGTGGCAAAAACAATAGGAATCGGAATCCAGGATTTTGAAAAAATAATTACCCGGAATGTATTTTATATAGACAAAACGCTGTTTATCAAAAAATGGTGGGAATCTATGGACGATGTGACATTAATCACCCGCCCGCGCCGTTTTGGAAAAACACTTACCATGAGCATGGTGGAGCATTTCTTCTCCGTCGAATATGCCGGCAGCAAATTATTCGAAAACACAAATATCTGGAAAGATTGCGCCTGCCGGACACTGCAGGGTACGTATCCGGTGATATCTTTAAGCTTCGCCGATATTAAAGAGGTGTCCTATGAACAGGCGCGGAAAAAAATCTGCGAATCCATAATAGATATCTATAACAAGTATGCTTTTCTTGCCGGAGACGATACCTTAGGGGAAAAGGAAAAAACATACTACAACGCGCTCTCCTCAGACAGCGATGATGCCGCAATTACGATTTCTCTGCGCAGAATGTCCGAATATCTGTATCGCAGATATCGAAAAAAAGCCATCATTCTTCTGGACGAATATGACACTCCCATGCAGGAAGCTTATGTAAATGGATATTGTGAAAAACTGGCGGCTTTTACCCGCAGTTTATTTAATGCCACATTTAAGGGAAACCCTTATCTGGAGCGCGCAATTATGACCGGAATCACGCGGGTCAGCCGGGAGTCTATCTTCTCTGACCTGAACAATCTGGAAATTATAACAACCACTTCCGATAAGTATGAAGACTGCTTTGGTTTTACGGAGGAAGAGGTTTTTTCCGCATTGGACGAATATTGTCTCTCTGACAAAAAAGAAGAAGTGAAAGACTGGTACGACGGTTTTATATTTGGGCATAAAGCAGACATTTACAATCCGTGGTCCATTATCAATTTTCTGGACAAACAGCAGTTTTCTCCCTATTGGGCGAATACCAGCAGCAACAGTCTGGCAGGAAAGCTGATACGCGAAGGTACCAAACAGGTAAAGGACTCTTTTCAGCAGCTACTGGATGGCGGTTCCATCTGGACAGAAATTGATGAACAGATTGTATATAATCAGCTTAATCTGGATGAAAGCGCAATCTGGAGCCTGCTTCTGGCAAGCGGCTATCTCCGGGTAAAAAACCGCAGAACAGAAAAAACGGCATACTCCGGCTGGAGGCAAGTCTACGAGCTGGAAATTACCAATTATGAAACGAAAATCATGTTCCGGAATATGGTAAAAGGATGGTTTGCCTCCTCCGCATCAAATTATAATGATTTTATCAAAGGGCTTCTGGCAGATGATCTGAAGGCGATGAATGCCTACATGAACCGCATCACAAAAACAACCTTCAGCTATTTTGACAGCGGAAACCGCCCCTCGGAGGAAAGTGAACCGGAACGCTTCTATCACGGCTTTGTACTCGGACTGATGGTGACGCTGGAAGACCGTTACATCATTACCTCCAACCGTGAAAGCGGCTTCGGCAGATATGATGTTCTCATGGAACCGCGGAATGCGCAGGACGCCGGCATTATCATGGAATTCAAGGTGCAGGACCCGGAGGATGAAAAAACGTTAGCCGACACCGTAAAAGCTGCTCTGCAGCAGATTGAGGATAAAGAATATACCTCTGTGCTGGAAGCCAGAGGGATACCGCAGAGCCGGATCCGGAAATATGGCTTTGCCTTCAGGGGAAAAACCGTGCTGATTGGAAGCCCGCTTTATTCCCTGTAAAGCAAATATTCGCATTCCACCGCTTAATGCCCTGCGCACCTTAAGCGTGGGAATGCTTATCCGCGTTCAATAAATAGCACGCCCAGCGTTCCCGGTCCGCAGTGGCTGGAAATGACGCTGCCGGCTCTTGTCACAAGTATTTCTTCAAATATTCCCATTTCTTTCAGATGCCGGCAGACCAGCTCCACAATTTCCGCGCTGCATCCGGAGTGGGTAACAAACACCCGGTTTCTTCTGGCATTTAAAAGCTGCGGCTTCAGATCGTCCGTATAGCTCAGCAGAACCTTCTCCATTTTTCCGCGATATTTCCGGTCCGCCTGCATCTCCCCATTGGAAACGACAATCCGGGGATGCAGCTTCAGAGCGCCCCCTGCCAGCGCTGTAACGCTGCCGCACCTGCCGCCTCTCTGCAGATAGATTAACGTATCGACAACGAAGCTTGCCCTCACACACGGTCTCAGCTTCTGAATCTGCGCGACAATTTCTACCGCCGCTCTGCCCTCCAACGCCATAGTTGCCGCTTCCAGTACAAGCAGTCCCACTCCGGTGGACAGATTTTCTGAATCCACCACAAAAACACGCTCCTCCATATCCAGTTCCTTGGCGGCAAGCCGCATCACATTGGCGGTGGTGGACATCTTTTCCGAAATGGAAAAGCAGACTATCTCACTGCCATCCGAGCCGCACTTCTGCAGAAGCTGCATGGTTTCCGTTATGGAAGGCGCCGACGTGCCCGGCACGGAGCGGTTCTCATCCGCCCACCGATAAATTTCATCAGGGCTGATATT
>OKWJ01001865.1_pt1 | contig 12950 bp, 7 predicted proteins | sample 1607121 | NCBI WGS metagenome assembly OKWJ01 (sample SAMN04414080, study PRJEB24778) | human gut metagenome | material: faecal | host: Homo sapiens | reverse complement strand
ATCAGATTCATTAAGAAATGTCGTGTTCAGTGTCTTAATTTATGAGACCATTATAATTCTTTCAGGTTCCGTATTTCATGCAAAAAAGTTTACTCGCATGGGCGTTCTCACTATATAAGTACGTAGCGGTATGGGTGCCTAAAATACAGGCACCTCATACCGACGCACTTATAACCCATGCTCCATAAATCTTTTTCCATGAAACACTGGAATTCTGAAAAGGCTGGAACGATTCCCTGACACAAGCAATCTTCCAATCGAATTCTCAGTTTTTCTTTATCTTATAAACGCATCCCGGAATACTTTTCTGGATGCTGTTGTTGCCGCGTCTAATAAAGCCACATGCTTTCCAATTAAGTCTACATAACGATTTCCTTTTCCGTCTTTTGTCGGAGCTTTTGCTGCACTCAATGTTTCTACGATTTCTTTCATTTTTGCAGTAAATATCAGACCGTCTGTATATCTCTCTATTGTACTGTACAGTTCTTTGTTTTCCTTCCGGTACAACACTTTTGCCAGATTGTTTGCGCCTTCTTTTGACCATCTCATCCGACGATGCTTCATTCTCATGGTAATCACGGTACAGTTCTGGGACTCCTGTACTCCCATATTTTTATACAGGATACCTTCCCGGGGTTCAGGTATCTTTTTTCCCTGTTTCTGGTAGGGTAACAGTCCTTCCCGGTTGTTCTTTAGATATGTGTGCAGTTCTCTCGCATTTTTACTTCTTTTATCCTTTCCATCCGGAGTTTCCACACTGTCTGCATACACGGTAATAAACTCCAGTAATTCCTCGATTTTTTCTGCTTCAAATAGTTCTCTTGCTTCTTTTTGTGCTTCTTTATCGCCTATCTTTCGCAGGATTTCTTGATAGATATGATAACGGTCTAACTGGAAGATTGTATCCGGATCGTATGGCTCTTTGATCCAGCTCCCTCCATCTCCGTTCAGTATCCTTTGCCCAATTTCGTCTACATTATATTTCCTTTCAATCAGTGCTTCCCTCTTTTCGTGAAATTCATTACTGGATTCCATCCCTGCCAACATTGTCTTTCCCACAAGGGTGCTTCGGTTCTGTGTCTCTTTTTCCTCGTCCCACCCTTCATACATGGTGAATACTTTCATTTCCTGCTTCTTCATCTTTTTATGATTGCTGTCCTGCATGTGAAGCCATACACCATCCATTTCTTCAAACAATACAGGTATGATTTTTTCTCCCTTGGTCTGGTCTGCATTCATCTCTTTTACCGCGTGTTTTTCTTCTTCGCTGATTCTCTCGCCCAGACGTTGCATCATGTTCCAGACACCACCGCTACTGATGGTCTGCCCGCAGGTGCTGCTGATTGTTTCAGCTGTTACACGATAGGGTGCCTCTGTTACGGTCATTGCTATCTTTTCTGCTAGGTTTGTTGAAATCAGACCTATTTTCTCCATCTGCATGGCTTTATCCAGCAGATAGACATATGCCGTTTCACCTTGTTCTGTCTTTGTCCGGTACACAGTGCGATTGTATTCTACTTCCCCATATACCGTTTTGATGCTGGTCTTTCGCTTTCCTTTTCCCCGGTAAAGCTTTTTGTCCCGGCTTTGTGCCAGTTCTTTATCATAGTTTTCAAGCACTTGTTGTGTGATTAGACGTCCCAGTTCACAAACATAATCAAATATTTTTTGTTCCAATACCTTGAAAGATACTAAGTTTTCGTCTACAATAGATTTCATCATACAGTCTCCTTTATCTGTTTTTTTCGTCAACTAACATAATAAAGAAAAACTGTATGATTGGGAAGAGGGAATTTCCTTCTTCCCTTTTTAATTACTAATCTTTTGCCAATAAAAATTATACACTAACATTATTTGTTTTTGACATCATGCTATGCTATACTGAAAACCAGTTATTTACAAATTTCCCTGTATGGTGGGGTGGCAACGAACCAAGGGGTAGATTTTGTGGAACAAAAGCAGTTTTTGGTAGTTTTTTTGTCAATTTTTGTACGTTATGCCTTCAATTCATAACTTTGTTCCTCGAAAATCCCAAATTGAGAGAAAGTATGTTATACTAAAAAGAGTCCAAATCATCTGTCGATGATGGCAAAGAGGAGGGAGAAATATGTATAAGATAGCAATTTGTGATGATGATGCGAACTATATATCCGAATTAAAGGAAATGCTTCTGGAATGTAATGACAAAAAGCGGGAAATTGACTTCTGGGAATTTACATCCGGACGAGAGTTGCTGAACAGTAATATTGATGAGGTGGATGTTATTTTTCTTGATATTCAGATGGAGGAAATGGATGGCAACATGGTTTCGGTGGAATTAAATGAAAGAGGTTATCAAGGGCTGCTGGTACAATGCTCGGGAATTTTTATGCCCACACCTGAAACAATCAAAATCTCACCATATCGTTATTTGCTTAAACAATCCGCCAAAGATGAAATTATAAAGGAACTAAAGGAAATCCTTGATGAAATGGATAAACGAAAGAAATGTAGTGAGATTGAGGGGTCTTATCTCCGTCAGAAGATGGTATTTCAGGTCGCCGACATCGTGTATATAACTCACCATACTAATGGCAGCAGTGTGCTTCATCTACGGCAAGGCAAAAAAGAAAAATATTCTCAGGGAAATATTATCGTTCCATATAATTTTACTGAATTATTTAAAATTTTGGGGACTACTGATTTCGCACTGCCACACAATAGTTACATTGTCAATATGAGATACATATCATCCTTTGATCTGAAAAAAGAATTTATAATAGCGGATGGAAAGAGTTTATTTGTATCAAGGGGAATGAAAGAAGAATTTTTTAAGAAACTTATGAACTATACAACAGGAAAGTATTGAGGGATGAGAGATGAAATATACTATAATATATAATGTGTGCATGATTGTATCAACTCTAATAGAATTTTTTCTGGTTTTTGACTTCTATAAGGCTTTTCACCCAAAGAAAAAATTATTTTGCAAACCCGGAAATGAAATCATATTGTTCCTTCTTCTTGTAGTAGCAAATATAGTTACTAATTTGCAGAATAATAACCAGCTGAATTTTGTGATTACCTGTATCCTCTTTCTTCTGGTTGGATTCATATTGGTGGAAGGAAACATTTTTTTCAGATTATTTCATTGTGTGCTTTTGATTTTTGTAGTGTTCAGTTCAGAACTCATATTTTTCTTTTTACTTAATGTTTCTGTAAATAGTCCTACAAATGAAATTTATGACAACGAATTTATCATGGTTAGTAGTATAATAGCCATGAAAGTCATTGAATTTATGTTACTAACTCTAATTAAGCAGGTATCCAAAATACAGGTAAAAAAAGTTTCTGCCAAGGTGTTTGGTGTATTCATTATTGTTCCCATTGCCACTTTGGGATTATTAACCTTTATCCCTTATATCAGAGTGGGCGGCGATGAAATAACCACTTTAGACATAGTGGTGTTAATATTTTACCTGATACTGTTCTGTGGAAACATCGGTCTATTCTACATTTTTACCCGATACAGCCAGCTTCAGGAACAGAAGATGCTCTTGGAGGTAAGTCAGGCAAAATACGAAGAAAGAAGAAGCAGGCATAACAAAGAAAAAGAATTGGAAGAAAAATATAAAGAGCATATTCATGACATTAAATACTATTTAAAGCAGATTGGTATTTACTTAAATGATAACCGCCTAGAGGAAATCAGGAGTGTATTGGAAGAATTGCAAATCGGTATATATAAGGAAGAACGAAATGTCATTTGCGCAAATCGTTTTTTGAATTCTATTTTAGTAGATTTCAAAGAGGAGGCTGAAAAAAATAATGTGCAGGCAGACATATTCGTGGAGGCGGGATTTAAAATAGAATATATGAGAGAAATCGATATCACATCGCTTTTTGGAAATCTGCTGGATAATGCCCTGGAAGCAGCGGTGAAGTGTGAACATGCGAAAATCTGTGTGCAGCTTTATATGCAAAATCGGGGCGACTTGGCTGTTTATGTGATAAAAAATACTTACAACGGAGAAATTCTCCGCAATGGGAAACAGTTTTTAACGACAAAAGAAGAAAAGATGGGACATGGAATCGGATTAAGAAATGTAAATCGGATTGTAGAAACATACAATGGCTTTCTTCAACAGAGTTATGATGATGACATTTATGTTACAACCATACTCATTCCAGTCAAATCTTTGTAACAAATATTGCACTTAAAATGCAAATATCGCACTTTCGGTTGAATTTAGTCGAAAAATGTGGAATTATTAAAGCACTAAATTCAGCAGGAGGTTTTTTATTATGAAATTGAAAAGAATGATGTCAAAACTTTTAACTGCCGGAGTATTGAATAGTCTGGCTCTTGTACTCGTTGCACAAAGTGCGAATCAGGCCTGTTCATGGTTCTTCCACCAGCCGGAATTCCCGGAGTCTGCGAAACAGTTCAAAAAACACTAATCGGTGGTGAACAATGGAGAAATGGATACACAAGAAAGTCAACCAAAAGATCGAGCAGGGAAAAATCCCAGAGAGTGAAAGAGATTTATATGTATATGGATATACGCTGGTTGCTGAAAAACTGGTTATTTTTTTGGTGACAATGTTCATTGCTATAGTATTCAATGCCCTTCTTGAGGTACTCTTATTGTGTATCACATTTGTTCCGTTAAGAGAATACACAGGAGGTTATCATGCGAATAGTAGAATCGGCTGTAACCTCTTGTCAGCAATATATATAATTGTAGCTTTGCTTGGGATAAAGTACCTACCCATGGTCATTCATATATCACAGTATATCTTGGGTGAGTTTGTCTGTGCCGCAATTATTTTTCGGTACGCACCGGTTGCCACAGATAAGCGGGAAATATCCGAGAGTGAAAGTCGGTTTTTCCGAAAAATGACGTTGTCGATTTTGGCAATCGAGTTGATTCTGGGAATTATTTTTTCTATTCTCAAAAATTATTATGTTATGTCTATCATGCTAGTTACGCACATGGGAGTAGCAGCTGCTCTTCTAGGGGAAATGATAAAGAAAGGGAGATATTTCAATGAAAAATGTAAAAAAGTACAGTAAAAGAGTAATATGTGGTATTTTAGCGGGAACTTTCGCATTTTCCGGAATATGGGGATTTCACTCCATATCTGATGTAGAGCGCAAAGCCGATGCCGCTGTTGTGGATGCGTCCATCACGGAGGAACTCACCTCCAAGCGGACCAAATTCACCAAACAGTACCTCTTATCAGATGGCAGCTTTCTCGCCAACTCCTTCTCCATGCCGGTTCATTACAAGAAAAATGGCAAGTGGAAAGAAATTGACACCACGCTGGTATCGACGAAAAGCAAAAAGAACTATAAAACCAAGTCAACCAGCCTAGGCATCACCGTCGCCCAAAAAGCCAACCAGAAAGCAGAGATTACATGGAAGCGGGGCTCTGCCAAACTCTCCGTGGCGCTGAAAGGAAAGAAAGTCAAGGCAAAGAAAGCCGCTGTCCGTAACCCGGAGAAAAAGCAGATCACCGATATACAAAACAGCAACCAGGTTCAGTATAAAAAGGCCTACAAAAATCAGACCCTAACCTATGAAATCTATCCGGAGAAAATCGTAGAAAAAATCTCCGTCAAGAAGAAATCCGCCGTGAAAAAAATCACCCTGAAAGTAAATAGCGGCAAGCTGAAAGTCAAAGTCAAGAACAACCGCATTTACTTCAAGACAAAGAAGGGAAAGACCAAATACACCCGATTGAAAACCATTTTCACCGACGGCAAAGGGGTATCCACATCCAAGGTGAAAGTAACATACAACAAGAAAAAGAAAACCGTAACACTCACACCGGATAAAAAATGGTTAAACAGCAGCAAGCGCAGCTATCCCATGACGGTCCGTACCGCATACATTACGGACGAACACGAGCGTGACGTGCGGATTGGCGCTGCCTATGCCGGAGCTCCCAAATCCAACTACACCTATGATGAATTCCTGCTGGTACAGGCGAATAAGTGCATTGCCTTCACCCGGATGAGCACCCTGGCAGAGCTGAATAACCCGAACGTCAAAGTACGTGACGCCCGTCTCACGGTCTGCAATGAAAGGACATTAAAGCTGGGAGCAGGAAAAACCTTTGACATCGGCGTACATAAAGTAACCACCGGATGGACCGGGAAAAAGGTGACAAACAACAACCGGCCATCCTACGACAAAACAAAAGCAGCCACCATGTCCCTGCAGAAAAAGGGAAAATACAGTTGTGACGTGACAGAGTTAGTCAAGTCCTGGTATCAGGGCGTGCCAAACTATGGAGTAGCACTTGTGGCAGAAAACACCAATGGCACCCATCAGGCAAGACTGCAGAAAAATCCAACCTTCTCCGTTCACTATGAAATCGTGGGATTTGACGGAGCCGTGGAACTGAAAGAAAACCAGCCCATTACGAGAACCGTCCTGAAAGCAGGACAGGAAAACTATTATTACTTTGATGCAAAACCGGGGATTGCCTATGACATCTATACGGATTCCTCCACGGACACCCAGGCAAGTATGTATGATACGGGAAAAGAGAGAGTCGGTTATGATGACAACTCCGGTCTGAACCGAAACTTTCTGTTTACCGGAACCTACAACGGAAGAAGATACCTGAAAGTCAGTATAAAAGACAAAGGAACCGGCAACTACACACTTCATTTGAAAAAGCGGTTTGCCATTCCGGAGCCAACGGGAATCCGGGGACAGGACAAATATACCATCACATGGAATGCCGTGGAGCATGCCAAAGAATACGTAGTCAGCATCTATGACGGAGGAAAGAAGGTCAGTGAGGCTGTTGTAACCGGAACCTCTTATGATTATGTATATACCAATGAAACCGCCGGAAAAATTCTGGGATTCACGGTCACTGCCAGAGAGAGTGCATCGCTGACCGGAGAAACATCTCGCATGATTTATAGCACCAACAGCCAGTCCGAGTGGGTCTATACCGCTCCGATGAGCGAGAGCAGAAAAAATGCCTCAGTCGCTTCTTCTGACGGCAAAATCTATGTGCTGGGCGGAGAAAATGCAACCGGTTCCCTGAAGACCTTTGCCGCCTATGATACGGAGAAGAAGACCTGGGAAAGTCTGCCGGATTATCCGGGGACCAATACCGGAATTTGTAAGGCTGCCATGTTTGCCTGCAACCATGAAATCTATGTGCTGGGCGGACAGACAGACACCGGGGCCATGGCAAAACTTTTATCCACTGTTTATGTCTATAACACAGAAACGAAGCAGTGGAAAAAAAGAGCAGACATGGCACAGGGCAGAACCAATCCGGCAACGGCAGTCAGCAAAGATAGTGTTTATGTCTTCTCCAAGGCAGGGGAAACCGACAAAGCAGACATTTATGACATCAAAGCCGATACATGGGAAACCACCGTTCTACCGGATACCAGTACCATCATTGATGCGGCCGCAGTGGATAACCGTGTGTTTGTATTACAAGAAAAGGGAGAAAAAATGGCATGGGCCGAGTATCTTCCGGAGGATAACGTCTTTGAAGAGGCAGGAGAAGCCTGTCCATTTGCAACCGCAGACCGCTATCAGGCAACAGCAGTCATCAGCGGGAAAATCTATCTGGTGAAAGAAGCAGACACAAAGGAAGTTCTTGTGTACGATGCTTATGCGGACGAGTGGAGTTCCTTGTCTGCCATGAACCTGACGAAGAAAGAATCCGCACTGGCCGCCTCCGGCAATGAGCTTTACAGCATTGGCGGTGAGATGACAGGATTCGGTGTCTTGGATGTGGTGGAGCAGTATTCCGTAAAGGTACAGACCGTTCGCAGGGAAATGATGGTCAACAAGGGAGAGGCCTATGAACTACAGGTGGCAGCAGGCAATCTGGAGAAGGGTCAGACCCAGACGGTCACCGTCTCGGTAGACCCGGAAGAACTGGAAATACAAAATGCTTCTTCCTTCGAGGAAGAGGATGTGCTGAAGGAAGGGGCAGAAGGTGTCACCCTTCTGAAGTACCAGCCGAAAAAAGGCGTTATGGTACTGCAACTGACCGGGAGCCTGGAGAGAGGAAAATCCTACGAAACTTACCACTCCATCCCGGTGGAGGGAAAAATCGACGGCAAAACAGCTGTGGAGATTACACTGACAAAAAAGTAGGAGGATTGCTTTGGGAAGAATTTTAGCAAAGAAAAAAATGGTGGCGGGCATTGTGCTTTTGCTGCTTTTGGCTGTGGCGGGAATCGTGGGATTTCAGATGTGGAACAGCGGGAGCAGAGAGGACAAACAGGAGGCATACCGTTCACTCAGTGATGTCGACAAAGAAGCTGCTGACTTATACGCAGAATGGTACGAATGTTCGCCGGAGGATGTGGCGGTAATACAGAGTAAGACAAAGGACTGGGACAAGACAGCAGAGAAACTGGAACAGGACTTCTTTACCATACCGGAAAACACCAAGTACCAGATGGCAAAGGAGGGATACCGTCTGGAGGATTTGGAAGAAGCGGAAAAGCTGTCTGTGCAGACCGGCAGGAAAGCGATGGACCTGGCAAAAGCCAAGGGAAAAGCATCCGAGGATAAAAAGTGGTCCGAGGTCGTAAAAGACAGTGAGATTCTCACCACGGAAGAACAGCTTGGATTGACCAAAGAGCAGAGTAAACAGCTGAAAGACAGAAAGCTGTCGAGGGAAGAGCGCATTGATGTAGCAATTCTTTTGTTAAATCAGACATTCACGTTTGATGAGGTGACAGAAGAACTGGATGCCGGCAAGACAGTGGAAGAATTAGGGAAACAGGATATCCATTAGGGATTTGTGCAAGAGAGAGGACGTGTGAAAAATGAGAAAGATGAAACCGATGATACTGGGAAGTCTGGCAGCAGTCATGCTGTGTACCGGTATAATGGCTGCCGGAAGCAGCACCTGCCTGGCAGCAGGGGAGAACATCACCAGTGGTGAGGTCTACGACACGGCAACGGAAGCCGTTTATGGAGACTGCTTCCGCAGCATCTACGAGAACCGCCTTGCCGGTTCTCCTCTGGAGGCTGAGTGTGCCGACGGTGTGGACACATCCACCGGTCATCTCATGCTTTCCCGCAATGACCTTTCTCTGGAAGGAACCGGCGGCATGGACTTCGAACTGAACCGTTACTATGACAGTAACGAGGCAAATCTTGGCCATGCCACGGTGGAATATGCAGCCGAACTGGACATCGATACAATCTATGTCAACTACAAAGCGCAGGACGGCTCACAACGCAGAATTATCGTCAGTGCCGCCCTCTTTTCCAAGCACAAGAAAGCCCTCAAAGACCTCCTTGTCTCCTATACCAAAGGAGAAGGATGTCGCAGCGGTGACACCGCATCCGAAACCCAACGGACGAAGATTGTCAGCAACGAAAGACACAGCGTCTACGGAGTGGCCAGCGGGTGGCGGTTCGACTTCCCCTGGATTGAAACCGTGACCCTGGCAGAAGACGAAGGCTGGGGGAAGAATCCAACCTATCTCCACTATGGCAGTGCCGGGGTCATCAACATCGCAACCGAGGCAGATGCTGCCACCAAAACTTACTCCATCCAAGGACTGAAAGACTATGGCTACCAGGACCTCCGGTTAGAAGACTGGAACCAAACGGTGGATGGCATTGCCTGCCGTTACCTGCTCCGGGACAAGACCGGGATGCGCACCTATTTCAATGAAAACGGCGTTGTTGTGATGCAGAAGGATGCCCACGACAACAAAATCACCTATACCTACACCGACGGTATCCACTTCAGCAAAATCACGGATTCCGTAGGACGTGAAATCCTGTTCCACTACACCGGAGAAGAGGACGAACAAGTGCTGTCTTCCATCACCGTGCAGGGAAAGGAAGCCGCAGGTGGCGTCAGCCAAAAGACCATTACATATGAAACAGAAGAAAAATCCTATACCCCGATGCACGGTGACGGGCTTCAGGGTTATACTCTCACCAGTGCCACCGTGGACGGCAGCAAAGAAAAGTATTCTTACAAAACCGTGGAACGGCTGGTGAACACCGCCGGTGCCGGAGTGGCCTCCCAGCGTGTATCCACGAATCAGAGTTACCTTCTGACTAAAATCACAGCGGACGGAAGCGAAACACACTATGAGTACCGTGGCAACTCCCTGCGTGCCCGGCGGGATGAGAGTGCCGGTCAGGATCGGGATGTGGTGACCGAACAGTTCTATGTCACAAGGGAGTATGAAAAGGATACAAAGACCGGGAAAAAATCCGGTGGCACGAAGTATGACTACTTCCAGAAGAAGGGAGAGAATTCTCTCCTCTCCTATGATGATTTCCGTGAAAAAGAAGAGGGGGAGTCCAGCTATGAAATGTGGCCCTATGGCAGCAGCGGCCTGCGGACAGTAGCGGTAGTCAGTAACTTTAACGCCAATAAATATAAAGCCAACGGGAAGTACTATGATTACACCTACAAAAAATCAAAAATCAACCCGGACACCCTGCAGCTAAAGACCAATACGAAGAAAAACGTCACCTTATATATTTACAATGAGAATAAAATGCTGACCAATGAGGTCAATTATGGAAAAGAAAAGGATGAAACCCTTTACAGCTACGACAACAGCGGCAAAGGTTCTCTAGTGGTGCTGGAAACAGACAAGTCTTATGGGAAAAAGGGAAGTAAAGCAGTCACCACGAAGCAGGGGTACACGTATGACCAGTATCGGAATGTACTGACCGAAAAATCTTCCAAAGCCTATCTGGCAAAGAACAGAGGCAAGGAGCATCTGTATACGACAACCTATACCTATCATGGAACGGGAAACGGCTATCCGTCGGAGGATCATGCCTATTCCCTGTGTGGTGTCGCCACTCAGGAATCCTATGCCTCTGCAAAGACAAAAACCAGAACGGTAAGCAGTCTGGCAGAGGGCGGCATCGATTACGCCACAATCCTGGAGCAGAAAAGCGTCAATGGCGGAGCCTATAAAACCATATCCAAAACAGACTTTACCTACGATGCCCACGGCAATGAGACCCAGGGGAAAGTCTACCCTTCCTACAGTACCGATGGAGAAAAGGAAGTCATCCGGAACGATTATGCTTACAACAGTCTGGGACAGCAGACGCAGAAGACCGTGACACTGACTTCTGCCAAACGCCCTCAGGACAACCGCAGCTATGTGGAAGAAAAGGTCACCTACGATTCCTTCGGCAACGAACTGTCCTACACGGACGAGAACGGACTGGTATCAAAAACCATCTATGACCCGGAGACCGGTGATGAGACAGAAACCATAAGTGCAGCGGGCACTGAGAAGGAATCCAAAGACAAGGAGTATGTGTCGGCAGACGGCTTAAAAACCATGACCGTCGACCATTATGGGCGGGTAACCATTACCATTCAAGATGCCTTTGGCAATACCATCATCAGTAAGGATGAGGCGGCAGGCACCTGGACAGAAAGTACCTATGACTACGGCAGTGAAGGCGAAAATGTCTCCGATGATGACGCAGACATCGAGGAAGAGAAGGAGGAAACCGCCCGACTGGTGGAAGAAAAGACCTACTCCTTTACCCCGGACGAGAAGCGGTTTATCGTCAACGAAAATGGAGAAACCGTTGCGAACTTCTACATCACCGGAAAAGGGGAGAAAATCGTAAGCGGTACAAAACACTTTTATGACAATCTGGGGAACGAAATCGGAAGTGCGGAGTTTAGCAACGGCGAGCTGGATGCGGCTCACTGTACTTCCTGGAACTTCCAAAAGAGTGAGACGGAAGTCACCGGAGAGGACGACGAGGCACAGACCATTTCTACCAGCTGCAGTAAGGCGTTGAATCCTGCGGACTATCAGCCGGAGGCAGATGCGGACAATTATTATGACCAGTTCAACGATGCCCTGTTGAGCGAAACCATTACCGAGACGGTGACCGACGCGGAAGGGAATACCCTTTCCCAGAAAACAACCACCATCCGTGGAAAGAACAGGTCCGAATCCACCACCACCTATGAAACCGATGACTTTGGCAGAACCACCAAAGAGGATACCATCACAAAGAACTATCAGGGAGGCAAGTGGCTTCCTGCCTATGAGACACAGACCCTTTCCACCTATGATGACAACGGCAACGTCAGCCGGACAGAGACAAAGAGCCGAAAAGAGGGAGAGACCGAATGGCAGTCCCAGACGGTGAAAACAGACTATGATGAGCAGGGACAGGTGACGAAAGAATACACACCGAGAGGCACCAGGGAGGATGTGGCTGCAAAGTACACCTATGACATCCTGGGAAGAAAGATTCAGTCTGAAATTCCGCAGGAAAAGAAAGATGGCAGTGTCATTTACCAGACCACCACGACGGCGTATGACAATGCGGGGAATGTGACCGAACAAAACGAACAGATGGATGATGACAAAAAGGTGAAAACCGAGTATACTTATGATAAACAGGGAAATCTTGTCATGGTGAGGAACTGTCTGGAAGACGATAAATCCCAGTATGTCCAGTATGTGTATGACATCGAGGGGAACAAGGTGCGCCAGTTTACCGGCATGACCAGCCCGCTGACACTGACGGTGGCAGCGGTTACAGATGCTTCGAACGAAAAAGACACATTTACCTACGCCGGGAAGACCTATGCCCTCACCATCAGCGGCAAAAAGAAATCCGATGACATCCGGGAAACCAAGTATGAATACGATGGGAAAAACCAGTTAATCTCTTACACGGACCCGGAGGGCAGGACAGAGACCTATACCTACGATAGCAACAGCAACCTGACAAAGACGGTAGACAAGAACGGGAACACCCGGAAGAATACCTATGATTACCAGAACCGTCTGACGGAGATGGTGGCAAAAGAGAAAAAGACGGGAAAAGAGACGGTACATACATACAGCTATAATGCCTATGGCGACGTGGCAACACAGGATGATACAACTTTTACCTATGACGATGTGTCCGGTCAGGTAACGAAAGAGACCACCAAACTGA
>OKWJ01001850.1_pt1 | contig 13061 bp, 9 predicted proteins | sample 1607121 | NCBI WGS metagenome assembly OKWJ01 (sample SAMN04414080, study PRJEB24778) | human gut metagenome | material: faecal | host: Homo sapiens | reverse complement strand
AAACAGTTGCTGTTCATTCCGTTCGCAGTAACCTCAAACATTTTTTCATCCCTGCGCTGCTTTTTTCGTTTCGTTTGCGCCTTTGCTTTCCTCCAACGCCTGCTCTGTTTCGTTTGCTCCTTTGCTTTCCTCCTGCGTCTGCTCTGTTTCGTTTGTTCCTTCGGTTTCCTCGATTCCCGACTCCGCCGGTTTTCCGCGCAGGTCCAGATCCTTTGCCTTCGGATAAATGCGGCGCATCACCTCATCGTCATACTTTTCATCCATAATCTGCTGCCACGGAGCCTCCGCCGGAACGCCCGCGCGCCGCTCCTGATAGCGTCCAAGAGCCAGCGACGATACAAAAATGTTGCATAACATAAATACGACCATAATCCAGGTGAGAACCTTCCCCACCCGGATCGGCATTTTTTCGATCAGACCGGAAATCTTTTCATAGACATACTTAAACCAGATAACGGCAGCGATTCCCCAGAAAAAACAATATAAAAGATTTATGCGGCCTGCCAGATTAAACGGCACATGGCTGTAGTCCCAGAAAATCGTCCCGAAGACCATTTCCGTGAAAACGCTGCAGAGATATTCAAACGCACCTCCCAGAACAGTTCCTGCAATGAACAGAAAACTGTCTGATTTCTTGCGGTGCTGATACAGGATGGCCGTGAAAAGTGCAAACCCCAATCCCCATACAATACTGAACGGTCCCCACACCACACTGCTGCGGCTCATCCACCTGCCGATCGTAATCCTGCAAAAAACCGTTTCCACCAGGTCGCCGATCAATCCTCCGACCATAAACAGCCAGAATAGCTTATAAAACCCGCATCCTTCCGCAAATACCCTGCTTTTTCCTTTTTTCTCCTGCAGCTCCGGCGACAGCGGATAAGCGCGCAGGATACGCCGCTCGACCACGCTGGAGATTTTCGCGCGCAGCCCGGCTGTAAATTTCGCGATGCGCTTGTTTGATTCGTTGTAGCGCTCCTGATCGTTCGCCTTCAGAAGCACGGACGTTGTTCCGAGAATATCAAGAACCAGAATTGCAAGAAGTATCCACATTAATGTGTGCATCAGAATCGGCACATTTGCATTATAAAACCGGTTCAGGACCGGATTCAGCCATTTTACGACAATCACGCCAAGAACGCCCCAGAACAATGAGTGATCCAGGCAGACGTATCCGTCAAAATTAAATTTCTTTTTGCTGTAATCCCACCAGCGTCCATGATAATATTTCTCCAGGAACTTACCTGCAAGCAGTTCTGTCACCGTCGCGTAAATGCAGCTTCCCACAAACAAAAAGAAAATATTATCCTTCAGCGATGTAAGACCCACCGTCAGAATGATAGCCGTAATGCCGTAAATCATACAGAGCGGTCCATTCAGGAAACCGCGGTTGACCACCTTTTTCTGCTTCAGCGTTACCAGTACCGTCTCCAATACCCACCCCAAAAACGCGTAGGTAAAAAACAGAAATAACAATCTCGTCATAGACATGGTTTCATCCTTTGTTCACATATAATAATGTGAACATTTTAACACAGTATATGTTTTACGTCTACAAAAGATTTCTTATTTTTGCCCACATGCTTTCGCCCATTCCCCCGGCCCCGCCGCATCCTGCCTATAAGCAAAGCATATTCTGGTGGTGCTTGCGATACCCGGACGGTGTGGTTCCCGTGATGGATTTAAATACCCGATTAAAATGAGTGAGGTTTGAAAAGCCTGTCTCCCGGCTGATTTCTGTTACCGTCTTGTCCGTCTCCATCAGCCTGCGCTGCGCATTCATTACCCGTGTGATATTCACATATTGTACAATCGTGCTGTTGGTGTAGCGCTTAAATTCCCGGCAGAGATAAAACGGACTGACATAAAACATCTGCGCAAGCTGCTCCAGTGTAATATCCTCCTGGTAATGCTTGTGGATATAGCTGACAATCTGCGTCGTGCGCCCCGTCTCTTTCAGCTGCTCCGGCTCCCGCCTGCGCGTGTGCATCAGCATGGTAAACAGAAACATATTCAGCAGCGTGCGCCGGTAGCTTTTATAAAAATCTGACGGATTCTCGTATTCCCGGATCAGCTCCTCCAGCATGTGATGCAGCTTCTGGCGTGTTACCGCATCCGGTCTGTACATCCCATTGTTTTGATCCAATGCCTCTAAAAGCTCTGAAGACGCCACCTCGCCGCTCTCAAAATACAACACAATGCGCTTAAAAGGCATCCCCTCATCCCCGTAGGAACGATGCAGCACATAGGGCGAAAACAAAATCAGCTCGCCCGGCTTCATCGTGTACATGTCATCCTGCAGCATATGATACCGCTCTCCATCCTCCAGGTAATAAATCTCATAATAATTATGATAATGCGATTTCATCATATTATCGTTCACGCCTGCGATCCGTTCCCCGGCAAGGCTTTCGCCCTGCGCCATCCGAATTCCCGCCTGGTCGATCATTTCGCTTCCTCCATACAGCTCTGCCTAAAATACATTCCACATAAACCATTTTTGACTATTTTATCATTTTTCATCATAAAGAGCAAGATATGTTTACTTTCGGTACAATCACTGCAATTTCTGTCTGGTTTTGTTCTCTTCATATTTATATGATATATATACAAACTCAATTGAAACACAGAACCGTAATCCCATCTGTGTCACAAATTGAAACAGTGAAGCAAAATATTGCTTCCCAACAAACAAAAAGAAGGAGGAAATGAGTAATGAAAATCTGTACCAGAGCATCGTCTGTAACTCAGCAGGAAAATTATTTTTCCATTCTTACAGACGGCGCAGAGCTGAGGCTGTGGTTTCTGACGGATTCCATCGTGCGTATCCGCGCGGGATTCGACGGAGACTTTGCGGAGGAATCCTACAGTCTTGTGCTGACCGCATGGACGGTTTTCTCAAAAATTACCGCAGACGCATTGAGACGGCAGACGCTGCTCTCACAGACGGCGGGGATACCGCAGTCATCCAGGGAAAACTTTTAAAAGTAGTAGTGGAGAAAGATCCCTTCCGCATCTGCGTGTACGACGCAGAGGGGACCTGCCTGCATGCTGACATCGCAGACCTTGCTTACCAGGAGGACAGCAACCGCCGCCGCATCCACACCAGCGAGATTTCGCCCGATGACTGCTTCTATGGGTTCGGCGAAAAGAGCGGCGAGTTTAACAAGGCTCAGAAGTTCATGAACATGAGCCCGAAGGATGCCATGGGCTACAACCCGAAGGAGACGGATTCGCTGTACAAGCACATTCCGTTCTACATCAAAATAAACAGACGCACGAAGAAGGCTGTTGGATACTTCTATCACAACACCTGGGAATGCGACTTCGACATGGGGAAAGAGAAAAGCAACTACTGGAAAATGCACAGCCGCTACCGTGCGGATGGCGGCGACATCGATCTGTTTCTGATCACCGGTCCGACCGTGCGCGAGGTTGTGGAACGCTACACGGATCTGACCGGAAAATCCACCCTGCTCCCGCGCTATGCGCTCGGATACCTTGGCTCCTCCATGTATTATCCGGAGCTGGAGGCTGACTGCGACGACGCGATCGTAGAATTTATCGACACCACAAAAGAGGAACAGATTCCGGTAGACGGATTCCAGCTTTCCTCCGGCTACTGCACTGTGGAGACCAATGTCGGCGTAAAGCGCTGCGTATTTACCTGGAACAAAAAGCGCTTCAAAGACCCGAAGGATTTCTTCAAAAAAATGAAGGAGCGCGGCATCACCGTCACCCCGAACGTAAAACCGGGTATCCTGCTGCTTCACCCGATGCTGGAGGAAATGAAAGAAAAAGATATGTTTGTAAAAGCCAGCGACAGCGACGAACCGGGCGTGGGAACCTGGTGGGGCGGAAAGGGCGTATTTGTGGACTACACCAAAGCCTCCACCCGCGAGCACTGGAAAAAGCTGCTGAAGGAAAACGTCCTGGATTACGGCACCTGCTCCGTATGGAATGACAACTGCGAGTACGACAGCATGGTCGATAAAGACTGCCGCTGCGATTTCGAAGGCAAAGGCGGCACCATTGGGCAGCTGAAATCCGTCATGTCAAACATTATGTGCCATATCACGGACGAAGCCATCCATGAAACCTTCGAAAATACCCGTCCGTATATTGTATGCCGTTCCGGTCACTGCGGTATACAGCGTTACGCACAGACCTGGGCAGGCGACAATCTGACCTGCTGGGACGCGCTGAAATACAATATTGCCACCATCCTCGGCATGGGCTTAAGCGGCGTGGCAAGCCAGGGCTGCGACATCGGAGGCTTCTTTGGTCCGGCGCCGGAGGGTGAGCTGTTTATCCGCTGGATTCAGAACGGAATCTTCCAGCCGCGTTTCTCCATTCACTCCACCAACACCGACAATACGGTAACGGAGCCATGGATGTACAGCGACTTAAAAGACGATATCCGCCGCGCCATCGAATTTCGCTATCAGTTGAGTCCGTATCTGTACTCTCTGACAGAGCGCGCGCACGAGACCGGTCTTCCGATTATGGAGGCAATGTGCAGCGCTTTCCAGAATGACCCGAAATGCTACGATGAGGGCGTCGACTTTATGTTCGGTGACTCCCTGCTGGTGGCAAATGTCGTGGAAAAGGGTGCAAAGACGCGCAGCATCTATCTGCCTGAGGGTGACACCTTCTACGATTTCTATACAAGAGAAGCTTACGCAGGCGGACAGACCATTGAAATTCCGGTAACTATCAGCAGCATCCCGCTGTATGTAAGAAGCGGCGCGCTGATTCCGATTGCAACCAATCAGATGAACAATCTCGCCACACAGCAGGCGACCGGCATCCGGCTTCTGTGCGCGGCAGACAAAGACAATTCCTTCCAGTTATATGAGGACGATGGCGTTTCTATGGACTATGAGACAGGAAAATATCTGAAAACTGTCATTACCATGACGACCGGCGAGCGCACTTATCTTGATTTCAAACAGGAAGGCAGCTATGAAACAGCCGTTGAGACTATGGAAATCGACATGATTCACCGCGAGAAAGCCCCATACTGGGTAACCGTGGACGGCGAACTGCTTCCGCATTTCCTGCATAGACGGAAATTTGAGGAGGCGGCCTGCGGATGGTATTACAGCCAGCGTCTGAAATCGGTGCAGATCAAATATCCGAACCCGAAGAAAGATTATCAGGTTCTCGTTTCCTTTGAGCAGTTTGATTTAATTGGAATGTAAACAGGAGGTACACTATGAAAAAATTAGCAGCAATCGCAGCGGCATTTGCGCTGACAGCAGCCGCACTGACAGGATGTGCACAGAACGGCGCCGCAGACAGTGCAAGCGCAACAGCGGAAAATCCGCTGGTACTTACACTGGCGCATGGTCTGAGCGAAACGCACACCGTTCATATTGCAATGACGGAATTTGCCGAGCAGGTAGAGGAAAAAACGGACGGCAGAATCAAGGTTCAGATTTTCCCGAACGGACAGCTTGGCTCGGAAAATGAAAACATGGAGCAACTTATGGCAGGGGTGCTCGCGATGACGAAGGTTTCCGCTCCGGGACTTGCAACCTATAACGAATCCTACCACACCTTTGGCCTGCCCTATATTTTTGATGACACTGAGGATTTCTACCATATCATGGATTCCGACGAGATGCAGGATTTCTTTTTGTCCTCCGCGGACGACGGCTTCGTAACTCTGACATACTATACCTCCGGAGCCCGTTCCTTCTATACAAAGGACCGCGCGATCCGCACGCCGGCAGATTTAAAAGGTCTGAAAATCCGCGTGCAGGATATGAAATCCCAGACGGATATGCTCGAAGCGCTCGGAGGCATCCCGGTGGCAATGTCTTACGGCGATGTATACACATCCCTGCAGACCGGCATCATTGACGGTACCGAAAACAATGAAACGGCGCTGACAACCGGCAAGCACGGTGAGATCTGCAAGGTTTACTCCACGGATCAGCACGCAATGATCCCGGACGTAATGGTGATGAGCGCAAAGGTATGGGAAACCATCAGCCCGGAGGATCAGCAGATCATTCTGGAAGCGGCGCACGCTTCAACAGAGAGCCACAAGATTGCATGGGACGCAGCGATTGAGGAGGCGATCGAGGAAGCTTCCACCACCATGAATGTAGAATTTGTAAACGACGTAGATAAAGAAGCATTCCGTGAAGCGACAAGCGGTATGGTTGATGAATATTGTGCGCAGTATCCTGGGGTACAGAAACTGCTTGATATCATCAACTCGGTAAAATAAGAGGGAGGTTCAACATGAAAGAGACATTAACAGCCGTGAAAAAAATTCTGGCAAAGCTTCTGGCAGGCATGGCAACAATCCTGCTGTCCATCATGACGCTGCTGGTATTGTATCAGGTATTTACACGTTACATTTTAAATAGTCCGGCAGCCTTCACCGAGGAGCTGGTGCGCTACTCGCTGATCTGGACCGGATTTATCGGAGCTGCGTACGCTTTTCTCACCAGACAGCACATGTGTCTCGTGCTGGTGCGCGATAAGCTCAGCCCGTCCGCGAAGCGGGTTCTGATGACCGCGATCGACATTCTGATTCTTGTATTCGCCATTTTTGTTATTACGATCGGCGGCTTTAAGCTGGCAATGAGCGCGCAGAAGGTATACTCCGCTCTGCTTGGCATCCCAAGAAGCCTTGTATACGCAATGGCGCCCATCTCCGGTATTTTTATCATCATCGCGCAGATCATCAACATCTACGAGGATGTGACCGGAATTACTATCGAAGGAGGAAATGAGGAATGAATATTGTACTCACAACAGTTATCCTGTTCGCGGTATTCGGCCTGCTGCTGTTTTTAAGCTGCCCGATCTCCGTCAGCATTGTCATCGCTTCTATTGTAACAGCGATGTCGTCCCTCTCCTGGGATCAGATTACCTTTATCACCATGCAGAAAATGAACAGCGGCGTAGAAAGCTTTTCTCTGCTTGCTATCCCTCTGTTCATTCTGGCAGGCAACATTATGAACAACGGCGGTATCGCACGCCGTCTGGTAAACTTTGCAAAGCTGTTTGTAGGACGCATTCCCGGTTCGCTTGCGCAGGCAAACATCGTCGGCAACATGCTGTTCGGCGCGCTGTCCGGTTCCTCCGTTGCGGCAGCTTCCGCAATGGGCGGCTGCATCTATCCGATCCAGAAGGACGAGGGCTATGACCCGGCATTCGCAACTGCTGTAAATATCGCTTCGGCTCCGACCGGACTGCTGATCCCGCCGACCAGCGCGTTCATTGTATACTCCACCGTTGCGGGCGGCGTTTCCATCTCCACACTGTTTATGGCTGGCTACGTTCCCGGCATTCTGATGGGCGTCGGCTCAATGATTGTAGCATTCCTTTACGCAAAGAAACGCAACTACCCGACCACCGGGAAGGTTTCCAGACAGGAAGCGCTGAAAATCACCCTTGAGGCGCTGCCGAGCCTGCTTCTGATCGTCATTGTAATCGGCGGTATCGTAAGCGGTATTTTCACGGCAACGGAAGGCGCCGGCATCTGTGTGCTCTACTGCCTGATTCTTTCTATCTGCTACAAGAGCATTACCATGAAATCCTTTATGAAGATTCTGGTGAGCAGCGCCTGCACAAGCGGCATCATCCTGTTTCTGATTTCCGCCTCCTCCGCGATGTCCTTCGTTATGGCATATTCCGGAATCCCGGCGGCGATCAGTGCGGGCATCATGTCCATCTCCACCAATAAGATCGTCATCTTCCTTCTGATGAACGTGATCCTGATGATCGTTGGTATGTTTATGGACATCACCCCGGCAATTTTGATCTTCACTCCGATCTTCCTGCCGATCGCACAGAGTCTTGGCATGTCCGATATCCAGTTCGGCGTAATGCTCATTTTCAATATGTGTCTCGGCAACATCACTCCGCCGGTCGGCTCCGTGCTCTTCGTCGGCTGCGGCATCAGTAAGATCAGCATCGAGCAGGTCACAAAAACGCTGCTCCCGTACTTCGCCGTTCTATTCGTGCTGCTTCTTGCAGTCACCTATATTCCGGCGCTCTCGCTCGGTGTTCCGCAGCTGATGGGGCTGATCTGACATCTTATATCATGCATCATGCAACAGGGAATCCCACGATGGGATTCCCTGCTTCTTTATCGCACCAACTAGCATTATGCTGCCAAAGTAATCAATCTGCACGGCCAATTACATGATGCCTTTATAGCAGCTTCACAGACTTCTCATCCAGTTTTTCCTCCGGAAAATAAAAACAGAAATCAGAAACCGCACACATTCTTCCAGTGACAATATAAAATAAACCCATGCGATCGGCAGCTGCAGCGCAAACGCAGCTAAAAACCCAAGCGGAACGCCAAAAAGCCAGGTTCCAATAATATCGATATACATCACATATTTTGTTCTGCCGCCACTGCGCAGGATTCCGCCGCCAAGGATCATATTCTGCACTTTCACCGGAGAAATGACTGCAAACGCCAGAAGAATTTCTTTTGTGATGTTTTTAACCGTATCTTCTGCACGGTAAATCTGCACATAGCTCTCCCGCACAAGCACCAGTATCACAGATAATACGACAGAACCACAGAAGCCGTACAGCATCAGTTTCTTCGCTTCCCGGTAAGCGCGCCCATAATCACCCCTGCCAAGTGATTTTCCGATAATGATTCCCGCCGCCTGTGCCAGACCGTTCAGGGCGCCGATTACCAGCATCTGTACCGGTGAGGTCAGTGTCATTGCCGCGCACGCCTGCGTTCCGATATGCCCATAAATCGCCGCATAAACATTTTCGCCCAGGCTCCAGAAAAGCTCACAGCCGAGAATGGGCAGCAGAATGCCGAGATACTGGCGGCGTTCTTCTCTTTTCATTAATAAATTTAACTGCCCCAGCTTTTCTTTTTTTTCGGAAATTCCCATCTGTGTCTGTCTTTTCTGCCTGCGTAAACGACTCCAGAGCATTCCAAGCGTCAGCGCGCAGCCAATCACCTGTGCCGCCGCAGATGCAGCCGCCGCACCGTTTATTCCCAGCGCAGGAAAACCGGCTTTTCCAAAAATCAGTACATAGTTAAGCAGCGTATTTACCACCGCTGCGGCAATTCCCGCTATCAGCGGAAGTGCTGCCGCCTCCGCACAGCGCAGATATGTGGAGCATAGTGCCGTTACCGCCATCGGCAGGTAGGAAACTGCATAGATTCGCAGATAACCGCCCGCCGCATCACACGTTAATGAGTCTTGTGTATACAGTCCCATAATCTGATGAGGCCCAGCAATGCAGGCCCCGGTAAAAAGCAGCGCTAGGGCTCCTGTCACCGCCAGATTCACAAAAAAGCTTCTGTCTGCTTTTTGTTTATCCTGCTGTCCGATATACTGCGCAAGCATAATACCCGCTGCCGCTGCAACCGCCGAGACCAGTACCGAAAAAATAGACGCAAATTTTCCGGCAAGACCGATGCCTGCTACGCTGACACTTCCAAGCTGCCCTGTCATCACCTGGTCCACCACGCTGAACGAAGACTGCAGCAAAAACTGCAGCGTCACCGGCAGCGCAATTTTCCACACTGTCTTATAAAATTTCTCATTTTGTTCCATATGCATCCTCTCCGCTGAATTTTCTGCTTCGAGGCTATCATATTTCACATTGGAAAAATGCACAATAGGTTAATCGCGTAACCCATCACAAAATATCGGTGTAAAATTTGTTGATTTTGCTGTGCTTTGGCGTATTACCAGTGTCACAGGAAGCTTCAGTAACATTTCCTCATTCTTTCCCTCTCTCATCCTTTTAAGTGATGAAACTGCAAGCTTTGCCCTCTCTGCCCCATCCTGTCTGACAGTCGTCAGCGTTGGACAGACCATCTCACAGTACGGAACATCATCAAACCCTGCGATGGAAATCTCCTGCGGTATGCGCACATTATTTTGCTGCAAAAACTGCATCAGTTCAATCGCATAATAATCTGACGCTGCAAAAATTGCCGTGTATCCTCTCAATGTCTCTAAATGCTTTTGATAAAATGTAAGCCGTTCCTTTTTATTCATCGGAATCTCCAGGAAATCGGCGCTGCCGGATCTGTATGCAATGGCTGCCTCATCTCTGCAGGAGCTATATGCAATGGACGTCTCATCTCTGCAGGAACTATATGCAGTGGCTGTCTCATTTCTGCAGGAATTCTGCGTGACCTCTGCCCTTTCCGTCTGTTCACTCACAGCGTCCCGAAAACCGCAGTATCGCTCCCAATCCACACAGATATGATTATCGGAAATGCATAGCGTCTTTTGATGCCCGAGTTTTCGGAAATATGTCCCAATCTGATAACCGCCGTCGTAATTATCTATAATCAGATTACAGACACGTGCAGGTTCTTTAAAATAACCATCGTAGACTACAAAAGGAATGCGCATATTGTCACGCAGATTTTTATAATCCTGTTCACAAAATCCGATAATTACCAGTCCATCCATGTTCCACATGGAAGCATAACGGACAATTTCACCGCAATTTTTTGTAACCTTTACCATCATAAAATAACCTGCTTTTTCAATTTCCCGCGAAAGATGATTCAGAGACGACGCAATGAAATAATCCTCCAGCACATGCGACTCATACTTCTCATGATCATTGACCACAACGCCGATGATCCGGGAATTATTCTGCGCCAGCAAAATGTCCGCTATACCCGGCATATATTGCTTCTCCTCCAGAAGTCCCTGTACCCTGCGCACAGTTTCCGCGGATATTTTCTTTGTCTTCCCATGAATCACATTTGATACGGTCGCCGTACTGAGTCCAAGCTCCTCCGCAATATCCGCGATCCGCACACGCTGTTCTCCCACAGTTCTTCCTCCCTCACTTATTATTCACGCCGGATTCCTGCCGCTGCGTCATTTTCCTTCCATGTCCGGATTTTTGGGGCGCTGCGCCAGTCTCCTTCTTTCCCTGTCAGGGTTTTCCTCCGCTGCGCCAGTCTCCTTCTTTCCCTGCCCGTTTTTTCTGCCACTGCGTCATTCTCCTTCTCCTGCCCGGGTTTTCTTTCGCTGCGCCAGTCTCCTTCTTTCCCTTCCTGCTTTTTCTTCCGATGCGTTATTTTCCTTCTCCCTGCTGCCCGGTTCTTTCGTCACGCCGGATTTTACATATCAGCGGGCGGATACAGAAAGATTTTTCTCCCATTAAAGGGCTGCACAAGCTGCGCCTTCCATGCGCAAAGCTTTGCAGAAGTCTCTCCATCTTTCCCATGACCGTATACCGCATCACCTACAAGAGGATGACCGAGATACGCCATATGCACCCGGATCTGATGTGTCCGGCCAGTTTCCAGACGCAGGCGCACGAGAGACGTATTCTGCATCTTCTCGGATACCTGATTCCGGCACAAAATCCGCATCGCCTCATGAAAACAGGATTCCTCCTGCGAAATCACCCGATAATGTGTGACTGCCCGATATATTTTCCCGGATCCCGCAACGTCGTCAGCGTCCCCACATTGCGCAGGCACAGTGAAGCCGCCAGACATCTGATTTTGCGCAGTTTCTGCAGATCCGCCAAACGTCTGGCTTTGCGCAGTTTCCGCAGATCCGCCAGACGCCTGACTTTGCGCAGCTTCCGCAGATCCGCCAGACATCTGACTTTGCACAGTTTCCGCAGATCCGCCAGACGTCTGATTTTGCGCAGTTTCCGCAGATCCGCATCTTTCCTCTGCAGCAGCGCACATTTTATTTTTGTGCCCCGGCATTTTCCGAAGGGGCACGTCAATCGTCTGCTCCCGCTCATACGCCTCTTTAAGAAAGCTCCCCTCGCACAACGCAACATATTCTTTTTTAAACACACCGTTCTGTCTCTGATCCCACAGTCTTGCCGCGGCAATTTTGTTTTTGGCAAAAACAACGATCCCGCTGGTGTCCTTATCGAGACGACCGATGCTGCGTATCTGCACCTGCTCTCTCTTTTTCGCAAAATATGCCTGCAGATAATTCGCCAGCGAATCACAGTAATGTCCGTGCGCCGGATGCAGTACCATTCCGGCTTCCTTCCACACGCAGATCAGATCCTCGTCTTCATATAAAATGTGCAGCGGATACTCCCTTGAAACAAGATGTGACATATCATCCGCTCTGTCCCCAAGCTTCAGCTCCAACCGGTCATTTTCACGTAAAATTTGTGTGACGCGCACCCGTTCGCTGTTCACACAGATACCATCTTTGCGAAATTTCAGACTGCGGATCTGCGCCGCGGTAAAATGCATTCGATACTTTAAAAAATCTCCTGCCGTGCAGCCAGCATCGGCAGGAGTAATTTGTACTGCTATTGTTTTCTCCACGGCTATGCTCCTTTTTGTATACTACCAGAATCGTATCACAGGCGGAGCATTTTCGCAATCCAAAATATACGACATCTCGCACTGCCTCCAGGCAGCACTGTTTAACAGCACTTTTTCTTTCCTTTTGTTATTTCACCGCCTCAAAGGCTGCGTCCAGCGCGGCAATGAGATCCTCCACTTTTTCAATACCGATGGAGAGACGGACGGTGTTTGGCTTAATCCCCTGGTCGAGCAGCTCTTCCTCCGTGCACTGGCTATGCGTGGTGGTCGCCGGATGGATCACCAGTGATTTTACGTCCGCCACATTCGCCAGCAGGGAGAAGATCGCAAGGTGGTCGATAAAATCCTGCGCCGTCTTTGCATCGCCTTTGATTTCAAAGGTAAAGATGGAGCCGCCGCCGTTCGGAAGATATCTCTTATACAGTTCGTGACTCGGCTCGCTCGCAAGCGACGGATGATGCACTGCTTCCACCTGCGGATGCTTTGACAGATAATCCACAATTTTCAGCGCGTTGCTCACATGACGCTCCACACGCAGCGACAGCGTCTCAAGTCCCTGCAGAAAGAGGAATGCATGGAACGGCGAGAGAGTTGCGCCCGTATCGCGCAGAAGGACCGCGCGTATGTAGGTGACAAAAGCTGCCGGGCCTGCCGCATCTGTAAATGATACGCCATGATAGCTGGGATTCGCCTCGGAAATCCACGGATATTTTCCGGAAGCCTTCCAGTCAAAGCTGCCGCCGTCAATGATCACGCCGCCGATTGCCGTACC
>OKWJ01001849.1_pt1 | contig 13079 bp, 19 predicted proteins | sample 1607121 | NCBI WGS metagenome assembly OKWJ01 (sample SAMN04414080, study PRJEB24778) | human gut metagenome | material: faecal | host: Homo sapiens | reverse complement strand
CGGATCGCGGAGGGAACGGGCGGCGAAGAGCGGTTCGCGCTCAAATTCGGCGCGGAGACGGTGAACATCCGCCTGGAAGAGATCGCAGCGGACGGGACATGCCCGTTCTGAGGAGAGAACGAAGATGAAGAAGAGGATCGTGGACCTGACGGAAGAAGAGGTGAAAGAGATCTGCGAAGAGCACGACGATTTCTGCTATAAGTACGGGCGGTTCCGCTGTCCGCTGTATTTCAAAATCGGGGAAAGCAACTGCCTGTACGGAAGTGAAGCCTGGAAGAAGCTGCACGATGAGGTAGAGGTGGAGGATGAGCCTGCGCCCGTCGTCAGCGCCTATGAAACGCTGCGCAGGGCGTTTGAGGAGCGGCGCAGGAGGCTGACCGAGCTGGAGCGGCTGATCGATGCAGCGCACTGAGAGCGGCGAACAGGAGGCGGTGGTGCAGTTCTGCGAGCTAATGCGCATCCCCGTCGTGCATATCCCGAACGAGGGCAAACGGAGCGCGGCGTATGCGGCGCAGATGAAGCGCATGGGGCTGGCGAAGGGGTTCCCCGACCTGTTTATCCCCGTGGCGCGTTCGGGCTTCCACGGGCTGATGATCGAGCTGAAGAGGGACAAAAAGGCGCGTCCCACGGAGGCGCAGCGGGCGTGGGTGGAATACCTGAACAGGGCGGGCTACCGCGCGGCGGTGTGCCACGGCGCGGACGCGGCGATCGAGGAGATCAAAAACTATTGCGGAGGAAAGATATGCCGATAAAAGATTATACAACGAAAATAGACGTCTACACAACGATAGGACAGGTTCAAGGCGCTCTTGTAAAGCATGGTGCCAGACGCATTTTGCAAGAGTACGATAAGGATGGCTTTCCGATTGTACTGTGTTTTGAAATTAAAACACCTTATGGATTTCGTGCGATCCGTCTGCCCGCTCGGGTTGAGGGTGTGAAGAAGACGTTTCAAAGAGATAAAGTGCGGGCGGACGATGCGCAAGCGCAAAGAACGGCGTGGCGTATAATCAAAGATTGGGTAGATGCGCAAATGGCGTTTATCGACAGTATGATGACGAGCATGGAAGAAGTGTTTTTGCCGTATATGCTGGCTGATGAACAGCAAACGGTTTTTGAAAAATATGAAAAACAGCAGCTTTTGATAGGAGGGAAGGAATGATACAGCACTTAAGCATGAATATTCAGGGGGCGATCGAAAACGCAAGAGATCTGAAAGGATGCATTACGGTAAACGGAAAAACGCTCAATACCGTAGCGGAAATCCGCAAATTTTTGCGCGGGCAACTTGTATTGGGAAGAAAGTTCCTTCCGCTGAGCAGATGTTCAAATTTCGATTTTCAGACTGGGTGCAAGGGGCATGAGCATCCCGAGAAATGGCTGAAACTGAAATCTATCGGCTTGAACACCCCAACCGAAGTCGAAGGTGATGATGGGAAAACGCTTGTCACGATCGGACTGGGTATGGACGAGCTTGTTCGGAAGTGGAAGGAACATTTCGGGTTCAGTGATGACACGACGATATGGTTGGATGCAGATGATGCGATTGTGCGATCGCTGAGCGGGCAAAAGCAAAAAAGTATGGTCGCCATGAAGACGGTACGGGACCTTTTGGCAGAGCGAGGAGTTTATTTTTGGGAGGAGCACAGATGATTAAAACCTTTATTTTTGTGGAGGACGGCAGCGTTGACATCAATGAGTTGGAGGGAAGGCTCGGGAGCGACGTTTTCGTTATCACTTACAGGCAGGGGGCTACGCCTCCGCAGATTCAGCAGCCAAGCTCGCCTGTCTCGGAGTGGGTCGATAAATCGTATTTTGAGACAAGGAAAGTTCTTGAAAGGCTCCTCGACGGAGACTATAAAATGAGCAAGAAGTTGCGCAATGAGCTCAATACACTTTACGATGAGTATTACATTTGACAGGAGGGGATAAATCATGAACAAAGTATTTTTGATTGGCAATCTGACGCGCGATCCCGAGCTGTCGGAGACGAACAGCGGGATAGCGGTGTGTCGGTTCAGCATGGCGGTCAACCGCCGCAGGACGGGAGACGGAGAACAGCAGACGGACTTTTTCAACGTGACGGCATGGCGCGGACTTGCGGAGACGGTCGCGCGGTATTGCAAGAAGGGGAACAAGGTCGCCGTGAGCGGCACCATCCAAATCAGGCAATACGAGGACAGGGACGGGCAGAAGCGGACGGGCGTGGACGTGATCGCCGATGAGGTGGAGTTCCTCACGCCGAAAAGCGGCGACGGGGGCAACAGCGCTCCCGCACCGAAAAAGAGACCAGCACCCGAATCGTTCGAAGACGATGACGATATACCGTTTTGAGGAGGGACAACAATGAACGTACGCAACATGTTGTATTTGATGAAGACAAATCAATCCGTGAGAGTCATTTATACGGATAAAAGAGGAAAAACTTATACGATTATCGGGAAAGCATTCAAAGCGTTGAACACCTGCATCGATATAGGGATAGCTGAAAATTCTGTTGAAATGTTTTTTTCGGATAGTGGGGAATTGGTTCTGTGTGTTTCGGGCGAAAAAGAAACCTGTTCGCTGAAAGGATGTGTCGGGTGTGCAATACGGAGGTATGTATGCAATGTCTGATCCCGAATGCCTGCGCGGATAAAGCGCTGTGCTGCGCGTTCTGTAAAGAGAAGTGCGCCGACCGCTGCAAGGACAAGCCCGAGGGCTGCAAATACTTTTCGGCTGAGAAGTACGAGAGGAAGAAGGAGGAAGAGAATGGTGTACAGGGATAATTTGTTCAGGGAGCTTGTCGTCGATAATTTCGCGGGCGGCGGCGGGGCGAGCATCGGCATGGAGTTCGCGCTCGGCTGTCCCGTAGATATAGCGATCAACCACGATGCGGACGCGATCGCCATGCACAAGGTCAATCACCCGTACACGGAACATTATCAGGAAGACGTGTTCGCGATCAATCCGGAACAGGTCACGGGCGGGCGCCCGGTCGGCGTCCTGTGGGCATCTCCCGACTGTAAACATTTTTCCCGCGCAAAGGGCGGAAAGCCTGTCGACAAAAAGATCCGCGGTCTTTCCTGGGTGATCCTTAAATGGGCGATGTCGGAGCGGAGCGCGCCGCGCTGTATTTTCATGGAGAACGTGGAGGAGATACAGACATGGGGTCCGCTGAAGGAGATCGACGGAAAGATGAAACCGGACCCGGCTCGGGCGGGGGAAACGTTCAAAGGATTTCTTTGCATGCTTACAAGCGGCATCGGGAAAGAGCATGCCGCGTTTCTCGAAGCGTGTGAGTTTCTGAAACTCGATCCGGACGGGGAAGCGGCAGACAAATTGGCGCGCGGGCTCGGGTATACGGTCGATTACCGCGTTCTCAAAGCCTGTGACTATGGTGCTCCGACGATCCGCAAGCGGTTTTATCTGGTCGCCAGAAGGGACGGGCTGCCGATCGTCTTTCCCGAACCCACGCACGGGAAGGGAAAGGAGCCGTACAGAACGGCGGCAGAGTGCATAGACTGGTCTGTTCCCTGTCCCTCGATATTCGGCAGGAAAAAGCCTCTGGCGGCAAACACGCTGCGCAGGATCGCGCGCGGGCTGGATAAGTTCGTGATCAGGAACCCGCAGCCGTACATAGTAAGCAACAATACGAACAATGTGCCGCACAGTACGGACGAACCGCTGGCAACGGTTACGACGGGAAACCGCAATTATCTGTGCACGCCCTCAATGGTGTCAGTCGGTTACGGCGAGCATAAAAATCAGCTCCCGCGGGTCAAAAGTATAGCGGAACCGATAACTACCGTAGTCTCAACAAGCAAACAGGCACTATGCGTGCCCTCGCTCCTGCAATATCATTCCGAACAGGCGGCGGAAGGAGTACGCGGACAGGAAGTAAACAGACCGCTTATGACGGTGGACGGTTCCAACAGCTATGCCGTAAATGCGGCGTATCTTTCAAAGTTTTTCAGCGGGGAACGGCAGGCGGGCGCAAGCCTTGCAGAACCCGCTCCGACGGTCACGGCGATAGACCACACGGCGCTCGTTACGGGCAATATAGTTAAATATTACAGCGGCGAGGAACAGGTCTCCGCGATCGATGCGCCGCTGCATACGGTCACCACCAAAGACCGGCACGGGTTGGTGGAAAGCCATTTGTGCGTACTGCGCAAAAACACGGACTGCAAGGATCTTCGGCAGCCCATGCCGACGCTGACCACTTCCCCCGGGCACATGGCGCAGGTCAAAACGTTCATGCAGAAGATCGATGCGGTGCAGGATCTCGGGCACTGGGGCGAGGTGCGGGAATTGCTCAACCGATATGCGGGGTATTCGATCGCCGATGACGAGATCCTGCTGTTTGAAATCGGCGGACAGGTCTACTTTATCCGTGATATAGGTCTGCGGATGCTCAAAGCGAAAGAGTTGAAACTGGCGCAGGGCTTTCCCGAAGACTACATTATCGACATTGAACCCTATATCGGAAAAAAGTACTCGGAGGCAAAGCAGATCGCGCGCCTCGGCAATGCCGTCTGCCCGCCCGTGGCGACGGCGCTCGTTCGGACGAACTGCATGGACATTGCGATCGGCAGGAAGCTCACGACGATGGCACAGCTGCGCGCGCTGTTGGATGAGACAGGAAAGAAACGCGTCAAGGCATTTTGACGGGTATGAACGAGATTGTTTTGGAGGTTTAACATGATGGCGAACGACGAGCTGAAAAAGAAGATTGCGCAAATTATAGCCGATTATTTTTGCCCGCAAGGGAATAAACACAAAAGTTTGTGGGGCGATGATAGGCTGTGCTATTCAAAAATGAACTTTGCGGAGTGTGAATGGGTTGCGGAATGTACAGACGCTCTCATCGCCGCAGGACTTCGCTTTGGCGATAACCTCACGGCGACATTCGACCACATAGCTTTGGAGCGCGAGCATGAACTTGAACGCCGCCTTGCGGAAGCAGAACGCCATGCAGAAGTTGCGGCACGAATGGCAAAAAGGGCTTGCGATATTGTATTCTCGCAAGAAATAGAAAGCGAAGAATGGGACGAGGCAATCTTTAATTATAAAAAGGACAAAGGTATTCGTGAGATTGGCATTACGCCAAATATTCTTTATGACTACTTAAAAGCGCAAGCCGAAAAAGAACTCGCGGAGGAAAGGAAAGATGAAAATTATTGACAGGGAAATGAAGGTGGTTGAATCGTGTACGGATAAAAGCAATTATTCGTTAAAGTGTCAAGCAAGTTTTAATTCAGACGGTGTTTTAACGCTTCGGAATTATAACATAGAGGACAAAAACAGCGATGAAATTATAATTTTTTCACGAGAAGAAACATTAGCAATTGTAAAACTTTTCAGTGAGTTTAAGCGCCTTAATGTACCCGACATTCCGTTTTAAGGAGGTAATGAAAGATGACTGATGAAGAAAGAGAAGATTTGAACATGTTTAAGCACGATTTGGTTAAACAAGCGCGTTGGTGGCAATGGAAAGCGGAAACGCTTGAAAAGGAGAACGAACGTCTGAAAGCCGAAAATGCCGCCCTACGCGAGAGGTTGGAAAAGGCAGTAGAGTTGCCGTGCAAGGTGGGAGACACTATTTTCTATGTGCAATATTTTTGCGATTACAAAGGTTGTGATAGTACAACACAACAATTTTGTTGTGGATGTAAAGAGATGATAGAAAGGGAAAAACACAAGGAAAAATATGTGATTTGTGAAAAGTCATTTGTATTAAAAGACCTTGAGAAAATAGGTAAAAAATATTTTACTACGCGCGAAGCCGCCGAAGCCCGCCTCGCGGAGCTGAAAGGAGGGAAGAAATGACTTACGACGAAATGAAAAAGATGCTTGACAGCATGAAGCACAAAAAGAGTCTTTTGCGGTCGGTAAAGCGCCAGATCGAAGAGACGCGGGAGCAGATAGACTGCCTCCGCGCGCAGGATTACAGCGGAAGCCCCGTGCAGGGCGGCGTAAAGGAGCCTGCGGCGGAGCGTTTCGTCGAGCATATGGAGCGGTTGGAACATCGGTATGAATCGCTCATGGCGGAAGTGTTCGCGGCAGAGGACTACATAGCGGAGCATATGTCCGAATTGACGGAGATCGAGCAGGCAATCATAATCGACCGATACATGAGCGGAAAAAGCTGGCGGCGGATCCAACAGGAGCATCATTACCAAGAGGCACAGCCTTATCGAATCGAGCGGAGCGCAATAAAAAAACTTGCGAAAAGTTACCATGTTTCACAAAGATGATAGTAAATGATAGATTTGCCTATGCTATAATGCTATCATCAAAAATTTGCTTACAGGCTGTTGAGCGCATCTTACCTCCAAAGTGACCGTTCGGCGGGATCTCCGCCGAGCGGTTGCTTTTTGTGAGGGAACAGGAGAGAGATGAAGGAACTTCCGCAGTTAACATACATTGAAACGGCAAAGCTCAAGCTGAACCCGAAGAACCCGCGCAAAAACGATGCGGCGGTCGATACGGTGGCGAAAAGCATTGAAAAGTACGGATTTAAAAATCCATTGATCGCAGACAGTAGCTTTGTCGTCTATTGCGGAAATACTCGGTTGAAAGCGGCGCGGAAACTGAAACTTGCGAAGGTGCCCGTGATCATAGCAGACGACCTTAGCCCCGAGCAGATCCGCGAACTTGCACTTATCGACAATAAGTCAGGCGAAATAGCGGAGTGGGATACCGATCTGCTGTGGGAAGAGTTGGGCGAACTTGATCTTTCGGATTTCGGTGAGCTTGATTGGGGCGAACCTGTCGGAAATAGTGCGGAATCTGTAGAAGATGACGAATATGACGCAGAGGCCGCTCTTGAAGCGATCAAAGAGCCTGTCACCAAGGCAGGGGATATTTGGCAGCTCGGACGGCATCGCCTGATGTGTGGCGACAGTACCGATGAAGAAGCGGTCAAAAAACTGATGGGGCGTGAGCGCGCCGATCTGTTGCTGACAGATCCGCCGTACAATGTGGGCTATACCGGGAAGACGCAGGACAAGATGACCTTAAAAAACGATGATATGAGCGACGCAGAATTCCGCCGATTTTTACAGGCGGCTTTTAAAGCTGCCGATTCCGTGATGAAAGGCGGCGCATCGTTCTATATCTGGCATGCAGACAGCAACGGACTGACAGTCCGCCAAGCGTGCGGTGATGCAGGCTGGAAGGTGCGGCAGTGCCTTATATGGGTCAAGAACGTATTTGTTCTCGGAATGCAGGATTATCAATGGCAGCATGAACCGTGCTTGTATGGTTGGAAAGAAGGTGCGCACCATTATTTCACAGACGACAGAACACAGTCCACCGTATGGGAAGAGAAAAAGCCGAACCGGAACGGAGAGCATCCGACGATGAAGCCCGTTTCGCTGATGGCGCGGGCGATCGAAAACAGCACAAAGGCGCAGGGGATCGTGCTTGATCTGTTCGGGGGCAGCGGTTCGACCCTTATTGCATGCGAGCAGCTTCCCGTACGGAAGTGCCGCATGATGGAGTTTGATGAAGCGTATTGCGATGTCATCATCAAAAGATGGGAGCTTCTGACAGGTAAAAAGGCGGTGAAGATAGATTGTGCCGAGGAAGAAAAACAGTGACAACCTGAGGCCCATTCGAAGCGCGAACGAAGCGAGAGAAATGGGGAAGAAAGGCGGAATAGCAAGCGGAGAGGCGCGCCGTAAGAAAAAGGCGCTGAAAGAGACGTTTGAAGAGCTCCTTTCCACGCCGCTCCGCTCTCCGAAGATGGCTGAAAATATGCAGAAGCTCGGCCTTCCCATCGATGCGGAAACGACGGTGCAGGTCGTCATTGCCGCCGCCATGGTCAAAGAGGCGTATAAGGGAAACGTGCGCGCGTTTCTCGCGATAAAAGATACGATGGAACCGCCCGAAGAGGGGCAGAAAAAAGATACCGTGACGGAAAGGCTCGATCTGATGCGGCGTGCATTCGGGGATGGCGGCGGGGATGAGGAGGATGACGGAGACGAATGAACAGAGCTGTTCTTGATCAGCTGTACTCCGAAAAGCAGCAGCGGGTCCTCAAACGGTATTTCGCCCGCCGCCCGTATATGCTCATCAATCACGGTGCCGTCCGTAGCGGCAAAACGATGGTGGACAACGACATCTTTCTGCAGGAACTTCTGCGCATTTCACGCTATGCGAACCTTCAGGGGATCAGGCATCCGCAGTACATTCTTGGCGGAGCGAGCGTCAACAACATCAATCGCAATGTGATACGAGAGCTGAACGAGCATTACGGATTGGGGATAAAGCTGAATATCCACAATGAATTCGAGCTGTTCGGGAATATCGTCTGCTGTCTCGGAACGGACGACATAGGACGGGTGTCCGGGGCGGTCGGCATGACTTCCTATGGGCTGTACCTGAACGAAGGCTCTACGGCGCACAGAGACGTGTTCGACGAGCTGCTGAAACGCTGTTCCGGCGATAAAGAGTTCGTTCCGATGATCATCATCGACACAAACCCGGACAGCCCCGAGCACTATCTGTACAAAGAGTATATCAGCCTTCCGTTTGAAGAACGGAAAAAGAATCGGATCCTGACGTTCCATTGGGAACTTGACGACAATCCTTTTCTCAATGAGCAGGTGCGGGAGAATATCAAAAACTCCACGCCGAGCGGCGTATTTTATGACCGCAAGATCCGCGGGCTGTGGGTCACGGCAGACGGCATCGTCTATCAGGATTTTGACAAGCAGGTTCATGTCGTAAACGACGAAAATATACCGCCGCTCGCGAAGTTTGAGCGATTTTTCTGCGGCGTGGACTGGGGATATGAGCACAGGGGCGCGATTCTTCTGTTCGGCGTTATGCCGGCGCAGGGGAAGGAAAAAGAAGGGGATATTTATATCCTTCGCGTCATCCCGAGGCAGCACATGCTGATCGACTGGTGGGTCGGACAAGCGAAAGACATTTTGGAACAGTACGGCTACGGGATCAAATTTTACTGTGACGACGCGCGGCCCGATAACATCAGTGAATTTCGCAAGGCGAGTATCTGGGCGGTCGGCGCGAATAAATCAATCGCGGCAGGGATTGAGTGTGTGGCGGGGAAATGGAAGCGCAGGAAGCTCTTTCTTGCCCGCTCGCAGTCGACGGAGTTCCTGCGCGAGATATTCACATACAGGTGGAACGATAAGACGGGGCTTCCCGTCAAGGAGAACGACGACATCATGGATGCGCTGCGTTACGGCGTGTACAGTGATTTCCGCGATCACAGGAACGATCGGAAGGGGACAGGGCAGAATGCTTTATGATCTTGATTTTTTAAAACCGGGAGCGATATTCCCGCCGCGCAGCGAACTCATGCGTTTGGAAACATACAGGCAGAACAAACTGCTGTTCGAACACCGCTTGCAGGAAGTGTTTTCGGCGTATCTGGAGCGCATCCGCGGGATCGTCAATAAATTTGCCGATGTCGACTGGACGATGCTCGGCCGCGATATCTATTCGCTCGACTTTGATTACTTTGAGTTGTTGTCCGTAAAGACAGCCGATCTTGTCGTAGGAGAATCGCCGACGATCACGGTCAAGCCGCAGGAGGGACAGGACAGGGACGAGGAGGACGAAACGGCGGATGGGCAGACCGCGGAGGCGGAGGAGAACCTGAAGCGCATCCTCGAGTGGACGTCTTTGGACGAAAAGCTCATTCCGCTCCTCATCGATATTTCACGCTACGGGGATGCGGTCGTGCGTGCATATACCGAAGCAAAGAGGACCGAGGAAGGCGAAAAAACGATCGGGAACTTCACGATCATCTCCCCCGAGATATGGTTCCCTGTTGTGGATCGCGAGGTCAAAGAGCACCGTCTGTTCGATGTGCTCGCCTGGGTGGTTTGTGAAAACCCTGAAGAGGAGCATAGGGAGCGGCAGCGGCACACGCTGCATGTGCAGGTGCACAGTGCGGGGAAATACACGTCTGCGGAATATGAGCTGAAAGAGGTGAATCCCTTCAAGAAGCTGGAGGACGGCAGCGAATGCGACATCCGCCGCTTCAAGATCGTCCGCATGATCGGGACGGAGCGGGAAAAACCGACGGGGTTTGACGGATCCGCAATACAGGATTTCCACAATGTGACGGCGAGCGACTGCATTTTCGGTATCAACGACTATGACAGGATCTGTGCGATCATTGCGGAGCTCGGCGTGCGGTATACGCTCGAGGGGCTTATCCTTGACCGGCATACCGCGCCTACCATGGCAGTCGATGAAGAGAATTTTTTCCAAACGAAAGACGGCAGCTGGACGGCACAGGTCGGCGGGGTGATGAAGGTGGGGAGCGACGGAACGTATCCGCAGTACATCACATGGGACGCCTCTTTGCAGGCGAACCATACGATGATCGAGAAGCTCGAAAAACACCTGTATTCCCTCTCCGAAATGGGCGCAGTGCTCAATGACGATAGTTTCGGCGCATCGCAGGGATTTGAAGCGCTGGAAACGCGCATGACCAATGCACGACTGAAGGCGCGCAGGCTCGGGTCATTGCTCGTTACGCCGTTGAAAAAACTGATCGCCACCGTTTCGGAAGTCGGGTACGCTCCGGTGAAAACGGAGGATTTGTCCGTCAAATTCCATGACGGGCTGCCCATTACGGAGAGCCGCCGCATCGACCTTGCCGTACGCGAGGCGGGCGGACCTATCAAGGATGTTTCCACCGTATTGCAGGAGCGTTTCGGAAAAACGAAGAAAGAGGCGGACGCGATCGCCGCGGCAGTGTCCAGTGTGCGCAATAACCCGTTTGAAACAGGATTTTTCAATGTTCCGACGGATGAGGACGATAATGACGCGCAGGACGGGCGAAACAGCGGTGTGCCGCCCGATATAGGAAGCGGCGATGGGGCAGGACAGGAATGAAGAAAAGGGCGTCGTATCCCTTTTGAAAGAATATGCGCGCGCGGCAAAGCAGATCATGGCGGCGTCGCGGGCGCGTAAGCAGACCGTAGAGGAATACCAAAAAAACCTTTCGACTGTCGTAAACGCTGCGGTCAAAAGGCTGAATGGCTCCATTCTCGGCTTTTCCTCTTCGGAAATAGCGGCAGCTGCAAAGGAAGGCGTTGCCAAGGCGGACGGTGCCGTTCCGGCGGCGTACAGTTTGCGCAATGCGGCGGAGCACCGCGAAAAGATGACCCGCAAGCAGGCGGCGGCAGAGCTGCGCCGCTACGGGCTGCGTTACGACGGCGCGTCTTCCGGGCGCTCAGGGCGCGGGTATAACGCGCACAATACATATATCGAACTTCGGAACGCCACACAGGCGGCGGGAAAGGGCTTTCTTTCCCGCGTAAACAAGCAGATCGAGGAACTGCACAAAGAGGGGAATGACAGCGTTTACAACGTAACGCAGGCGGTAAAAGAGGACATCCGAAAGCAGGGTCTTTTGAACGTCGAGTATTCGAACGGGCGAAAGGTGGATATATCCAGTTACGCGCGCATGGCCGCGCGTTCTGCCCGTATGGAATCCGCGAACATCTCCGCGTTCGGGCGCGCACTTGAAAACGGGACCGACTATGTGCGCTGTACGGAGATCTATCCGACCTGCGAGATCTGCGCGAAGTATCAGGGACGCATTTACTGCATCAGCGGAAGGGATAAGCGATTTCCCGCGCTGTTTGAAACGGCGCTTCGGCGCGGGTATGCGCTCATGCACCCGAATTGCCGCCATGAGTTTATCCCCGTATGGCTCGAGACCATGACGGAAGAGGAGCTTGCGGAGGAGATACGCCGTTCTCGTATTCCGCAAACGGACACGCGTTCCGTGAAGGAGCGTAACGCCTATGCCGCCTGGCAGGACGGGCAAAGACAACGGTATGACGAGCAGCTCTATTTTGACAAAGCAACGCAGGCGCTCGGCTCTTCCATGCCGTATAAGGATATCGGTGCTTTCCGCCGCGCATATCGCGCGGAAGAAAACAGCCTTTCCCACAAACGCAGTCACAATTTAATGCGGGATTATCAGAATTTCCAGAGATATCGAGAAGAATTCGGCAGCAAAAGTTTACCGAAAACCCTTGAAAGTTATCAGCAGATCGTGTATAATGAAGAGGTTAAAAGGTTATTTGATCACTACATAGACGCAAGGCGAAAGGGATCTGTTTCGGCGGTTGCGAGTTTCTCGGATTGGCAAAGCATGAATACAAGGCTGAATACTTTGTTTGTCGGTAAGACTGCTGCAAACGGCGTTCAGATCAAGAGCGTCAGCCGACATTTTGTGGATAGAGTAATCGGCTCGATTGAACAAAGGCGCAGCGGCGTTTCTATTGGGAACATGGAAAAAGTAATAAAAGAAGGGGTCCCGTTGCCAGTTGTTGTACGAAAAGACGGGCGTAAAAGCCAAAAGATTATTTTATCAGAAGTTTGTGAAATCACGATAAATCCAAATACAGGGGAACTGATTCAATGCAATCCAAAACATTCAAAATAACAGACGAACAAATCGAGAAATTGCGTCCGTATCTCCCCGATATTGATGAGCTTATAAAGGATTACAGTCAATTTGAAACAAGGTTAGATGATGCGATCATTGATGAACTTGATGAAAATTACGATGATACTGAAGTAAGTATTATGCTACAAAGAATATACGATGAAATTTACAAACAAAATGACTAAAGCACGGCACCCCGTGCTTTTTTCATAGGAAAAAGAAGGCAAGCGACTGAGCTTGTCTTTTTTTATGCCGAGGCGGGCAGGCGTAAAAGCGTCCGCAAAGCCCAGAGCAAGGCAAGGCGTAAAAAGGTCGGTGCGCATAAAAAATCTGTGGGGCGCTACCCCGTAAAAAAGCGTAGGAGGATTTATGAAAAGGACGGCAGTGAAGGCATTGCTCCGCGGCGTTGAGAACGCAGACGAGATCATCGATCAGATCATGGAACTCAACGGGGCGGACATCGAGAACGCGAAGAAGACGGCAGGCGGCGGCAGCGACGCGCTTACCCGTGAAAACGAACGGCTCAAAGAAGAGAACGAATTGCTCACCGGGCAGCTCAAAGCCTATGAAAAGGGCGGCGCAAAATACGTCGACGCGGCAGAATTGGAGCGTTTGAAAAAGTTTGAAACGGACACGCTCGCCGCGCAGA
>OKWJ01001841.1_pt1 | contig 13121 bp, 9 predicted proteins | sample 1607121 | NCBI WGS metagenome assembly OKWJ01 (sample SAMN04414080, study PRJEB24778) | human gut metagenome | material: faecal | host: Homo sapiens | reverse complement strand
TGGCTTTTGAAGAAGAATTCGGATGCGAAATTCCTGATGAAGAAGCTGAAAAAATCGCAACAGTTCAAGACGCTGTAAACTACATTGAATCTCATTCATAGTTTAATGTAATATTTCCCGTTTTTCGGGATATTAGCAGAAAAAGAATTATTGCGGGGAGCATGGCTGTAAAATTTATAGTCTTAAATCCCCGCAATTTTTTATCAGACGTTGGAAAAAGGTATTATAATTATGAGCAAAAGAAGAGTTGTCGTTACGGGCATGGGGATTGTTTCACCCTTTGGCGTAGGAAAAGAACTTTTTTGGAATAGCCTTGTAGAGGGAAAAAGTGGTATTTCTACCATTGAGCGTATTTCTCTCGACGGGCATACGGTTCATATTGCGGGCGAAGTGAAAAACTTTGTGCCTGAAGAATATATGGACTCAAAAGACGCTAAAAGAATGGACAGATATACGCAGTTTGCAATGGTTGCTGCTGATGAGGCGATTGCTGATTCCGGCATTGTTGCGGGTGAAAATGTTGATCCTTACAGATACGGCGTAATTGTTGGTTCTGCTGCGGGCGGATTTGATACATTCGAAAAACAGCACCACATAATCATCGACAGAGGCCCGACAAAATGCAGCCCGTTCACAGTTCCTATGATTATTGCTGACATGGGCGCCGGCAGAATCTCTATCAAACATGGCGCAAAAGGCGTCAACAAATCAATTGTAACTGCATGCGCAACCTCTGCTCATTCAATCGGCGACGCTTTCCGCGCAATCCAGTGGGATGATGCTGACGTAATCGTTGCCGGCGGCGCAGAAGCTGTCATCACAAGGCTCGGTATCGGCGCATTCACAAGCGCAAGGACGCTTTCTAAACACAATGATGAGCCGCAGAAAGCTTCCCGTCCTTATGACAAAGACCGTGACGGTTTTATCATGGCTGAGGGCGCAGGTGTGTTGATTCTTGAAGAACTTGAGCACGCAAAAGCCCGCGGTGCGAAGATTTATGCGGAAATCGTGGGTTACGGACAATCTGCTGACGCTTACGACATTGTTGCTCCCGCACCGGATGGCGCAGGCGCTGCAAAAGCAATGGAACTTGCGATTAAAGACGCAGGTTTGAAACCGGAAGATGTTGATTATGTCAACGCTCATGGCACAAGCACCGGATTGGGCGATATTGCTGAATCTCAGGCTATTGCAAGGGTTTTTGGCGACCTTTCCAAAAACAAAAAACTCAAAGTCAGCTCTACAAAATCAATGCATGGCCACATGCTCGGTGCAACAGGCGCTGCCGAGTCTATTGTTTGTATTGATGCAATCAACACTGGCATTATTCCCCCGACTATCAACCTTGATAATCAGGATGAAAAGGTTGCGAACCTTGATTATGTACCCCATAAGGCGATAAAAGCCGACGTAAAAGTCGCTGTAACGAATTCGTTCGGTTTTGGCGGGCATAATGCAACTCTTATTTACAAAAAATACGAATAGATGTTGGAAATATGGAATAAATTAAAAAAGAGGCTTCAAATGCCTCTTTTTTTTTTTATGTTTTCTACGCCATTTTCCTTATAAAAGGGGCTGGAAAAACCCCGCGTTCGTTACAAAAAGGCAGAAATTTCCATTTGGAGTGACTATGGGGGAGGCTCCATACGGCGTTAATCAACGCATTCTAATAATCGCGTAGCCGGAGGAATCGGAACGGAAAATGGAAATTTCTGACTTTTTGTCAATCCTCCTTACGCTTTTTGGGGCCTTAGCAAATTTATGCCGTCAAATTTATATATTTTGCAGAACAAACGCCGTCGATTTTTGCTATTTTTTCGAGCGTTTCCGGGGCAACCTCGGACTCAATGTTGATTATCATTAAGGAAACATTGTCATGCTTTGAGGATTTTTGCGCAACATTCATCCTGCTGATGTTTATGCCGCTGTCGCCCAGAACTGCTGCGACTTTGGCAATCATTGAGGGCTTGTTTTCATGAGGAACAAGCATCATGTGCTTTTCGGGCTCAATACTTGTGTTGTATTCGTTGATTTTGACGATTCTTGGCAGCCCCTGTGCTATCAGAGCGCCGGAAACTGTGTTTTCTCCTTTGTCTGTGCATAATTTGACCGCAATTGAGCCAATGTAGTCACAGCTTTTTTGCGATTTTGAGGTTTTAACGTCAAGCCCTTTGTTTTTGGCGATAATCGGGGCATTGACGTAGTTTACATCAACAAGAAATGAGCCCAAAACGCCTTTTAAAATCGCTGTTTCGAGCGGTGAAACGTCCAAATCGGCAAGATTTCCGTTCACTGTAATTTCTATTGATTTCAAATTGCCCTCTGCGCTCTGCATTGCAAGCTCTCCGAGGTTTTCGGCAAGCGTCATGTATTCTTTTACCGGCTCAAGCTTCTGCGGCTTCAGTGATGGGATATTTACCGCTGCTCTGGCGGAACCGCCCGAAAGCACCTCTTTAATCTGCTCTGCAACGTCGATTGCGACATTGAGCTGGGCTTCTTCAGTGCTTGCACCAAGGTGCGGGGTTAGAAGAATGTCGCCTGTGGTCTTAACCAGCGGGTTTTCGGCAATATCCGGCTCGCCCTCAAAAACATCTACTGCTGCCTGCGCAACCTGCCCTGATTCGAGCGCTTCTTTGAGCGCTTCCTCGTCAATAATCCCGCCTCTGGCGCAGTTTATGAGCCTTACGCCTTTTTTCATCAATTTTATTGTATCTTTGTTGATTAAATGCGTGGTTTCTTTTGTTTTCGGTGTGTGAACCGTTATGTAATCAGGCTTTGGCCAGAATTCTTCAAGGGTTTCTACATATTTTGCACCGGATTTTTCCACAACTTCTTTTGAGGTGTAAGGATCGCATACAAGAACCTCCATACCGAGCGCCAGCGCGACTTTCGCAACATGCGAACCTATTTTCCCGAAGCCGATTATCCCGAGAGTTTTATGAAAAACCTCATGACCCGTGTATTTTGAACGTTCCCAGCGCCCCTGGGCTGTGGTTTGGGCTGCTTTGGCAATATTTCTCGACATTGCAAGCATTAGCGCGATTGTATGCTCTGCTGCGGCATTTGTGTTGCCGTCGGGCGAGTTTACGACGATTATGCCTTTTTGGGTTGCTTTTTCAACGTTAATATTGTCAACCCCCACGCCTGCTCTGCCTATAATTTTGAGATTTTTGCCCGCTTCAAGGACTTTTTCTGTTACTTTTGTCTGGGAGCGCACCATTAAAGCGTCGTATTCGCCGATGATTTTGCATAATTCATCTTCGGACATTGTTGGGAGTATCTCCGCCTGAGCCGCTTCTTCGACGATTTTTTTTGCTGTTTCGTTGATTTTGTCCGTGATTAATACTTTCATTATGCCCTCCCGGTGGATTAAATTATACGCTTTCGATTATACAATATTTTTGAGATAAATGCATTGTCATTCCTGCGACCCTGAACCAAGTTCAGGGTGACGGCACAAAAATGTCATTCCGAACTTGATTCGGAATCGCCGGATTGAAGTCGATGTGCCTGTACTTAAGCATCTGAACGATTTCAGGACGACGGCAGGGGATAAGTGCAAACAAAGCAAAATTAATATAACTTAAACTTTTGTTTTTTATCTATGAGTAATTTAAAATATTATTATGGTTAAAGACTACGCAAAAAAGTGCGAAATAACAAAAATCCGTGAATTCGTCTATGAGCGAATGAACGCTTCTACTGTTTCTATGGAGGCTTTTGCGCTCTACTGGGTTGCTATGGAGAATAATTTCTTCAACACAGGCGATTTTTCGCTTTTTGAGCGCTTTTTCAGCGATTATTTGACCATCCAGAACAACGGTGTTGTGCCTGATGAAGACGCTGTTGCGGAAAATTTTGTCAAATATTTCAACAAAGCTTCCCGCTTTCAAAAAAAAGAAATCATACTGCGAAATATTTACAGATATTCGGTGTATTTTCTTAAACTCGAGTTTTCTAAAGTTTCTGATGATATGATTCGGGAAAAAGTTGAAATCATCAACGCTTACGGCGCAAAAGACGCATATCCTTTCCTCATGGAGGTTTTTGAGGATTACGATTATGCTCATATCAATAAAAATATGCTTATGGACATCCTGAATACCGTAATCGGATTTATTGAAGACAGAAACAGCCTCGAACCCCTGCAAAAAGCGGTTTCTTTCGCCGGTTTGAGCACTGAAATAAACAAAATGATGGTCTTAAAAGACTATGTGCCCAAATTTGTTGTTGAAGAACAATACGAAGAAAAATCTGCTGTCTAATTCCCTTGAAAATAACACCTAAAACATGTTAAAATCAGGATAAATAACATCCTGAAAGGTGGTTGGTGTTTTGAAAAAGATGAGAATAAATATTCTTCAAACCCCCAAAAGTCTTGCTATGACTGCATTTGAGCCCATGGGGGGGGGGGCTGGTAGATTAGCCTTTACTTTGGCCGAGGCATTGCTGACGCTGTTAATAATTTCAATTGTAGTTGCATTGAGTACCTCCGTTGTAGCTAAAGTGAACAAAAAACTAAAAGCTAACAACATGACGCATTACTGGTACTGCACGCGGAGCTCTTTCGACGGGGAGCATGTTTCCGGAACTAATTTTGACCCGTCACCGGGCTCTCATGGTGCGAATGGTTGCCTTTTTACACCGCCTAAGGGCGCGCATAAGTTTAATGTTACAGTTATCGGCGGCGGAGGCGGCGGTGCGTCGGGGTATTCTCTTCTTGATAATGTTCAGGTCTTTACCAGAGGTAAATATACTTTTCGCCCGCATACAAGCGGACAGTATTATATGATTCTCGTAGGCGGAGGCGGTGGAGGCGGCGGCCACAACTGGAAATGCGGAAACGGGGATCAGGGCGGCCGTTCCGGAGCTTTGATTGCCGATTATTTCGAGCTTACCAAAAATACAAACTATACATTAGAGGTTGGCGAGCACGGCAGCGGGGCAAGCGGCTCTCACTCCGGAGGCTCTGCCGATTCTACAACATTCTCTGGCGGCAGTTTAGAGCTTGTTGCCGGCGGGGGCGGCGGCGGAAGACGCAGAACCCCGAATTTCCCCTGGGGATGTAGTAACAAGGGCGGCGGTGACCCCGGTAAATATTCTCCCAGGACAGTCAATGGCCAAGATGGTTATAAAGATGGTGGAAGATATGGGGGATACATTCTTTACGACCAGTTTATGGAAAAATACCGCAATCTGGAAATCGCTAATAAACTACCATCCGGTTATAAAAATGCCGGTTGTGGCGGCAGAGGGCTTCAAAGTGATGGTACGGATGGCTGTGATGGAATTGCTTTGATTCAGATTTTGCGGGTTTATGGCGGCGGCGGCGGGCAGCCGGGCAGCGTTTCATTTGCCCAAATCAAAAATCCTCCTGAAGAAACTCTGGTTGTCGTCGGCAAGGGCGGAAAAGGCGCTGCAACTATGGATACAGATGGCGGTTCCGGAACCGCGTCAAGATTCGGTACAAAAGTGCTTGCTGCCGGCGGAGAGGGTGGCAATTCCAGAGCGCTTGCAAAAAATGAGTTTATAATCGACGGCGAAAATGGTTACAAATCAATGATTCCTACGAATTTAGTCGCAGAATATACTGTTTCTGAAATAGCAGCGGGCGGAACATATAATACCCCCGGTGCTGATGCTTCTACGCCCGGAGCAGGCGGCGGCGGAGGCGGTTCAAACGGCCAAACCGGTGAATGGGCGGCGGGTGGAAATGGCGCACCCGGAATCGTTATTGTTGTATGGTAAAAAAGAGGAGCCTTTAAAAGCTCCTCTTTTAGTTTTTGATATTTTGAATAATTTTTTATTCTACATACATCAAAACCTGCCCGTATTCAACAGCCTGCCCGTCTTCTACGCAGATTTTGGTGACTTTTCCCGAAACTTCTGATTCGATTTCGTTCATATGTTTCATAGCTTCAATAATACATACAACCTGTCCTGCTGAAACAAGCGAACCTACTTCAACAAAAGGTTTTACTCCCGGAGATGGGGACTTGTAGAACACGCCGACCATCGGAGATGTAACAGGTGAACCTGCCGGAACTTCTTCTTTTGGCTGCTCAACAGGAGCCGGCGCAGCTGCCTGCGCGGGTGCTGCTGCGGGCATAACTGCCTGCGGAAGAACCGTTTGTGCGGTTACTACCGTGTTTTCTTTCTTAATAACGATTGCCTTTTCTGCTTCTTCAAGCGTTAATTCTGATAAATTGCTTTCTGAAACCAGATTGACAAGTTTTTCAATATAATCTAATTCAAACTTCATTGCTTTGTCCTTTATTTTGTAGTCCTTGAGCGGAGTTGCCGGAACTTCTGAAAAAATTTCCCCTGAATTTATTAAAAAGGGAAAAATCCTTATTTTTACGCTCTGTCGAGGTATTCGTTGGTTCTTGTGTCAACTCTGATTCTGTCACCGTTAGAGATGAAGAACGGAACGTTTACAACTGCGCCTGTTTCAAGGGTTGCCGGTTTTGTTCCGCCCTGAGCAGTGTTGCCTTTTTCAGCCGGAGGGGTGTCAACGACTTCAAGCTCAACGTGATTCGGGATATCTACGCCGATAATACGTCCGTCATGCATAAGAATGGAAACTTCCATATTATCTTTGAGATATTTCACGCCGTCGCCGATGTGAGCAGCCGTAACAGCGAGCTGTTCGTAAGATTCGTTGTCCATCATAATATAATCGTTGCCTTCTTTGTAAAGGAACTGCATTTCTCGTTTGTCCAAAGAAGCTTTTGCAACTTTTTCGCCGGCTCTGAAAGTTTTTTCCAGAACGTTTCCGGATTCGACGTTTTTAAGCTTTGTTCTTACAAAAGCTGCGCCTTTTCCGGGTTTTACGTGTAAAAATTCAACAACAGACCACAGGCCGTTGTCGAGTTCAATAGTTAATCCTGTTTTTAAATCATTTACTGAAATCATAGATTTTCCTCATTTTCTGATGTTTTGGATTTTAACACAAAAAACGAAATTTTCCAATAATCGGGCAAATTTGTTTAGCTGAACCCCGTTTTTTAGCGGCGTTCATTGCCGCGCAACCGCAAAAACGCAATCTAGCCGAAAATCGGCGCGTCTTCCTCTAAAAAATCCCCTAAATCGCAAATATACGCAGCAGGTTTAATCGAGCCGTTATTCCCGAAAGGCTCAAAACTCATAACGTTTAAATATTTCTTTGCGCGGCTGACCGCTACGTAGAAAAGCCGCAGGGCTTCGGCTTCTTCGCGCGGTTTTTTCCAGATTTCTTTGTATAGCACGGCTTTTGGGGTTGTTTTGTCGTTGAATTTGTTCAAAATCAAGCCGAACCCGGGTTTTTCGCCGAATTGCATGTCAAAAGTCATTAATCCTCCGCCCCCGAAAGACCGCGAGGAGGAAGAAATTGCGCAAACAAACACATAATCAAATTCAAGCCCTTTGCTTGCATGAATCGTCAAAATCTGCACTGCGTCGGGCTCTTTTGCCGCAACAGACGGCAGCTCAAAGCTTTTGTCCTTTGACATCCGCTCGATGTAGTCCAAAAACGTTGCTGCGCTTACATAATCGCCTGTTTGCATAAAATCTGCGAGGATTTTTTCAAAAACAAGCAGCTCATTTTGCGCTTTATAAAGCTCAAATTCGTTCAGCTGCGGATATGGCTTAATTTCAAAAACAAGCTTGTAATAAAGCTCCAAAAGGTTGTCCGCAGTGCTTCTTGCGTTCTTTACGGTTTCAAAAAGCGAGCTTGAAAATTCAGCAATTTCACTTTTTTCAAGCTTTTGTGCAGCAACGAAATATTTTTGCGCTAAATTGAGCTTTTTAAGCTCCTCAAACTCCATTTCCTCAAGCAAAACCTTATCCAGCGCGGTTTTAAACCTGTAAATCTGCGCCTCGCTGAAATTAATCTTCAAAATGCGAACAAAAGCGAGCTCGTCGTTGATATTTTTTGCAAGCCTCAAAAGCGCAGTCACATTTTTAATCACCGGGCTCAAAAAGTAGCCCGTGTTGACTTTTTTCAGGGCGGGAATGTCCTTTTTTTGCAGATATTTCTCCAGCAAATCCGCCTGAGCATGAGATTTTACAAGAATGGCAAAATCCTTGTAATCAGCGCGGTCGCGCTCTTTCAGTTTCAAAATTTCGTCGGCAATGTGCTTTGCCTCGCATACTTTTTGCTCATGAGCGTTCTCAAAACCCTCAACCGACGTGACAAAAACGTTGTCGGGGCAGGGCGGACGGTCGATTCCCGCAAAAATCTTTTCATCTTCAAGCCCGAGCTCTTTTTCCGTAACAAAATTCACCGCATTGAGCACCTCGCTCGTCGAACGGTAGTTTAAAGAAAGATTTATCGGCTCAAACTGCCTTTTGTAGCGCTTTTCCGCGTTTTTGTGAAGAACTTCGAGGTTTTCCATCACCGCATGACGAAATCCGTAAATTGACTGTTTTCTGTCGCCCACAAACGTCAAATTCGGCGCCTGCGGATTGAGCAAAAGCTCAATAAGCTCCAGCTGCGCGCCGTTTGTGTCTTGAAATTCGTCTATGATGATATGTTTGAAAAAATCCTGATAATAAGCCCGAATCAGCGGATTTTCTTTCATAATTGTGATGGTTTTGTTGATTAAATCGTCAAAATCCGCCAAATCAGCGCGTTCAAGCTCATTCTGGTAAATTGCATAAATCAGCGCAATGAGTTTTGTCAGATGGATTTCGATTTCTTCGATTTCTTTCAAATTCTCGGGAAATCCCTGCGCATAGCCGTACTCGGAGGCTTTTCGTTTGCCGAATTTGTCCAGAATCACCTTTGTGCTTGCGATTTCGTCAAAAACCCCTGTGTCAAAATCGCAAAAATCGTCCGTATATTCTTTAAAATGCTCGCTCCAAAACTGCGCGTAATCTTCTTTTGATTCAAATTTAAAAGGCGTGTTTTCAAGAACCAGCGAGAGCCTTTTTATTGATTTGACGGATTTTTCGTAAAATTCTTTCGGTGTAAGTCCGAGTGATTTGATTTTTTTAATAATTTCTGAAATTTGCGCAAGAATCGAGTCAATTTCCTCCAGCGAAGCAAGGTTTTTCAGGCTTTCAACCCCCAGAATCGCCCCGTCAATCCCCAGATTTTCACAAATTTCTTTGAAATCTTTAATTTGTTCAACTTCGCCGTAGCGTATGCGTTTCAGGATGTTTTCGTAAAGGTTTGCGAGGGCCGTTTCCTCCGCGAGCTTGAAAGAGGGCGAAAGCCCTGCGTCAATTGAGTGTTTTTTCAAAATTCTGCTGCAAAAACTATGAAAAGTCGAAATCCACAAATCCTGATTGCCCGCGCCAGCAGCCGAATTCTCAAGCTCGGAAATAATCCGCCCTTTCATCTCGCCCGCTGCTTTATCCGTAAAAGTTATTACAAGAATCCGCTGTGCAGCGTTTTCTATGCCCTCGTTTTCGAGTTCCAGCACCAGTTTTGTGAACCTTTTTGAGATAATTTTTGTTTTTCCGGTTCCTGCGCCTGCAACGATTTTTGTGCAGGATTTGCAAGGGTTCAGGACGGCTTTTGTCTGCTGCGGGTTGAGTTCTTTTATTAAATCTTCAATCATTCGTCCTCCCTGCGGTCGCAAAGGCACGCAAATGTGCATTCTGCGCACTGAAAATCGTCGGCGCAGGCAAATTCTTCGCTTTCTCTGATTTTGTCTATAACTGTTTTTTTGAGGTTTTCCAGAATTTTGTACCTGAACATTTCTACTGTGTCAGCGGGCGCAAAATCGCTCCTGTAACCGCCGTGGAGGTTTTTTGGCCTTATGTATTCAAGCCCGAGTTTTGCGACTTTGCCTTTAAACTCCGCGAGATTTTGCGCATTCTGGCTTGCGAGGTAATAAATCGGGATCTGGTAGTCGTATTTTTTCTGATAATCCTCAATATTCAACGGTGCACGCCCTGTTTTTGTGAAAAAATTCACTCCGTATTCACTTAGCGCGTAATTCAGGTCATTGTCTTTGTTTTTGCCTGTTTTGAAGTCAATAATCGAAAATTCACCGTTTTTTTCGAGCATTGCGTCAATTCGCCCGTCAAAAACCACCCCGTTTAGCTCCGGAGCTTTGAAAGAAAAGGGCAATTCGCAAAAAGCCCTGTCTGGCACGGCTGAAAACCATCCGTTTTTGTATAATTCTTCAATTGCGTTTTCAAAATTCATTTTCATTTGCGCAAGCGCAAGTTTTTCGGTTGCGCTGACAAGTTCAATAATTAATTCTGAAAAACCTGCTTCCTGAGCGGTTTGCGGGTCATTAACGGAATTAAACAGGATATCTGAAAGCACAAACATCGTTTCCCTGTTAAAACTGTCAAGATATTTGCTCAAAAACACCTCAAACACCGCATGAACGATGTTTCCGTAGTTTGCGGCGAATGTTGACTGCTCTTTCAGGTTTAAAAGCCCTTTAAAATAGTACTTTTTCGGACATTTCAAGTATGTAGAAACCGCGGAGGGGTTGAGTTTTAAAATTTCATCTTCATTTATAACTTTTTCAGGGCTCTGCTGTTTAAAAGACGAATTTTTGTATAATTTTGTGTTGTTTTCCCCGTTTTTTTCAACATATACAGGCGATTTGGCTGTTTGAAGAAAATAAGCCGACGGCGCGCAGCTTTTTTTGTCCTCAAATTTATGCGTTGAAAAATAAATGTATTCTTTTGCGCACGCACAGGCTTCGAGGAAAATAAGCCATTCGTCTTCAAGATGTTGCCCGTCCGTTTTTGTGAAAAAGCGGTATCGCGGGTGAATTTTGCCCAATATTGAAGAAAGTTTTTTGTTCCCCTCCGGCGAAAGCAGGTTTACTGCGCTGTTTTTCTGCGGAAGCGAGTTTTCGGTCATCGCGGGGAGAAATACGTATTTGAAACTTTTATGCGACCCAAAAGCGCAAATAGAAACGAAATCCCCCTCCGGAATGCGGTTTTCGCCGGCGCTTTGCGCAATTTCCGCCAGCACTTCTGCGGGAAGTTTTGTTTCAAAAATATTTTTATAGATTGAAAAAATCCCCTTTATCCGCCCTAGGATTGCGGCGAGCGGTTCTTTTTCAATGTTGAATTTTGCTGCGGTAATTGAAACGGCTTCAAGGTGTTTTTCTTCAATATAAAGCGAGTAAAACCCTTTTATGGCGCCGATTTCCTGCAAAAGTGCGGACTTTTGGCTTTCGTTTAAAAGCTCAAGGTTAGAAAACAGCAGATTTAAAAACGGCTGACCCGCGTCCTGCAATGAAAGTAGGCGGTCGCGCACAAAACTGTCCTCTAGCGTTTCTGTCAGCAGGTTTTTCAGGTGGAAATTCAGTTCTTCATTCAAAATTTCTTCGTCTGAGCGCGGCAGGCGGCGTTTTAGGGCAAATCCGTTTGTGGAAAATTCTTCCAGCCCCATATTTTCGAGGATTTTGCAGATTTTGAAATTCCTTGCGAGTGTTCGTTTGAAATTTTCAAAATTTTCGCTTGAAATCCCTGCGTCAGTGGGTATTTCAAGGGTTTTAAAGAGCCCTGCGAGCTTCTGGCGCGTATTAAAATCCCGTATAAAAATCCCGATTTCACTTAATTTTGCGCCGTTTGTGCAAAGCGTTCTGATTTTTTCGCCAATCCCCTCAATTTCGCCGAGAATATCCTCGTAAACAAAGGCTTCACGGTTTTGTGCGGTAATTTCAGGAGGTTTTGCGGGCAGGACTTTTTCATAAAGTTTTTCAAGAAGTTCAATCTGTTTTTCGCCCAATTCATTGAATTTGCTGACAAAAACGGGCTCGCTGGTTTTGTAATTTTCAATTTTATCAATATTTTCAAGCAAAAATCCGCAGGCTGACGCATTGTCCAGAAAATCGTTTTGAATCAGAATTTTTTGGTATTTTTCATAAGTATTTATGATTGGCAAAAGTCGCTCTTTATCGGTTTTTTCGAGGTTTTCAGCCGCATTGAGCAATTCTTCTGGCGGGATTGAATTCAGGGTGAAATTTGAAAAAATTGTATGCAATTCTTTAAAAAATGCGGGTGATTTCAGGAGATTTTTAAGGATTTTGTGTTCTGAAAAGTGATTTTTGCAAATTTGTGCGAGGAGGTTTTCTGCAAGATAGTCGGAAAGCAGCGTTTTTCCTAAATCAGCTTCTTTGAAAATTGTATTCAGCAGCCCCGAAAAAAAAGCAGAATTATTAAAAATCTTTGCCATTTTGCCTCCTCACAAAATTATAGCAGATAAAATTCCGCGCATAAAGGCAAATTTTATGATAAAAAAACTTAATAATTCAGGCTTTGCGGATGGTGAAATCTGCCTTTGTCTGTTATTCTGTCATATAATTTAAAAATTTTTCGGAATAATTTATAATGCAACAAAAGGAGGTTCACATGACGGGCTTTTTGAAAAGAAATTTGAATGAATTCAAGACTTTTGCGCTGAGAGGCAACGTGGTTGATATGGCTGTGGGTATAATTATCGGTGCGGCTTTCGGGAAAATTGTTGATTCCATGGTGAAAGACGTTATCATGCCGCCGTTGGGCTGGATGATGGGAAAGGTCGATTTTTCCAATTTATATCTGACTTTGCCCGATTCTAACGGCGAAATTCTCAAATACCCGTCCCTCGAGGCTGCGCAGGCGGCAGGTGCTGTCACAATAAATTACGGAATTTTTATTAACACGCTGATTTCGTTTATTCTTGTTGCTTTTGCCGTTTTTATAATGATTAAAGCGATAAATAAGCTCAGAGCCTCAAAAACCGAGTGCGCAAAAGACGAAGAATGCACGACAAAATCCTGCCCGAGATGTTTTTCTGTCATTGACATAAAGGCGACAAAATGCCCGTATTGCACGGCTGATTTGTAAAAAAAGGCCTGTATTTACCCTACAGACAAGGGATATGACTGCTGAAATCTAAGTAGTTTAAAATTTTAACAATGTAGTGTATAATAAATAAGTCGAAAGACCCTGAAACGGTTCGGTCAGGCATCGAATACAAAGTACGGAGTAGCGGCAGGTTTCGTGAAGGCATAGTTTATATAGCCCGGGAGGCTATCCCACACAGATTCAGGTAATCTTTGTTCAATTTAATAAGCTCAAAAACATCTATTCAGGTAATAGTTATGTTTTGGTTTGTTATGCCTACAAAATTTTTAAGGTAAAATATGCTTATGAAAAAATTGTTTTTAATATTCATA
>OKWJ01001840.1_pt1 | contig 13129 bp, 7 predicted proteins | sample 1607121 | NCBI WGS metagenome assembly OKWJ01 (sample SAMN04414080, study PRJEB24778) | human gut metagenome | material: faecal | host: Homo sapiens | reverse complement strand
CTGAGATACCAACGTTAGATGCGTGTGCACGGTGAGCTGTACCGAATGCATCGTTTACGAAGATACCATCTCCAAGTGATGCCCAGTATTTACCAAGTTCAGGATCATTTTTAGATTCTTTCTTGCCATCAACATCTTCAAAACGAGTGTTTTCAACCAAGAGAACTTGTCCATCTTCAAGAGCGTTAACAGCTGCTTCCAATTCAGCACCACGTGTAACACCTGGGATAAATTTAACATCTTGACCCAATTTAGCAGCCAAGTCAGCAGCTACAGGAGCAAGTGATTTACCTTCTTTATCTGCTTCTTCTTTTACACGTCCAAGGTGAGAGAAGAGGATTGCACGTCCACCTTGTTCAAGGATATACTTGATAGTTGGAAGAGCTGCAGTGATACGGTTATCGTTAGTGATCACGCCATCTTTTACAGGAACGTTGAAGTCAACACGAACGAGAACTTTTTTCCCTTTCAAGTCAACGTCTTTAACAGTCAATTTTGCCATTAGATATGACTCCTTCTTTTTTTAATACATGATAATTATATCACAAAAGCTGTAAAAGAGGTAGAAAAATCCAATGCTTTTCCCCTCTAATTCGCTGGATCCGAACGACACTTCTAGATACAAGATCAAACCTCTCTGGTTTTCACCAGAGAGGTTTTTTTGAAAGTGACTTTTTAAGCGAACAAAAGAATCTTTTGAAAGAATTACTCTTCTTTCTTCTTACCAGCCAAGAGGAAGCCGCCTAAGACTGCTAGGAGAACAGCTTCAGCTGCAAAGGAAGTTTCTAGGCTTGCCGTATTTGGCAAGTGTTCCGCTTGACTTTCTCTGCTTGCATCTTTTGTTTCTTGCTGAACCGTTGGCTTTAAGTTCGCTCCTTGGTGGGCACTTAACAACTGATGGATCTCTTGATTGACCATATCCTTGTGTTCTTCCTCTTGATGACCCTCTTGAGTAGAAGTCGTTGGGGCCAACTGATCTACTTGAGAAGACTCTGTAGGTTTCAATGAATTAGCTGGATCTGGAGTCACTGGAGTAGCCGGTTGATCCGGTGTCGCAGGTTCCTCTGGTTGAATCGGTTGATCCGGTACCACTGGACTTGGTGTCTTATAGACAATCGCATAGTGGGTAAAGTGAGGAGCTGTAAAGATGACCACATCTCCAACTCTCTCAAAGGCCAAGGATTGAGGAGCTTGACCATCTGGGAAGAAGAGGACTTGCTCCACTTCTTTATCCTTATCCACAGGGATTTTTACAAGTGATGGATGGTGGGTATCGACATCCTGACCGCTTGCATTGATGCCTTCGATATCAAAGATAGTCGCTTCTCGTCCCTTCAGCTCTTCTTTTTCTGCCTGATTGGCTTCAACTTTCGCAACTTTTAGTCCTTTAATAGCAGTAGGCTCTAAGTTGGAGAATTGAACTTCGACTCCAGTCGCAGGGTCTACAAAGACCGCTGGCTTGTCTTCTTTCAAGAGCGCAATCAAGGTCTCTAGACCTGTCTTAGCTGTTTCAAGCGCTTCAGGAGTGAGTTCTGAAGAAGCTAGGAGCTCTTTATTTTTCTCAACCAGTGCCTGCAAAGCGTCACCAGAAGGGTGATTTGGCTTGCTTGATAATAGAGCAGTCGCTTCTGTTGTTAGGGCAGAGAGAGCCTCTTTTTCTTTAACTAGATTGGCTTGACCATCCAAGGCTTTCAAGAGAGCGGTCAATTGGTTCAACTGCTCATTGACCTGATCTTGTGTGCTGCCATCATGCTCTTTCAAGACTTTTTCAGAAGCAGCCATTCCAGCCAACAAGGCTTCTTTGACTTCAGGACTGGCAAATGTAAAGTCTACTTTGGCTTTTGCAGCTTCAGCTTCAGCCAATTTTTGCTTGAGGTATTCATCGTTGAGAGCTGGTTTTGGATTGACGAGGACATCAAAGCTTGTGCTAGCTCCTTTGTAATGGACAGTGATGGTTTGACGACCTTCCTTGGTCGTATCAAAGCCAGTCACTTCCACACCTTCATCTGTCAAGGCATGCGTTTCGGTCGTTTCATCTTCAAAGACGACTGTAAAGCGTCCACCTTCTTTTTCCAATGATTCTCCGACAATATATTCCACTTTTGGTTTGTCGGTCAATTCTAGACCAGCAACTGCTTTTTCACCTGCTTCTTCTGCACTGACCACAAAAACAGTGAGGGTCTTATCCAATTTCTGACCAAGGTAAGAGACTTCTAGGTGTTGTTCTCCCAGCTTGCTACTGTCAAATCCATGAATCTCTACACCTGAGTTGGTGAGGTTGACCAGTTGATCTGCTTGGCCATCTTTATAATGAACGCGGAGAGTCGCCCCTTTCAAGGAAAGGGCATCGCCTTCCCGGTAGACCTTCTTGGTCAAGCCATCTTCAAATTGAAGTCCCGCAATTTCTTTATCATTTTTTGGAACTTCAATTGCTAGAACATTACTGATATCTTTGCCAGGTTCTTGCGCACGATAGTAGAGAAGAGATGGGGTTGATTCAAAAGCCAGTGGTTTAAAGATCAGATTTCCAGCTTGATCGGCTGTCATGGTCGCAATTGGATTAGTAGCTTCTTTATCGGCATAAAGAGTCAGAGTAGTATTAGCTGGAACATCTTTGAAGCCGACTTGGACAAAATGATTACCCAGATTTTGCGCTGCAGCATGTTTCATCGGGATGTTGACCGTTTCCGTATCCAGACTTTCATACATCTTCCAGTTGTAAATCCGGATGGCTTGCCATGGAGTTCCGTTATCTGCCGTAATGACATGGAGACGCCAGTCTTGAGCCTTGATCGGATGATCAAGTGTAATGTCAGATACATGGGCTTTATTGCCACGAACTTCCTTGGCTAATTTCCACTCACCGGCTTCGTCCTTGTAGTAAAGGTCGAAGTCACGGGTGTTCATCTTGCCATCGTCGACAGATTCCCCACCAGCACCGGCATGGTCCATGACCCAACGAACAATGGTCCGAGGTTGTGTCAAGCGGATATCGACGGTTCCACTCAATTGAGCAGAAGACCATTTATCTGAAAGACTGGTAATGGTCCCATTTAACATGCCTTCAATGCCTTCACTACCATCCGCATCTGGGAAGCTCGAACCGATCACTTTGGCTCCAATGACTACGTTTGGCGCTAAAGCTTTTGGTAGACTGGTATCTGACACGGTCATGCCCCAATCAAAGGCTACAGTTCCCGCATCTGAACGTTGACCGTTCTTCCCAACTGCCACAACCTTGAGTTCCTGAGTGGTTCCTTCAGCACTTGCTGAACGGCTAACTTTTGGTAGATAGACGGTTGTCGCAGAAGACCCTGTTAAGAGACGCCAGTTATCGCCATCTTTTTCATAGACTTCATAATAATCCGCATCTGCTACCCCTTTAAAATTGAGGACTGCTTCTGCTTCTTGCGCATTTTGTAGGCGTTTTGCTCGAACGGATACTTCTGCTGGAGTCGCTGGTTTCTCTTGGTTTGAAGTAATCGACAATTGGCCGAGATTAAATTTGTAGTCTTTAACATCCGTATCATGGTCAAAGAACATCTTCACAGCATAAATGGTCTTGCCAGCCAAACTTCCCAAATCAAAGGTTTGAGTAGACCAATCCGCACTCGGTGTCAATTCTTTCCATTCGTATTCAGAGTAGTCTTCTTTGGTGGCAACAGCTACCCAGGCAGCTGCTCCGATCCCACCTTTATGACTGACGCTCAATTTTGTCGTTTCTGTCACAGGAATCTTGGTCGAATAGAGCATGACATTTTGACTGCTATTGGCTTTTAAATCTCCTTCAAAGGCTAGAGAATTTCCTCCATTGTAGGCTTGATCAAAATCATAGCGACCTTTCAATGGTGTACTATCTTCACTATGCTCTACCCACCAACGCCATGTTGGAAGGTAGCCAGAAACAGAACGGTAGTTCCACTCCCCTTCTTTAGAAATCTTGCCATCCACAAACCAGTGTTTTCCGTGACCAGTATTGAAGGAAGTATTGAAATCTTCACTTGTAATAGGAGTTTTGTCCACTACTAGATTGGACATACCGTACCAAGATTGGTCTGCTGGTTTTCCTTTAGTCGGATCTCCTTGGAAACCTGTCCAGAATAGATCTTCATGGGTATGGTAACCTTCTCCCGTCTTTCCTAGCCCTGTAATGGTGTCAGGTGCATAAAGACCAAGAGATAGACGCAGCTTGCCATGTTCATCTAAAATGGCATTCCAGTCTACATTAGTTTTATAAGAGCCTCCTTTTTGGAGCTCGAGTCCAGCTAGAACATCATAAGGATTCCGATGAATCCATTTAGCTGTGCTGATGGAATAATCAACTTCTGATTTGCCCCAGTTAAAGTTGGCAAAGAAGGTATCAACTGGATTTTCCCCATTTTCTGGCTGCATGAAATTGTAGTTGTATTCTCCCAGCGCATTCTCATGGTAACGGCCATATTCATAGGTCATAGCATCATACCAAGAATACTTAATCGGATAGTTCAGACTCTTCGCATATTCCTTGGTATAAAGAAGAAAATCTCTCAATTTTGGACCCAATGGTTCTACAAGATTTCCGGTTGTTTCTTGGTTGATAAAGTAACCATCAAAGCCATAGTACTTGGCAAGTTCGACTAATTTACGCGCGATCGGGAAGGTCTTAGACCCCTCACTATCTTCTTTCAAAGTTTCTGCAAAATGTTCTTGATCCTTGATGCTGCTAGACCAGTTATAAAAGATTGTTCCATAAATAGGAACCCCATTTCGGTGGGCAGCATCGATCACATCTGCTGATGGAACCAGCCCTTCCCAAAAGACCATGGAATCCAAATATTGCCAGTAATCAAAAGCATAGGCCTTAGATTCTTCCCCACCGACAGACGCATGATCCTTGGCTTTGGAGTTCATGTTTGACAGTGCTTGGATCTTCGCTTCAGGGTTGGCTTGTTCATTAATTTGTTTCCCTTGAAAACGACTCGCAAGTGGGACGCTTGCTCTGTTCATATCGTCATCCACTCGTTTTCCTGGTTCCCACTTCAAGAGATCGTCCCAAGTATCGAACTTAACTTCTTTGGGTCTTAATTGTTTTTCTTCATTGGTTGGTAAATCAGCCACTTTTTCTGCAGCAGCTTTCGGTTTTTCAGTCTCTGAAACAGCTGGATGATCTGCAGTCGTCGAGCTAGCTTCTGTACTTGTAGGACTAGACTCTGGAGTGACCACTTCTGCTGTAGCTGGTTTTACAGGATCAGCTGTAGGAAGCGCTGCATCTGCAGTATAGACGCCAGCTTCTCTCACCAAATGATTGACATCATCGGTCGTTGCTGAAGAGCTTTCCAAGGGTTGTTCACTAGTAGAAACCGTCTCATCTGCAGAGACAGCGCCTGTTCCTAAAAATGCTAACCCAATCAATGCGGAGCAAACTCCCACACTGAATTTTCGTATACTAAATCGTTCTTTCTTTTCAAATAGATGACCTTTCATCTTGACCTCCTTGTATGGTTTTTTTCTTTTTCTTGAGCGATTTCCATTGTCTCCTTTCTCCACGACCTGTAATCGCTTTCATTTCGTTGTATTAGAAATCTCCAATCAAGAATAGGATACCCTAATCTATTTAGCACTGTCAATCTATTTTATCAATTCCTATAATATGATGAGAAAGCCCTAAAAAAAGTACAAAAAAAGAGGAGGTTTCCCTCCTCTCATCATACGCATGAATTATTTAGCAATTTTTGCGAAGTATTCAAGAGTACGAACAAGTTGTGCAGTGTAAGACATTTCGTTGTCATACCATGAAACAACTTTAACCAATTGTTTACCGTCAACGTCAATAACTTTAGTTTGAGTTGCGTCAAACAATGATCCGTAAGACATACCTACAACGTCTGAAGAAACGATTGGATCTTCAGTGTAACCGTATGATTCGTTTGAAGCTGCTTTCATAGCTGCGTTCACTTCATCAACAGTAACGTTCTTGTCAAGAACAACTACCAATTCAGTAACTGATCCAGTTGGAACAGGAACACGTTGTGCAGCTCCGTCCAATTTACCGTTCAATTCAGGGATAACCAAACCGATTGCTTTAGCAGCACCAGTTGAGTTAGGAACGATGTTAGCAGCACCAGCGCGTGCACGACGAAGGTCACCTTTACGGTGTGGACCGTCAAGGATCATTTGGTCACCAGTGTAAGCGTGGATAGTAGTCATCAATCCTTCAACAACACCGAAGTTATCTTGAAGAGCTTTAGCCATTGGAGCCAAGCAGTTTGTAGTACATGAAGCACCTGAGATAACTGTTTCAGTACCATCAAGAATATCGTGGTTAGTGTTAAATACGACTGTTTTAACATCTGATCCACCAGGAGCAGTGATAACAACTTTCTTAGCACCACCAGCATGCAAGTGTTTTTCAGCAGCTGCTTTAGTAGCAAAGAAACCAGTTGCTTCAAGAACGATTTCTACACCGTCGTTAGCCCAGTCGATTTGTTCTGGATCACGTTCAGCAGAAACTTTAACGAATTTACCGTTAACTTCGAATCCACCATCTTTTACTTCAACAGTACCGTCGAAACGACCTTGAGTTGTGTCGTATTTCAACAAGTGTGCAAGCATAACTGGATCTGTAAGGTCGTTGATGCGTGTAACTTCAACACCTTCTACGTTTTGGATACGACGGAAAGCAAGACGTCCGATACGACCGAAACCGTTAATACCAACTTTAACTACCATTCGTGATTTCCTCCTTATGAAAATCAAAAAAATTTTTTGTGAAAAGAGTAACTTGACACAGCGCCAAACATCTTTTAACAGTCTCTATTATATACTTTATTGCATTAAAAAGCAACTATTTCCCAACGAAAAGCAAGATTTATCATAGATCACCACCTCTTTTATTAAAGTTTTTCACAAAGTCTTGATCGATAGGAAAAGCGCTATTTTACTTGTACTCACTTTTGGAACAAAGAAAAACTCTTCCCAAAGTGGGAAGAGTTTTTAAGCATTGGTAAATTAAGCTTCACCTTTAGCTTTTTTAATGATTTCTTCTTGTACTGATTTTGGTACATCTTCGTAGTGGTCAAATACCATCATGAAGGTACCACGTCCTTGAGTTGCAGAACGAAGGACAGTAGCGTAACCGAACATTTCAGCAAGTGGCACATAAGCACGAACGATTTGGCTTGCACCGTGTGCTTCCATACCATCTACACGTCCACGACGAGCAGTAACGTGACCCATAACATCACCAAGGTTTTCTTCAGGAACTGTGATGGTTACAAGCATCATTGGTTCAAGGATAGCTGGTTGTGCAGTCTTAGCAGCTTCTTTAAGTGCAAGAGATGCAGCGATCTTGAAGGCAGTTTCAGATGAGTCGACATCGTGGTATGAACCATCGTAAAGCTTAGCTTTCACGTCAACCATTGGGTAACCAGCAAGAACACCGTTAGCCATTGATTCTTGAAGTCCTTTTTCTACTGCAGGGATGAATTCACGTGGAACCACACCACCGACGATCGCATTTTCGAACTCGAATCCTTTACCTTCTTCGTTTGGAGTAAATTCGATCCAAACATCACCAAACTGACCTTTACCACCAGATTGACGTTTGAAGAATCCACGTGCTTGTGTAGAAGCGCGGAATGTTTCACGGTAAGATACTTGAGGGGCACCAACGTTAGCTTCAACCTTGAATTCACGTTTCATACGGTCAACAAGGACATCCAAGTGCAACTCACCCATACCAGAGATAACTGTTTCACCAGTTTCAGGGTTTGTTTCAACGCGGAATGTTGGATCTTCTTCAGCCAATTTTTGAAGGGCAATACCCATCTTGTCTTGGTCTGCTTTAGATTTAGGCTCAACCATCAATTGGATAACTGGTTCTGGAACTTCGATTGACTCAAGAATAACTTTAGCTTTTTCATCAGTCAATGAGTCACCAGTTGTAGTATCTTTCAAACCAACGGCAGCAGCGATATCTCCAGAGTAAACTGTTTCGATTTCTTTACGAGTGTTGGCGTGCATTTGAAGGATACGTCCGATACGTTCACGTTTACCTTTAGAAGTGTTCAATACGTATGAACCTGAGTTCAAGACACCTGAGTAAACACGGAAGAATGTCAAACGACCTACGAATGGGTCAGTCATGATCTTGAAGGCAAGAGCTGCAAATGGCTCTTCATCAGATGCTGGACGTTCTTCTTCTTCGTCTGTATCTGGGTTTACACCCTTGATTGCAGGGATATCAAGTGGGCTTGGAAGGTAGTCAAGAACTGCATCCAACATCAATTGAACCCCTTTGTTCTTGAAGGCAGAACCACAAAGCACTGGGTAGAATTCAACGTTGATTGTCGCTTTACGGATACCAGCTTTCAATTCTTCGTTTGTGATTTCTTCCCCTTCAAGATATTTCATCATCAAGTCTTCATCAGTTTCAGCAACTGCTTCAACCAATTTTTCACGGTATTCTTGAGCTTGTTCAAGGTATTCAGCTGGAATATCTTCTTCAAGGATATCTGTACCAAGGTCGTTCGTATAGATTTCAGCTTTCATCTTGATCAAGTCAATGATTCCGCGGAAGTCATCTTCAGCACCGATTGGCAATTGAATTGGGTGAGCGTTTGCTTGAAGACGGTCATGAAGTGTGCTTACTGAGTAAAGGAAGTCAGCACCGATTTTATCCATCTTGTTTGCGAATACGATACGTGGAACTCCGTATTCAGTTGCTTGACGCCAAACTGTTTCAGTTTGAGGCTCAACACCTGATTGTGAGTCAAGAACGGTTACAGCACCGTCCAAAACGCGGAGTGAACGTTGAACTTCGATAGTGAAGTCCACGTGTCCTGGTGTGTCGATGATGTTTACACGAGTGTCTTTCCATTGAGCTGTTGTAGCAGCAGATGTGATAGTGATACCACGTTCTTGCTCTTGCTCCATCCAGTCCATTTGTGACGCACCTTCGTGAGTTTCACCGATTTTGTGAATCTTACCAGTGTAGTAAAGGATACGCTCAGTTGTAGTTGTTTTACCAGCATCGATGTGAGCCATGATACCGATATTACGAGTTTTTTCAAGTGAAAATTCGCGTGCCATGAGGTTTGTTTCTCCTATATTTTTTATTTCTATATTCTATTATAACATGATTTAATAAAAACGGATAGGCAGGACCTACCCGTTTTCAGTGTTTTCATGCTAAGTTTTGGTTCCAACTTGTAAGAAGAGTTGAATTGGGTTCAAGAGCTGACGAAGCTTAATTGAACTCGGGCTAAAGTTAGTTAGCCGATTTGAGCCGGAACGGGATGCTGTGTGAAAAAGATAAACTTCCTTGTATTCATCGAATACTGCGTCAGTTTCCTATTTTCACTTTGCATCCTTGCCGTTCCTAGCATCATGATCTTACCAGCGGAAGTGTGCGAATGCACGGTTAGCTTCAGCCATACGGTGAGTATCTTCACGTTTCTTAACAGCTGCACCAGTGTTGTTCGCTGCATCCAAGATTTCTTTTGCAAGACGATCAACCATTGTGTGTTCACCACGTTGACGAGCGATTGTTACCAACCAACGAAGTCCAAGTGTTGTACGACGTTCTGGACGAACTTCAACTGGGACTTGGTAGTTAGAACCACCGACACGGCGAGCACGTACTTCAAGTACAGGCATGATGTTTTCCATAGCTGTTTCGAATACTTCAAGAGCATCGTTTCCAGTAGCTTCTTTAATTTGTTCGAAAGCTCCGTAAACGATTGAAGCAGCTGTACCACGTTTACCATCAAGCATTACACGGTTGATAAGACGTGTAACGATTTTTGAATTGTACAATGGATCTGCCAATACTTCGCGTTTAGGCGCTCTATTTTTACGACTCATTTTATCTTATCTCCCTTCTTATCCTTTAGGACGTTTAGCACCGTATTTAGAACGGCTTTGTTTACGATCAGCTACACCTGCAGTATCAAGTGCTCCACGGACGATATGGTAACGTACCCCTGGAAGGTCTTTTACACGTCCACCACGAAGAAGAACCACGCTGTGTTCTTGCAAGTTGTGTCCGATACCTGGGATATAAGCAGTTACTTCGATCAAGTTGCTCAAACGTACACGAGCGAATTTACGAAGGGCTGAGTTAGGTTTCTTAGGTGTCATTGTTCCAACACGAGTTGCAACACCACGTTTTTGTGGTGAAGAAACGTTTGTTTGAACTTTTTTATGACTGTTGTAACCAACGTTCAAAGCTGGTGATTTAGATTTTTCTACTTTTGATTTACGCGGTTTGCGAACCAATTGGTTAATTGTAGGCATCTACATTCTCCTGTGAATTTTTTTATTTTTGGTGATGATACACTTGGTGACAGCTACCATCTGTGTGTACTTTTGCAACATTTGTCAGCACGTCCCTGTACACTCTTGAGAGACCAAAAGTAAAAAGTACCGTCTATTATTATAACATGACGGCACTTTGATTGCAAGATGTTTTTTTATTTTTTAAAGAAGTCTAAAAAGTTCATTATTGCCCAGCTTCAGCAGGTTCTTCAGCCCCTGTATCTGCAGCCGGAGCATACTGTTTTTGCTGTTGTGTTTGAACTGTCGCATTCGTGTTGGCATTAGCGTCTGTTTGAGTCTGCTGTGTTGCCGCTGTGTCGCTCTCATAGGTCAGTCCATAATAGTTAGCGATGTATTGGATGCGGGCTTCAAGCGATTGCTTTTGAGTCGCATCTTTGACTTTCTTCACAGCAGCCTGGGCAGCGTTCACAGAATCTTGACTTGGAGTTGTTTCCATTTGAACGACTGCTTTTTCAGCAGCTTCTGTATTTTTCTTTTCTTCCTTCTTTTCTTTTTCTTCCTTTGTTTCTTTTTTCACTGGAAGGGAACCTGTTTTTTTAGCAGGTTGGATTTCTGTCGTTACCTGGGCAGCCGTATTCTTTTTAACGGTATACAAACCAGCTACCAAAATAAAGGATAGAGACAGAACTGTCACCAAGCGAATCCACAAAGGACTATTATCAAATCGATCTAAAATTCTTTTCACTTTTGATCCTCCTTTGTTGCTCTTAATCAAAGATATTCCCAACTTCGACGCTCAATTTATTTTCTTTTACATCGATGTTGGTCACGCGCAATAAGGATTTGTGTTCGAAGAATTCACGGTCGGTTGCAGCATTATCCGCAAAGACAGCTACCCCTGCTAATTCAGAATCGAATTCAGACAAGAGGCTGACCATCCCGTTAACCGTTCCGCCACCTTTAAGGAAGTCATCGACAATCAAGACCCGACTTCCTGCTTTTAGGCTCCGTTTTGAAAGGAACATTTTCTCAATGCGATCTCCACTTGAGCCTGAAACATAGTTGACACTAACGGTTGACCCTTCTGTGATTTTCAAATCACGACGGACAATGACGAATGGAACATTCAAGACATTGGCCACTGCATTAGCTAGTGGAACTCCCTTGGTCGCTACGGTCATGACAGCATCAATCTTCTTATCTCGGAAGGCTTTAGCAATGATGCGGCCAATACGATTCAAAATCTTTGGATTGCTCAAAAGATCAGACAAGTAAATGTAGCCACCAGGGAGGATACGATCACTTTCTGATAGTTGCTTGCAAAGATCTTCAACAATTTCTTTGGATTCTTGATCCGAGATAGATGGCGTAAAGATCACGCCTCCTCCAGCTCCTGTGATGGTTTCAATATTTCCAATTTCCATCTCTTCAAATGCCCGCTTGATAATCACGATATCTTCTGAGATGGAAGACTTGGCAGACTCATACTTTTCCGCAAATGTATTGAGGCTGGTTAATTCATAGGGATGGTTGATCAAGTAATTAGAAATCACGACCATCCGTTCACTTCTTCTTAATTTCATTTTCTCACCATGTAGTTTTTTCTATCATTATACCATAAGAAGCAAAAAAAACGAACATTCTGATTTACAGAAGGCCGTTTTTCCCTAATTTTTTTCTTTTTTTTGGAATAGTTTCCGTATTTATCTCTATTTTTACTGATCGATATTCGGTTTATAGAAAGATCGGTTTTCCATAGCGAAGATTTTATTGGTCATCTCGCCAGGTCCAATTAAGCCAAGAGCTGTCGTCATCATCATCATTTCTGCATCCAAATTATCGATCATATGAATAATCTCTGCTTCCATGATCTTGGGGCGAACAGGGCTACCGTATTCGAGCAAGCCATGGTGACTCAAGATCACATGGCGAAGGACAATCACTTCTTCTTTTTGGTCATCAATCTTCAAGTCTTGCAAGACTTTGGTGATTTCTTCATCGATCAGCGCAATGTGACCAATGAGATTGCCCCGAACAGTGTATTCTGTATTTTCAGGGCCCGTTAACTCGATCACTTTAGCCAAGTCGTGCAACATAATCCCCGCAAAGAGCAAGCTCTTATTCAACTGAGGATAGATATCGCCGATACTATCTGCCAAGCGGACCATGGTCGCTGTATGAAAAGCAAGACCTGCTTCAAAGGCATGGTGGTTGGTCTTGGCAGCTGGGTAGCTGTAAAACTCTTTCTCATATTTTCCATAGAGGGCACGGACAATCCGTTGCCAGACTGGATTTTCAATTTTGAAAATCATGTTTGACAGGTATTCATGCAATTCCTTAGGATCTACTGGTGGTTTTTCCTTGAAGTCTGCAGGATTGTTGGGTTCTCCTGCTTGTGGCAATCGCATGTTCAATTGATTGACCTGCGGAGTATTATTGTAGACTTCTCTGCGCCCAGACATGTGGACCACACGACCTGCTGTGAAGCTCTCCACATTATGGGGCTGAGCATCCCACAGTTTTCCTTCAATCGTGCCGGTCTCGTCCTGAAAGACGAAGGCTAAGTAATTCTTACCGGCGCGCGTCTGACGCACTTCTGCTGACTTGATCAAATAGAATCCTTCAAACAGCTCATCTTTTTTCATTTGGCTAATTTTGACCATCATCTTCTCCATCTTCTATGTATATATCTAGTCCCAGCAGGTCCTCATCACTTTCGATTTGGCGGAGCGTCCGCTCGATGGCACTGGTCCGTCTGGTTAGTAAATCATCAATATTATTGGAAGCATTCTTTAAATGCCGTTGGGTCTTGGCTAGAACACCTCCAAATTTATGGAATTCTGATTTGACAGATCCCAGTACTTTACTGATA
>OKWJ01001818.1_pt1 | contig 13321 bp, 18 predicted proteins | sample 1607121 | NCBI WGS metagenome assembly OKWJ01 (sample SAMN04414080, study PRJEB24778) | human gut metagenome | material: faecal | host: Homo sapiens | reverse complement strand
ACCGTGCTTTTCAGATTTTGGGTGTTTCCCGACTGCACATTTCTTGACATTTCCACATGTCGCACGATAACTGATCATCTTATCACAAACCTCAGCACATTGGATTATCCAAAAGTGAAAAACCTTATTGAGTCGATTCAAACTACTTCTGAGCAAATTGTGGTTCTTGCGGAAAAACAGATTGAACAATATGGTTTGCAGCAAAAACTCGCACTCCGCGATAATGTTGTAAAGATTTTAGATTTAGCCAAAGATCGACCGGGTTCTTTAACGCCAGAAGAAATGGCTGAATATCAGCGAGAGCTTGATGCTACAAAGAATATTCGATTTGAGAATATTGAAGACGTAGTAAGTGAAATCAATGCAAACTGGACCAAACTTTACGAGACTGACTATCGGAATCTGCTGGCACTGAAAGGCAGCACATTCGAAGGTATCTACACAGAAATACAGAAGAATGCAGATGATATGCTGCATTTGAGGGAGAAATCATAATGCCGACGCTTGAATGGATTGGAAAAGATAAAGTTGTGAATCATCATCTGGATGTGCCGTACAGGGTGCTGGAGCGGCAGTACAGCTATGATGAAAGCGGCAAGGATACGGAGGACAACGGCAGCGAGAACATGATTATCCACGGCGATAATCTGGACGCGCTGAAATCCCTCCTGCCCAAATACGAGGGCAAAGTCAAGTGCATCTACATTGATATAAAAACACCGAGATTGATACAATTTAATGATTCCTCCGCCGATTTTGCCGCTTGAGGGGTAAGTTTGCGTTTGAGGGGTAAGTTGTGGAAATCGGGGTGTCCCGGCTGTTTTTATCAGTAGAAATGTTCATACATCGTCAGTATAATAGACGACGAGAAGCAAGAATTAATGAGGGATTAAAATGGATATTACATTGCTGTCAGACCGCTACCTTGTACGACGCATGACAGAGGATAATATTGCAGAAATATACGCATTGTGCAGCAAGAACACTCTATACTATCAGCATTGTCCTCCATTTGTAACAGAAGGAAGCATTGCCGGTGATATGAAAGCATTGCCCCCTAATAAGGATTATTCCGATAAACACTATCTTGGGTACTATGATGCGGAAAAGTTAATTGCTGTGATGGATTTAATCTTGCGTTTTCCCGATAAAGACACGGTCTTTATTGGCTTCTTTATGACAGAAGTCTCAGTACAGAATTTGGGAATTGGGAGCAGGATCATTGATGCTCTATGCTCTTATTTGTGCAAACTCGGATTTTCAAGTGTTCGTCTGGGTTGGGTCAAAGGAAATCCGCAGGCCGAGCATTTCTGGAAGAAGAAACAGTTCATTGAAACCGGAGTCACTTATGACACAGACGGTTACACCATAGTCGTGGCACAGCGAGAATTATAACTACCAGTTTAACGAGGTACCCACCATGAAGCAAATCACAAATAAGGAATACCAAGAGTGGCAGAAATACAAAGCGGAGAAAGCAAAGGGCCACATCCTGCTGCCGGATACGGTCCGGTTCATCTGCGAGGCCAACGGCTATGACGCTGAGAAGATCGGTCAGCACTTCCTTGAAATCCTGCCGAAGATCTGCCCGAAAGAAGAATGAGGGATGAATATGAAAATCAATCCGAATAAGGTCATAGAGGATCGACTGGCTGCCAGCTTCGGTCTTGAACAGTATGGATACATCATTTCTCAATGGAAGAATGTCGATGTGTCGGCTGACGAGGATTTTCAAACAAAATTCAATGGATACTATCGTGTCCGAAGAAACGCCGAATGGCGGGAGTGCTATTATACTCTGTTCCAGCGTGGGAAGTCCGAGGAGTTATCTTTCGCTGACATTATTACATATCTTTATGAGCAGACAGGAAACGTCGAGCCGTCCTTTTCCAGTAAGATGTACGCTACGCTCAACACAGATAAGCCCATCTGGGACCAGTATGTTTTGAAGAATCTGAACCTGCAGCTCGAAGGAAAAGGAGAAGAACGCCTCCATAACGCCATAGACCTTTATGTAAGGATTGAAGCATGGTATGAAGAATTCCTCAAAACTCAAAACGGGAAAGACTGTATCGATGCCTTCGACAAAGCCCTGCCGATATACAGCTGGATAAGTAATACAAAGAAAATCGACTGTTTTCTCTGGGGAATGAGATAAAAAAACGCCTCCGAGCCGATGTGGTTCAGAGGCGTTGCTGCATCTATGGGATTATGCCTTGATCTCGGTGCCGTCCTTGAAGGTCACCCGGATGTCTTTTTTGCTGTGAATGGTGATGTAATCGACCATCGCCAGCCAGTCTGTTTCCCGGAACTCCGTCAGCGGCTCCCGGTTCCGCAGCTCTTTCAGGTAGGTTTCGATCTGGTGCCTTCTTGCCGTGCGCTCGGCAATCAGATCAGTGACCTCGGTGTGTCTGGCCTTGGCCTTATCGAACCGGGCTACCAGACCGTCGTAGCGTTTCTGGTATTCAGCCTGATCGAGGGCAACGTGAGCGTTTTCCTTGATGCATTCCTCGATGAGCTCGGCAGCAATGTTGATCTCAGCTTCCAGATCCGAAAGCTCACTCTCAAGGGCCGTGGTATCGAGACTCCTTGAAAGGACCTGATCGTATATGGCTATAAACTGTTCCTTCTGGTCGATCACCTGATTGGCGGCCCGGAGGAACAGTTCTTTTATTTCATCCTCGGTGAGCGTCGGAGTGGCGCATTTCTGGCCGTCGAATTTGTGGTTGCACTGCCAGATGACCTTGCGGTAGGCATCGTTGCTGTGCCAGACCTTCGGCCCGTACCAGCTGCCGCAGTCGCCGCACTTGACCTTGCTGGAAAAGATGCTGACCGAGCTCTTGCGGTTCCGACCCTTTTTGCGGGTTGCCATCAAGGTCTGCACCATCTCGAAGGTCTCTGGATCGATAATGGCCTCGTGGTTGTCCTTGACATAGTACTGCGGGATTTCACCCTCGTTGGCCTTTTTCTTCTTGGTCAGGAAGTCGACCGTGAAGGACTTTTGCAGTAGCGCATCGCCCTTGTACTTTTCGTTTGTGAGGATACTTTTGATGTTGCTGGGATTCCAGTGGTCCTTGCCGCCGGGTGAAGGAATGCCTTCTTCGGTCAGCGTCCGGGCAATCTGGAACGGCGACTGACCTTGTAGGAACATCCCGTAGATGCGCTTGACCAGCTTGGCCTGTTCCGGATTCACCACGAGGTTGTGGTCAGGCCCCATGTCGTAGCCCAGAAACCGCTTGAACGGGACTGTGACCTTGCCGTCTGCAAAACGCTTCCGCTGGCCCCATGTGCAGTTTTCGGAAATGGATCTGGACTCCTCCTGTGCCAGCGAGGACATAATCGTGAGCAGCAGCTCGCCCTTGCCATCGAAGGTCCAGATGTTTTCTTTCTCAAAATAGCACTCCACGTTGTGTTCCTTCAGGGAGCGGATGGTGGTAAGGCTGTCAACCGTGTTTCTGGCAAAACGGCTGACCGACTTTGTGATGATCAGGTCGATCTTCCCGGCGAGGGCGTCGGCCACCATGCTTTTGAAGCCCTCACGCTTTTTGGTGTTCGTCCCGGTGATACCCTCGTCGGTATAGACACCGGCGAACTCCCAATCGTCCCGTCCTTGGATGTAGTTGGTGTAGTAATCGACCTGCGCTTCGTAGCTGGTCAGCTGTTCTTCGTTATCGGTGCTGACACGAGCGTAGGCCGATACACGTCGCTTCTTGGTGCTGTTGATCGGTGCCGCCGTGAAGCGTGACAGCGTCGCCGGTATCGTAGTTACGGATTTGGCCATTTCTTTTCGCTCCTTATTTTCTTGATTCTCTCACTCATTGCCTCCCTGCGCTCATCTGTCCAAGCGGCCTTCATGGATTCTCTGGCTTTTTCTCGCCGTTCCTCGGTCCAAGGGGTACCATGCCGCTTATCCAAGAACTCTCTGGATTCGGTGTGTCCGTCACGGAAATGGAATGTAACCGTATGGTCGAGGATCGTGGCGTTTTCAATCTGGGCGTCCATCGCAGCCTCGTCGAACTCGTCAAGACCGAGGACGTCGCTCACCAGCCGCTTCATAGTCTCGTCCCGGATACCGGGATTGTGGCACTGATCCTTTGGACCGGTGCAGTACCAAGACCGTGTCGGGGTGCCGTCCTTGCGCTTTCCGGATTGGCAGCGGTAATTGGCACCGCAGCAGCCGCACTTGATGAAGCCGGTGAACTCGTAGAAAAGGTGCTTGTTGGGATTGGTGTCCTTGCGCTTGTGTCGTTCTCCCCAGAGCTTTCTGCGCTCGTCCGTCCACCAGTCGGTCTTAGCGGTAGACTGCCATTTGGTCGTGACCTCGTGGCCGTCGTAGAAGCGGAAGGTCAAGGTGTCGTCTCCGATGACGATGACCTCCTCGATCTGCTGGCTGAAAGCGTCCTCATGAAATTCTGCAAGGCCCAACACCTCGGCAGTGGTATTCTGGAGCATCTTCTCCGGTATGTTTTTTGAGGGGCAAGCCGACGCACCTTTCTGGCTTTTCGTCTGGCAGGTCCAGATGTAGTAAACCTCACCGGCGGTGTTTCGCTTTCCGCTGTGGCGGTAGTGCTTTCCGCAGCAGCCGCAGGTAATCTTGGTGGAGAAAGCGGATAGCTTCAGAGATTTATTTCCGAAGGGGCCAAGGTCCCGTCTGCGCTTGAACTCGGCCTGTACCGCTTGCCATTCATCCATCGGGATTATCGCCTCGTGGGTGTCCTCGACGAAATACTGCGGCATCTCACCGTAATTCTTCCTGCGGTGCTTGGTGATCGGGTCTTCGCAGTATTCTTTCTGGAAAAGCATGTTCCCGGTGTAAGTGATGTTTGTCAGGATGACCTTCACATTGGAATCCACCCACGGCTTTCCCTGCCGGGTATAGATGCCTCGTTCCATCAGGGCTCTGCCAATCTCAATCCGGGATGCGCCTTTCATGTACTCGGCATACATCCAGCGGATAATCTTAGCTTCCTCCGGTACGATGACCAGCTTGTCGTCCTGCCACTCATACCCGAAAATGCTGAACTTGCCGTTGGGAATGCCTTGCTTGAACCGCTTGATCGTACCCCATTTGACGTTTTCTGAAATGCTGCGGCTTTCTTCCTGTGCGAAGGAAGCAAGGATGGAAAGCATCAGTTCTCCGTCGCCGCTCAATGAATTGATGTTTTCCTTCTCGAAGCGCACCTCAATGCCGAGGTCCTTCAGGTGCCGGACCGTGTTCAGAAGATCCACGGTGTTCCTCGCAAACCGCTGGATCGACTTGGTGAGGATGATGTCGATGTTTCCGGCTTCACACTCAGCCAGCATGCGATTGAACTCTTCACGCTTTTTGGTGCCGGTGCCGGAGATCCCGTAATCTGCAAAAACGCCAGCGTATTCCCATTCGGGGTTCTTTTGAATCAGTGCGCTGTAATAGCTCACCTGTGCAGAAAGCGAGTGCTGCATCCGCTCGGATTCCATCGACACTCTGGCGTAGGCAGCGACTCGCTTTCTTGTTTTTAGAACCGGCAGTTTTCGCTCGATTTTCTCTACTGTTTTCAATGAAATCCCTCCTTCCGGTAGTGTCTATATATCACTCTAAAAGGCCGTAATATCAAGCGTTTTCGGATAATAATGTACCCAAATATGGCCGGTATTTTTCGAGCAGAATTGTATCAATTTCAGCGTATTCCTCCTCGGTGATCAGGCCTTTTTCGAGCATGGATTTCGCCATTGAAATCGCTGCGTGGTAAAGCATGTCGTTGTGAAGCTCCTCCTTGCTCATCAGGCATCACCGCCTTTGAACCGAGCTGCAATATAACAGCCGTGGGAGCAGTACTTGCGCTTGGCGTTTCCATAGGCCGTGAACTCCTTCCCGCACTCTGGGCAGGTAAAGGTATAAATAGCCTTCTGCTTTACGGCCTCCGGGTGAGCGTTCCACCATGCCGTCCGGCACTCCGGACAACAGAACTTCTTCTGCTTCCGTCCGGGGAGCTGGATCAGGACCTTCCCGCAGTTCAGACAAAGCTGCGTGGGGACCTCTGCAAGGCTGTGGCTCTCTGCCTTTTCTCCGGCGAGGCCGTGGGAGCGGCAGTAGGCTTTGACGCTGTCCTTTGATAATCCGACGCTGTTGGCAATCGCCGTATATCCGAAGCCCTGATGACGCAGGGTCGTTATCTTTTCTCTTTGCTCGTTGGTCATGAGATTGTCCTCCAGTCCGAGAGGGGTTCCTCTCACTACCCACTGGAGGGAAATGCTCATCTTGAACGAAAATTAGACAAAAAAAAATAATGGCCCACCGCAGAAAATCCACGATGGGCCATAAGGTCAGGTTATCTCAAAAGTTCATTCACACGGGCTTGAACCGCATAGTAGTCATAACCTGCAGCGGTCAGACGATTCTTTCGGTCGGTACCGTTACCCCAGAGGCCACGGATGACTTCACGGGCAAGCTCATCCACGGTCTTCGTGGGCTTGGTGTTCACCAGTTTGAGATCGGCAGCATTGACCGGGCTGCAGATGGCATTCTTTCCGTCCTCGCTCTTGTCGATCACGACACGGCTGCCGTTCACCTGAAGGACGTACCAGTTCTTTGCCTTCACCCAAGCCGGGATGGTCTGGCCGCCGTAGTACTTCGTGCCGGTAATCTTAACGAGATCACCCTTCTTGAAGGAAGCGGAAGGCTGCGGGTCCGGCTGCGTCGGAACAGTCGGTGTCTGGCCAGAGCCAGTGAAACCGTTCAGCTTGGCGTTCTTGATGATGGTCGGATAGTCCTTGTATGCGATATCGGTGTCGACGTTGCCGTTGATGCCGCTTACTTTGCCGGTGGACGAGTTCTGCCACATGCCGAATGCTCCGGTATAGGTCGGAGCGGAAGCCCACTGTGCCAACCAGTGGTCAAAACGCTTCAGCTTGGAATCATCGAGGTAATTCTTGAGCCAGTTGAGGTTGCTGTACAGAGAGCAATAGAAACCGGCCTTTTCAATGGCGTCACCGAAAGCGATGACCATATCCGTCAGGACGGTCTTGCCGAGGCCCTGCTGGGTCTTATCCTCCAAGTCGAAAGCCACCGGATAGGTGAAGACGCCTTTATACTTCTGAAGAACATTCACGACGTAAGCGGCTTCTTTCTTCGCTGCAGCCACGGAAGTGGCGGGGGAATAGAAATAGCAGCCGATGGTGATTCCGGCCTTGAGAGCGTTTGCTACGTTCTTCTCGAAGTATCCGTCGAGGCCGCAGGAATTGCCGTCAGCGGAGCCGTAGCCGAGACGGATCATCGCAAACTTGATACCATCAGCCTTGACCTTGTTCCAGTCGATTTCTCCCTGCCACTTGGAAACATCAATGCCTTTGACGGTTGTGTCGGCAGGAGGTGTGGTCTGCTGGGTATAGGTGACATACGGCAGCTTTCCATGCTTTGTCCAGTTTCTGCGGTTGTACCCGGCAACGTTCCTGTTGCAAGCGGTGATCTGGACCTTGTTATCCCAGCGAGGGGTGCATTCAACAGCCAGACCGTCGCCTACATAGACACCGATATGACCTTCCATCCAAACGGCCTCACCGATTTCAATCTTGGAGAAATCGGTAGTCACGTTCTTGCAGACTTTGATCATGCTGTCGGCACCGATGTCAGGTACGCCGTTACAAGCATATCCAGCACCGCCGTAAATGGCGTTCTTGTCGCCTTTCCAGCCCCAGAGAACTCCCTTGATAAGGCAAACGCAGTCAAAGCCGAAGGTGTCGGCAGAGGCTGCGTTGATCATGGCTGTTCTTGTAGGCTGGCGATTGTAGCTGTGGTTCTGGGTGTAACGCTTCTTGTTGGCAGCTGTCATCGGAGCACCGAAGCAGCCCATCACATAGAGCGTTTTGTAGTTCTTTGCGATATCCTTGAGCTTATTCGCAAGTTCAATGTTCGTCATCATGATTTTCATCCTCCTTTTCTGCACGGTCGTGGAGCTGTTCGAGTACGGCTTTCAGCTTCGCAGGGATAGGAAGGCCAAGGTGGGCCGCATTCTCGATGAGGGATACACCCTCGTTTGAAATGTAGAAGAAAATGACGGCGGTACGGATTACGGAGCCGGTGCCGATAACCTGAGCGTCCAGAATGTGGCCGATGCCTACAAGGGCAAAGATCAACACCTTCTTGAAGATGCCCTTGAAGCCAACTGCCGAGGACAGTTTCTTATCGACAATGGCGCACATGATGCCGGTGATGTAGTCGATGACCACAAAGGCCAGAAGTGCATACAACAGCCCATCACATCCTCCCAAGAACCATCCGAGCCAACCGCCTACAGCGGCAAACGCAAGCTGAATGGTCGTCCAAGATTCCTTCATAGTGAAATCCTCCTTTGTGTTTTTAATAAAGCCATGACGGTTTCTTAGGTGCCGTCAGGGTATCCGTTACTTTGAGCCAGTCGGCATACCAGATCTGCAGCTCTGACTTCTGTTCATCGGAGAGCCGGTCATACCAGAGCTGGCCACGATTGATATAGGAAAAGCACTCTGTTTCTCGCCGCTTCCGCAGGTCGTCACAAAGTGCTTTTCGCTTGAGTTCCGTATTCTGTTGTTCGTCGTATTCGAGAGTCCCGTCCCGGACCAGATAAGACTGGAAATGGGCCTCAAAATGCTCGATGTCCGGTGGGTCAGGGACTTCTATTCCTCCGACCAGCGTTCCAATCAGGGCGTAGGAAGAAACATATCCGTTTTCAATCAGTATCTGCATGTTGTGCCTCCTTAAGTCAAACCGAACACCCGGCTGATCGTTCCACTGCCTGTGCTGATGGTCAGCGTTACCGTTGAGCCGGAGTATTTCAGGTTAAAACAGCGATAATAGGATTCGTCAGTGATCTGATACTTTACGTCAGAGGTTGTGATCATCCCTTTCGGAACGACAATACCAGCTAATGAAGCAGTGCGACAAGGTCCGCATGGCGTAGCAGAGAATATCACGGGAGGTGGCTTGGACGATGTTCTCCACGAGCTTCGGCCCGTAGGTCTCCAGCCGCTCCCATTTCTTTGTGCCGCCGATGCCCTCGTAAGTGATGCACTCGCTGCCGAACTGATTTGTACCGAGCTTGGGCTTCACATACGAGAGGCGTCTGCCGGACGGGAGCGTAATGAAGAGCATCCCGCTCTGGTAGCAGAACTTGATGCCGCAGACCTCGCCGTCCATGTGATACTTCACGGCATTCATAGCTGCCCGGTCGATATCCCACCAGAACCGCACAATGTTCTGGTTCGAGTTGCGCCAAGCAGTGACCAGCGGCTGAAGCTCGTCTTCCGAAAGGCCCATCTCCAAGGCTCCCATCGCTTTGAGAGCTCCGACAGAACCGCCATAGCCGAGGGCGAGTTCAGCGATTTTTCCTTTTTGCCGCAGGTGGCCGTTCACGCCGTGCTTTTCAACAGGGACCTTGAACATCTGCGATGCGGAAGCGCAGTAGATGTCGCCGCCTTTTTCAAAGACCTCCTGACGCCAGATTTCACCGGCAAACCACGCCAGCACTCTGGCCTCGATTGCCGAGAAGTCGGAGACGATGAACTTGTATCCCGGCTTCGGCACAAAGGCGGTGCGGATCAGTTGAGAGAGCGTATCCGGCACATCTTCGTAGAGAAGTTCCACGCCTTCAAAGTCGCCGCAGCGGACAAGCCCACGAGCCTCTGCCAGATCCGGAAGATGGTTCTGGGGCAGGTTCTGCATCTGGATAATGCGTCCGGCCCAACGACCGGTCCTGTTGGCACCATAGAACTGAAACATTCCACGAGCACGACCATCGGCGCAGACTGCCTTTTCCATCGCCTGATACTTCTTTACGGACGATTTGGCCAGCTGCTGCCGGAGAAGGAGAACCTTCTGGAGCTCTGACGGAGCGGTCTTGAGCATTTCAGCGACTTCCTTCTTTCCAAGGGAATCCACCTCCAGCCCGTTGTCTGAAAGCCACTGCTTCATCTGCTGCACGGAATTGGGGTTATCCAAAGCAGTCAGCTTCTTCATGGCAGCAGTGAGATCCGCACGGGAGCGGGTGTCCATAGCGATGGCTTGATGCACAAGCTCCATATCGAGAGCGACACCTCTGTCGTTGATTTCCTGATCGAGGTGATACTGCTCCCAGACCATTTCCGGCACCGGAAACTTGGCGAGCTTTTCCTGAATGGACATCTCAACCTCAACATCACGGACGTTGTACCGTTTGAAGGCAGCCCACTTGTCTGGAGCGTTTTCCGGCAGGTTGCGGGTTCGACCGCCGTTGGTTTTTGTCGGCGCACAGGGCTGGCAGAAATACTTGATGAGCTCTTTGCCTTCGGTCAGCTTCTGCTTTCCGAGGCCCAGAACGGCACCGACGCCTTCCAGCGACAGCGGCAAGCCCATGTAAGCGGACCAGATCATGGTGCATTTCCATGAGGTCGGATCAAGGTAATTGCCTACGGTGTCTTCCGGGATGCTGTAGTAGGCGTTATCAAAGCCGCCGTGATCCCGGAGCCAGCGAGAAAGACATATCCTCTCAAACTGTGCGTTGAAGGCCCATTTCGTCACATCATCGTTTGTCAATGCAGCGATGACCTCCGGCGGGATCTTCTCGCCACAGGCCAGATCGACCACCTGCACAGGGCCGCCGTCCGTGGAATACCCGAAGAGAAGAATGTCGAAATCTGTCGCCTCGGTGTATTTGTAAACGCCGCACTTGGCGAGGTCCACGCTGCTATAGGTTTCAATATCAATACTGAGTGTTTTCATACACACCGGTCCTTTCCCAAGCCTGATCGGGTGGCAGGATTGCTCCCACCACCCGTAGGCCGGAGATTACTTCTGTTCGAGTTCCTTCATTCTGGCTTCGTGGTACTCGACCTCACGAATGGCACGTTCACGTTCAAGCTGCTGACGCTCGGCTTCCCATTTGGCGTTGCGAGCTTCACGCTCGGCATCGAGTGCGGCATTGCGCTTTTCACGCTTGCGGTCGTCGATGGTGTCGATGATGGACCTGACGAGCCAGAACACGGCCAGAACCAGATAAAGGGACAGAAGCAGGATGCAAAGAATCGTAGTAGCGTTCATGGTGTGTACCTCCTTAAGACAGGAAATCTTCGTCCGCATCGGTGGAGAAGTCAGATGCTGCGCTGGACTTGCCGCCGAGGGGTTCACCGTCACGGATCTTCTGCAGGTTATTCAGCCCACAGGCGATGCCCTTGTTGCCGTTGGAGTTGAAAGCGTAGAAGTTGATGCTGGCACGACCGTACACACCGGAGTAAACCTCGGAGCGGGTCAGGATCGGATTGCAGTCAGCGTCTACGATTCCGGGAGCCGTAGCAGAGTTGGCATTGATGAAGTAGCTGCCAGCATAAGCCGGATCATCCGGACGCTCGGTGTCGCCGTCACGGAGAGGCGTCTTGATAGCGGTGAGAGGCGGTACGGTGCGACCGTTGCCCTTGAGCTTGGCCTGACCTTCCTCATAGGCCGCCTGAATCGCCGCCTTGATCTTCTGAACGGTCACGGTGTCAGTCTTCGGAATGATGAGGCTGACGCTGAACTTCGGGGTGCCGCCGTTGATGGACTTGGCCTCCCAGACATTGGCATAGGACCAACGGGTGTCCTTGCCGGTGATAACCTTCATGGGGTTTGCGAGTTTAGTAGAATTTGACATATTAGTTGTCCTCCTTGAAATCATCGATAATGGTTGTCATTGCCGGTCTCTTATCGCTGTCCGGCACCAGCGTGGGTTTTCCTTGAGGCTTGGTGATCAGGCCTCCAAGAATGTCGTTGAACTGTTTCTTTCCGAGAAGCGAGGTCATGGCGGTGACGCCGAGAATCTTGTGTTCGTAGGGGTCGTATCCGGCAGCTGTTACGGCTGCGATGACGGCATTCTCGTCTGTGTACTTGCGGTTGGAGCGGCCCTCGACCAGCTTGTAGCCGGACCACTGTTTACCGCTGATGGCTGCCTGAAGCGCATAGTCCTTGATGTCGGATGCCCAAGCGATCAGCTCGTCGATGCGACCGAGGATTTCTTCGACCTCTTCATCTGTCAGCAGAGGCGGCTGCCTGAACTCGAACTTGGCAAGCTCCATGTTGGCGTTGGCTCTTTCACGGCAGTCAGCTTTGGCCTTGCAGAACTGGCACCATTCGCCGCAGTGGTATTCGCCGTCTCCGTTGAAGGCAAGCTCTGCAGTCGGGGCCAGAACCTGATCGGCCCACTCGTAGAGTTCGTCCTTCGGAATGGTGAAGGTGCTGACGTTGGAGCGTCGGGGCTGGTAGATGGTCATGCTGACGGTGTCGATGTCGTAGATGCAGTCGAACAGCTCCAGCGCACCGAGGGCGTACAGCTTCATCTGCGGGTTGTCGTCGGCTTCGACCAGAACGCCTCTGCCGTGCTTGTAGTCCACGATGTGGAGCGTCCCGTCTGCAATGATGACGCAGTCGCCGGTGCCGAAGCCCTCCTCGACGTACTTGGAGGAGTCGAGCCGCTGTTCGATCAGGACCACGGGGTCCGGGCAGGTCTTCTTGGCCTCCTCGACCAGCTCCATTACGAAGGACACATACCCGTTGGCACATTCTTCCATTTCGGAGTTGTACCAAGTGAGGTCTTCGGTCGGGTCATTTGCCTCCATGCCGAGTGCCTTCCGTAGCTTGTACTCACAGAGGGCGTGGGCGTCGGTACCTTCGGCTGCGAAATCACTGCCTTTGTCGTCATAGCCTTCACAGAGCCTTGCCGAAGGTGGGCAGTTGAGCCACCTGTGCGAGGACGATGCAGAGAGAAGTGCGTGGTTAGGCATTTCCGAGCACCTCCGCATCCGCTACCAGAGCCTTGTAGCTTGCCGGGTCAACCTCGGAGAGCTTCTTGGCACCGTACTTCAGGAGAAGGTCACGGATCTGAGCGGTAAAGCCATCACGGGACTTTTCTGCCAGAATCGCTCTGACCTCTTCGAGGGTGAGTGCCTTTTCCGGTTCTGGAGCAGGGGCCACTTCCTCGCTGCCGCTGAATGCGCCGGTCAGCCAGTTGGCGATGTCGTTAATAGAAGATGCAATATCCCGCAACTCCCTGATGGTCGCTTCCATTTCGCTCATTTTGCTCATGATGTTTTCCTCCTTCCTCGGATTGTCTTGCGGCAAGTACACTGAGATTTCTTGCCATTCGTGCGGACACCTGACTGATAGCGACGAGGATTTCAATTACCTCGGCTTCGGTATCCACGGTGCGGCTGTGGGCCTGAGTCATGTCGTTCACCTCCTGTTCGTGGTGGAGCAGCTTGTTTTCTGCTCCTTACACTCCCTTTTGGAGATGAGCGATGGCTTTTGACGAAGGGAAGGAGAAATTTTTTTGAAAAAGTTCTGACCGCCGGTTTTGCCAGCGGC
>OKWJ01001810.1_pt1 | contig 13373 bp, 16 predicted proteins | sample 1607121 | NCBI WGS metagenome assembly OKWJ01 (sample SAMN04414080, study PRJEB24778) | human gut metagenome | material: faecal | host: Homo sapiens | reverse complement strand
TAACGCTCGATCTCCTCTTTTTGCCCTGATTCATACGCCTCTTCCAGACGATAGTAGTCTTCCAATGGGAACTTAGAGTCAATCGGTAGATAGACTGGCTCCTCTCCTTGTCCCGGAAGCTTGATGGCATATTCCACGCGCTCACTGGACTGAGGAACTGTGATAAATTCCCGCTCATACTGGGTTGGCGTCAAGATATCTTCAATGATTTGGCCCAGTTGCAATTCGCCCATGATTCCACGAGTCTTGGTGTTAGAGAGAACTTTATTGAGGGTTCCAACATCCCGTGCAACTGACTGCATTTCCCCCAGCCCTTTGTTGACCGATTCCAACTGTTTCGAAACGGTCTCAAAGGAGGTCTGCAAACGGTGCTGCAAGGTTTTCTCTAATTTTTCTTCAACCGTTTGGCGCATCTGCTCTAGCCGCACTTCGTTAGACTCTTGAATCTGGCGCATGCGCTCATCTGTCTTGTCCCGATTTTTGGTAAAGTGCTCGTTCATCTCAGCGCGCAGGGCTGTCGTTTGCTGGTGGATCTCCACCCGCATCTCGGTCAAGCGATCTGTCAGAGCGATCTCTAACTGCTGGTTGGCAATCTGAGTCGCCTGTCTTTCTTTTTCAAAACGATAGTCCAACTGGTCTGTCAAATGATCCTCGTGGTCTTCCAGCATCTCTCGTAAAGCCGGTCTTGTGTCATCTGACCGTTGCAAGAGATAGATGAGAAGTCCCAGATTAAGCAGGCCAATCAGAAGCAAAATGATATTCATATTAACCTCTGTCTTTACTATAAACAATGACAAGATAGCCCCGATCAAGACTCACTTGAATTGCTTGATCCAAAAACTCATTGGAACCATACATAGCCTTTAGAAAATAATTTTCTGAATGGAGCGGATACTTTGCCCCTGTGATCTCTAAACGACCTTCTCCAACAGGCATAAAACCAACATAGGTCATGGTTGGATCTGGCTGGATCTCATGAGAGCCCGCTGGTCTGAAAACTAAGCGATTTTGCTCATCGACTAATTGAATCTGCTCCATATAGGGAGCTAGGTCTGGATCGGTCGGCAAAAAGATATTAGACAAGAAGTGATCCAAGCGACCACCAAAAGCACCGTAAACTGTGACTGCAGCATCTGGATAGTCTTCAAAGACTGTTTTCAAGGCCAATTCCAAATCCGTATCGTTCTTTTCAGGGACGGATTGAACAACTTGCTTGGCTTGGGCCTGGATCTTACGCAAATCAACCTCAGAGACGGAATCGAAATCCCCTACAGCTATATCTATAGGCAAACCTTGTTCTAGTAGCTTCAAACAGCCCCCGTCAACACCGAGGTAAATATCTTGATTTTTTGGCAAGAGAGAGGAATCTCCACCTGCCACTACGACAATCTTAACCATTGATGGCATCTCGGAGGATTTGCACCCGCTCATTGACATCGCCATTAAAGACATAAGAGCCTGCTACAAAGACATTAGCCCCGGCTTCTTTTGCTTGGGAAATACTTTGGCCATCAATTCCGCCATCGACTTCGATATCAAAGTCTAAGCCTTTCTCTTCACGAAGAGTCGCTAATTCGCGCACCTTGTCCATTGTTTCTGGAAGAAAGGCTTGGCCACCGAATCCTGGATTAACGGTCATGACCAAGACTTGATCCACCAAGTTCAAGACGTGTTTGATACTGTCTACAGGAGTTCCTGGATTAATCACAACACTAGCTTTCACACCGGCTTGACGAATTTTTTGAAGAGCTCCGTGGATATGAGGAGTCGCTTCCACATGAATGCTGATGATATCCGCACCTGCACGGGCAAATTCTTCAATGTGGTGTTCGGGATTGGTCACCATCAAGTGGCAATCAAAGACCAACTTGCTATGCGGACGCATACTCTCTACGACTCCAGCCCCAAAGCTGATATTTGGCACAAAATGACCATCCATGACATCGATATGAGCATAGTCAGCTCCAGCTGCTTCTAAGCGTTTCAACTCACTTTCAAAATTGGCATAATCTGCACTCAAAATTGAGGGTGCTATTTTCATTGTTTTCATTCTTCTATTGTCTCCTATTTTGGCATTTTTTTAGAAACCTTTTTGTAGGTTTCGCGACGGTTTTCAATCTCACTTAGAAATTGCAAGTAATTTTCAAAACGAAAAGTCGCAATCTCTGCTGCTTCAACGGCTAGTTTCACTGCACAAGCAGGCTCATGCGTATGAGTACAGGTACGAAACTTACAAGAGTGGCTCACATCTGAAATCTCTGGAAAGGCTTGATTTAAATCTTCACTGGTTGTCACTTCATAATCAAGGGATGAAAAACCAGGGGTATCCGCAATCTTGCCACCATTTAGATAGTAAAAGCTGACAGCTCGGGTCGTGTGTCGACCACGCCCCAGACTATCTGAAATCTCACCCGTTTCAAGCTCCAGGTCCGGAGCGATTTTATTGAGCAAGGTCGATTTTCCCACACCGGTCTGTCCCATAAAGACGGTAGTTTTATGGGTTAAAAGGGGCAAAAGTTCCTCAATCGACAAGACAAAATCATAGCCAATGGCCTGATAGATTCCTTGGTAGTAATGGATAAACTCCAGATCTTCTAGCAAGTCCAATTTGGAAATATAGACAATGGGATGAATCCCCTTGTGTTCTAGAAGGACCAGAAAACGATCCAAGAGATTGGCATTAAAATCCGGCTCCTTAGCCGACATGATGACTACTGCCTGATCAATATTGACAATCGGAGGACGCACGAGGCTATTTTTTCGAGGGGCAATACTCAAAATGTAGCCTTCCGAATTCTCTTCAGCAGAGAACTCTACCTGATCCCCCACATAAGGAGTCTGTCCTTTTTTTCTAAAATTTCCACGAGCCCGTGTCTGGTAAATATGGCCGTCTGACTCCACATAGTAGAAGCCAGCCAAGGCCTTGACGATGGTTCCTTGCAAATTGCACTCCTTTGAGATTAATACTATCTATTATACCAAAAAATGAGAAATAAGGCTGGATTGCTTGATAAGAAAATCTGCCAGCACTTCCCGTAACAGGTTGTAGTCTTATATTGTCTATGGTTTTCTTGTTAGGAACTTTAACGTAATTCCTTTTTTTCTTTGGTATTTTTCCTAAAAAGTGTATAATAGATCTATGCGGAGGTGGTGGAACGGCAGACACGCATGCTTCAGGCGCATGTGCCCCTTCGGGCGTGAGGGTTCAAATCCCTTTCTCCGCATCTTGGAAAGGTGGCCCAGCTTGGTACGGCACCGGACTCGAAATCCGGCAAGTGGATTTTCTTCACGCGCGGGTTCAAATCCCGTCCTTTCCTTACGATACAGATAAAAGTCTGGGACAAAAGTCCTTTAGCTCCAAAAAAGCAACGGATTTGCCGTTGCTTTTTTGGTACTAGGCGACTATTGCCCCAGACTCTTTTTTTAATTTATGGGATATTATTGTCGACGTACTTTATTTATATAAGTCAGTAATTGGAGGAGTAGCTGATTAATTCGATATATGATAATAGACATCGGAGGTGTCAATTGGCTGTGATTGAACAGCCATAATTCTAATTTGATTTTTATCAGAATTATCTATACCACTTCTCGTAATAATGCTAGTTCCAATAGGGTATATAATTATACTACCTCCTGAAGAATTTGAACCTACTTGTAAACCAATTATACCATTAGTTCCTCCAGCATTAGCACTGGTAATAGTCCCTAAATTTACCAACCCTTTATTATCAAAGATAATTTGTTGCCCTGATGCATTTTGCCAAACTCCTGCAATGCTTGTATAGTCTCCTCGTAGGATTGCATCGGTATCAATACCCTGTATCTCTGGTTGTGGTGTACTTTCTTGTTGCTGTAATTTTGGTGTTGGTGCTGGTATAGCTTCTGTGACCACCCAAAATTGAAATTTCTCAGAATCTTCCATGATTTTAACTGTGAAAGTGATTTTCATTCCTTCTGTCCAGCCTGTGGTGAGTGATTTCATGATTTGGATCTCAATACCTGAGATAGGAGCATTGCTAGCCTTAACCCAAATGGAGTAGTAAGGATTAAGTTTCTTGAAATGTCCCGAATAATCCGCCCATTCGCTTTGTCTAAAAAGTTCTGCTGTGAAACGGTATCGTTGCCCCGTCTTAAGCGTTCCATCGTTCTCCATATCTCTTAGAGCCTCTGCTGAGGTTTCAATCACAGGTGCCTCTGGTTCACTGCTAGAAGAGGAGGAATTTGAGGAAGAACTTCTGTAAGAAAATTCAGAGGTGTTTTTCTTTGAAGAACTTTGCTTTGTGACAACTTGTGTGGAGTCGTCCCTGTGATTGAGAAACCAAAGACTTGTACCGCCTATCACAAGAGCTACAATTGTCACTATCACTGTGTAAATCCATGGCTTACGTTTTTCACGCACTTTCATCACTATGATTTGATCTTTGTTCTGGTAAACCTCTACTATATCATTGACTTTGGGCTTGAATGAAAGTTCATTCAAGGCAACTTTTGTGGTTTCACCTGTGTTGAGAAGGATATGTGCGTGTGTAACCGTGATGCTAATGATTTTGTGTTTAGATCTTAGTTTCATGATATTTCCTAGTTTTCGTATATGAATCCAATCATAAATGGAACAGGTTTTGGTAGTTCGATTCCTTCGGTAAGGGATTCATTGTCGTCAGATAGACCTCCTGTATTACCATATAGAGTAATTTGGTCACCTAGATGAATTGGTTCCTCGTAATTAACGTCAAATATAGTAACTAGAAGTATTTTATTTTCGTCATTATCTACGGCAATTTTTAGAGTACGACTAGCAAATCTTTTGACTTCTTGCAATACTTTTCCTTTAACTTTAGCTTGTGTTCCGTTAGGGATTTCGTTATTGCTCCACTTTTCAAAATTAACTGGTATATAGTCAGATTTATTCTTCTCTGTAGTTGACAATTCAGATGAAGAGTCATCAGCAGAAGAACTTGAAGTAGAGTTATTTATATTCTTAGCTGTATAGTAGTTATCTATGATAATTTCCTCAATCTGTTGCTGAGAAGTTTTACCATTGATACCAATAATGTCATCCTTATGTACATCACCTAAATACTTACTTTTAGGTATTTTCACAGTAGCTGTAACAAGATTTGTATGTTCCTTGTTAAAGATGTTATTTGCATTGCTATTAAATATAAACTCATCCAGCTCACCGATTTGGAAAGTTACATAGTTACCAGATTCCTCTGGTTCACTCATAACTTTTCCATAACCTTGTACGGTGAGTCCTCTGGCTCTGAGATAGTTATCTATGGTTTTAAATCCTTCGGTAGAGTCCACATGGTTAAATGTTACTAAGTAAAAGATACTAAAAACTACTAGTATGCTCAGAGCAGATAATATTGAATAACGTAAGAACTTTGACTTGTTTTTGGGGGTTGATTGTACTATGGGAGAGTTTTGCCGTAATTTTTTTGTAGAATGGAGAGTAGATGATTTAATGATAATATCTCCATAAACTTCAACTATTTCACCGATAGTGAACTCTGAATCTAGCGATGAATGAGTAAATTCTTTCATCGTACCGTCATTAAAACCAACGTAGATATTTGTATCTGTTATCTTAATAATTTTTCCTATATTCATTTTTATTATCTCTCAATCTTTTCGTTCTACGCCCTGAACACTTCCACTATTATTAGCACTTAACACATTGACACCATCAATAGTGACTACAGAACCGAATAAATTAACTGTATCTCCCACTTCCATTTTCCTATAGTGTTTTTCGATATATTCTTCTGTGTCTCTTGTGAGCAATATTCTTAATCCATCTTCATTTTTGAAGTAAAATTCATTAATTTCATTATCTTCCATTAAATCAAACCATATCGGTCTTATTTTGATAATAGTACCAAGAATTGTATCAGTGTCTTCAATCTCTTCAACTACACCCCGTGTCTCAAAGCTATCTTTCTCTCGATTAGATATATATTCATCAAATGTCATATCGGCGGTGAAAACATCAATTATCTTAATAGCTATTGAGTCAGAATCTTTTACTAATTTCCCTTCCATGGTTACCCATTTGTTACCAGATGGGGAGTGTTCATCTGGACTTTTTTTGGTATTGATTTTCAGTGTTTCTCCCATATATTTTGCACCATAGTCGACTCCATTTACTTTTAACACCATAATATTCTTAATTTCAGTTGGACTGTCCTCCATCATCGGTATATTGAACTCAGCTTGTATAGATATACTTTTACCGATGTTATCTTTGAGCAACTGATTTAGTTTGGAAGAACTAGAGAGTTCTTCTGTTTTACTTGTCTCCATACGACTAGTTGAGTTATTTGTATTTGTTAATGTGTGGTGTGTGAGTGAAGCAATGATTAGGATGGCTGATGAAAGTACAAGATATATGACTGTAGTTAGTCTTGGGAAGAGATTTTTCTTGAATAGGGATAGAATCAAAAGAAACAGATTTAAGATACTAAGCACAAGAGGGAATAAAATGAAAACTATTGTTAGGATATTGTGCAGATAGTTAGTAAAGTCTGTAAAGGCGAACTGTAGCATTGTAAGAAGAACAAGAAGTATGAAAATAACAATGATATTGATTCTAGTTGTTAGAGATAGTCTCTTGAATCTATTTTTAATAGAGTTTGACTTAACAGGAAGATTGGATTTTGTTACAAAATCTCCATAAATCTCTACAGAATCTCCTAATACAGGTTTAAATTCAAGAGATGTGCGTGAAATTTCCTTGACAGCACCATCTTCATATCCAATATATACTGTTGTATCTGTGATTTTAATTATTTTTCCGTTCATTTTATCCCCAAGTAGTGGCACCGATAAGTGCACCTATCCAAACTCCTAGAATCATTGTTCCGATTGAAGCGATCATAATGATAGTCCCCTGTTCCTTATCTCCTCTACTACGCACTAGATAGCCTAAGATGATGCCAATAATTCCAAAAACTAAAGGTAAAAATAGAAGTGAGGTGCCAGTACAAATCCAACCCCAAACTTTTAATGCAGTTATATTACTTGGCTTACTCTCAGCGGTTTGTTGAAAAGTAGATTTTCGCTTGATAATGTAACTGCCCTCTGTGCCATAAACTTCCACTTCATCTCCAATTTCTGGGAGAAAATCAAAATATTCCCTTTCAATTTCAAGGAGAGTTCCATCGGTTTTTCCAAGGTATATGGTTTCAATATTGTCTTTTAAAACTTTATAAACATTCATTTGATTTTTCCTTTTCTATTTTTCTAGTCAACTTTTTTGAAGCTTCCCATACTTTAACTATTGTCGTAGGTAAATAGTTTGAATATCATTTTTTATGACTCTGTATTGTACTTTCTTTTTTACATTATGACTTTCTATAGTAGTTTTACATATTAAAAGTATGTTTTTTTGTCATAAAAAGACTTATTTGTATTTAATTATATCACAAAAACATATCTAGATTATTTTTTATAAAAAAATAAATACAATAAAGCCCTGACGTTTTGAGCGAATAAAGGGTAGCCTATATCTTATAGAAAGAACATAGGAGAATAAAGCATGTCGTTGAGCGAAAATGTTTCCAAACGAATCTATGAGTTAAGGACAAATAAAAAGATGACACAGGAGAAGTTAGCAGATAAAGCAGGCATGGATGTCAATGCTCTGGGACGAATTGAACGTGGGCAAAATAGTAATATCAAGCTGGAAACTTTAGACAAAATTATCCGTGCTTTGGAGATAGACTATAGAACCTTCTTTTCATTTTCTGTGAGTGAGGACACTTTTTCTAAAATTGCGTCCAAGCTATCGCTAGTAGCTGACGAGGAAAGATTTCTGGAAATATTTGATAGAATACTGGATATTGAGTTAAAATGAGTAAAAATTAGGTAGAAATAAAAAGTATCAAACAGTAATTTCTACTTGCCTGCTGAACTCATCAGTAATGAGAATTTTTGTACTCTTTTTGTACACTTTGGAGTAAAGTTTAGTATTTTTTTAATTTTTTATCCAGAGAAAATTCCTTGTGAATAGTCGAATAGAAGAGTAGCTAAAAGTATTTAGGGGGGATAAGGTGGGCAACCAAAGTCATGACAGAGGGCGTAGAAGCGACTATCCTCCAATGTATTCATCACTTTTTCAATAGTAAAGACGAGATAGCCTTGTGGCAAGTAAGAACTGATTTCTAGTGGTAAAGTTTTTTGATTTGTGTCATAGCGAATATGCATGAGATATATTTTTTAAATGACTTACTGATCAATTCTATTTGATTAAGGCTATCGAATCCATGCAAAAAGCAACGGAAAATCCGTTGCTTTTTTGAGTCAGGGAATTATTGTCTCAGACTCTTTTCTGTTATCTTATCCCTGCATCAAGAAGTCCGTCTGACAAGCGGGCGAAGTCTTCTAAGCTAAGAGCTTCTCCTCGTACAGATGGTTTCAAGTCAGCTGCTTGGATTCCTGCTTCCAGTTTGGCTTTGATTTCTTCAGTCTTGCCAAAGCGACTGGTCAAATTGTTCCAAAGAGTCTTGCGACGGTGGACAAAGCTGGCCTTGCTGACAGAGAAGAAGAAATCTTCATCCTTGACGGTTACTGCTGGTTCTTCTCGACGCACCATCTTGAGGATGGCAGAGTCGACGTTTGGTGCTGGCACAAAGACGGTTCGTGGTACAATAAAGGCTACCTTAGCCGTCATATAGTATTGGACTGCAATGGATAAAGACCCGTAAGCCTTGGTATTAGGTTCGGCTGAGATGCGGTCTGCCACCTCTTTTTGCATCATAACCACAAATTCTTGGAAAGGAATTTTAGACTCGATCAAGTGCATGAGGATGGGAGTCGTGATGTAATAAGGAAGGTTAGCCACTACCTTAATCGGAAGCTCTGGATTTTTAAATTCCGCGATATACTGGTTGAGGTCTACCTTGAGGATGTCTTGGTTGACGACTGTTACATTGTCAAAATCCCGCAAGGTATCCGCTAAGATGGGAACCAAGCGGTCATCAATCTCAAAGGCCATCACTTCTGCGGCATTTTCTGCCAAAAATTCTGTCAAAGCACCAATTCCGGGACCGATTTCGATGACATTGACTTGCTTATCAATCTCAGCAGTATCGACAATCTTTTGAAGGATATTAGTGTCAGTCAAAAAATTCTGACCGAAGGATTTTTTAAAGGTGAAGCCATGGCGTTCAAGGACTGCCTTGGTCACACTATAATCTGCAATTCTCATTTTTTCTCTTTTCTAATCCGTTTAGTGTGAGATATACTCTCTCTTTTTTCTCCGCAGGCTAATCTAACAGTCTTCCACAAAGGCATTCTGCTCCGCTTGATAAACATAAGCCTCCCCGTTCTTATCTAAGATGGTTTCCAACAAGGGCTCCATTTCCAAGGCGTCTTCAAGACTGATAATGGTGATCTTAGATGAATCATCCAAATCTTCCTGGGACTCAAAGCCTGTAAAGAATTGCCAACCACTATCTTGTGGATGATGAGGGGCATCGTGAATCGCCCAATTAATCTCATGTCGTAGGAAGCAATCCTTGGTAATCATGGCTCCTTTTTGTGTATCAAGATTCAGCGGAGGAACCATCAGGCTTGCAATATGTTCCCGTGCAAAATCCAGTTCATCTCCAAGCTGGATGGAGGTAATATAAGCGGGTTGATTGGTTAAACGTCCTTTGAACTTCCCATCGTGGATTTCAGTGAGTTCGACCCACATACGCTCTGCTCGACACCCATTCTCCAAGACTGTATCTAGCACAAAGATAAGGCGAATCTGGTCCCCAAGCTTCAATTGGTTGATTTCTTCTTGGCTCGGAATCAAAAAATGTCGCGGGTTCTTATGGTGCTCTGCTTGAACATTCTCCAAAGAAAAGCCTATCTCTTTTTTCTTATCTTTAAATAGGTCGAACAATCCCATCTTCTACCTCTATCTCTTTTTTAATAACTGGCCATCGTTTCTTCGACTTGGGCCAAACAAATTCCAAACAACTCCAAGCGTTTGAGCAATTGCTTGCCATTACAGTAGCCGATACGCAAGGATTCGCCTAGATATTCCCGTCGTTTGCGACTGTCACTGCCCATCAGCAGACCGAGCCGCATCAAGTCCGACTTGGTAATATCAAAGAAATGCTCATCTTCATAGGAGCCCACTAGTCCAGATAGGGCCTTTTCTAAGTCTTCAAAGCTAGCATGCTCTACTCCCAAGGAACGGCCCTTGGTTTTGGATTTGGGTACTGCTTCACCACGATTTAAAAAGGCATGCTTGGCTTGTGGAATTTCTTGCATGATGACCTTACGAATGCGCTCCCCATTGTAGTCTGGATCCGTGAAGACAATGACCCCACGCAACTCTTGCAAGATAGCAATTCGTTCTAGGTCATCCTGGTCAATCGCAGAGCCTCGGGTTTCATAAGTATCTACTTCATAAAACCGACGGAGATTAGCTGTGTCGTCCTTGCCCTCCACGACAATCACTTCGGGTATTATTCTTTTCTCAGTCAAGGCCAAATACCTTTCTCGCATTATCATAGGTTGCTTGAGCCACTTCTTCTGTCGTCAAGCCACGAAGCTCTGCAATAAAGTCTACTACATAACGGGTGTAGGCTGTTTTATTTTCTCGGCCTCGCTTAGGAACTGGAGCTAAATAAGGAGCATCTGTTTCGACCAAGATTTTGTCCAAAGGTAACTCTTTGGCTGAATGTCTGTCGCTTTTTTAAAGGTTACCACTCTCGAAAAAGAGATCATCATTCCCAGATCCATGAAGCGTTTAGCGTCCTCCAAAGTCCCTGAGAAAGAATGCATGATCCCACCGCGTGGACCCACTCCTTCACTCTTGATGATGGCATAAGTGTCTTCGAGAGCATCACGCGTATGCACTACAAAAGGCAAGCCCGAGTCCTTGGACAGCTGAATCTGACGACGGAAAACTTTCTCCTGTACTTCTTTAGGTGCTGTCATCCAGTGATAGTCCAGACCGATTTCTCCTAGAGCAACGACTTTTGGATGTTTCAACTGTTCCAGTAGATAGGCCTCTACCTCAGGACTATAATCGGCCGCCTCAGTGGGATGCCACCCAAGCGTCAGATAGAGTTCTGGGTACTGGTCTGCCAATTCTAATGCTCGCTCAATGGTCGGTTTGTCAAAACCAACGATATTGTGAGCTACAACCCCCATTTCCTTGGCTAAGTCGAGTTCTTCTTGTTCTTTTCCTGCGAATTCTTCCACATTGAGATGGGTGTGGGTATCAAAAATCTGCATGATCTTCCTTTTCTTCCGATTTTTTCTTCTTTCTATTATAGCAGAAAGCGCCTCTAAATTCACTTTCGGACAAAACAAAAACCAGTAGTCTCGAGTTTCTACTGGTTTTTAGTTTTTTATCTGAATTACGCAGCCAAAACTTTGCGTCCTTTACGACGACGAGCTGCCAATACGCGACGGCCATTTTTAGTTGCCATACGGTGACGGAAACCATGTTTGCGCGCACGACGAAGTTTACTTGGTTGATAAGTACGTTTCACGATGAATACCTCCTCATAGATTTTGTATTCGTTTAGCCGGCTAGTTGTGATCAGTTACTAAACATACTTTACTATTCTATCTGATTCGACTCTATTTGTCAATAGCTATGGCAAAAATGTTGCAAATATAGGCTAGACAAGACTTGCCTATCCTTGACGCGTCGCTAGATAATAGGGTTCCAGAGCCACCAGCGCCTCTTGCAACTGATCTAGGATATCCTCAAGAGAACCCTCCTTGACTAGAGAAACATCGTATTTGACGAGGACCTTACGAACCACCCCTTCTGCTACTGCTTGCAACAGATCATGGCGATTACTTTCTGTCCCTTCTACTCTTCGACTCTCCCCGTTTTCCTGAGCTAGATAATAGACTGGCTGAGTGATGGGTACAGATAGAACCTTGTGTTGCTTTTGTATGCTCTGCTCATCTTTTTTTCTCTCAATGAAGCTCACCTCTAGGGAAACACCAAAATCAGTTGCGTCTCCATAAAGTCTCAAAGCAAACATGGGTTCTGCCATCGTCCCTTCACCTTTTAGATAGGCCCAAAAATGAGGCCGCAAGATCTGAGCCTGATTCATCCACTGGCTGGTTCGATTTTGCTCCAAGTAGGGGTGACGCTGCTGAAAGGCTGAGACCAAATTAGTGAATTCCTTACGAGCTGCTTGAGCTAGGGCGCGATACCGCTCCATCTCTGGGGCTAGCTCCCCTGCTTTTGCCGGAGCCTGGTATTTCATTCCTTGAAGTTTTAAAAACTCTCGAATCGCTATAAATTCCATTTGCTTCCTTTCTAGTCCCAACAAAAAGGGAGAGATCGGCTCAACCCCGTCTCTCCCTTATGGGAAATAATAGCTAGATTATCCTTCGATGTCTACCACAACGTAACGGTTTGGTTCTTCCCCTTCAGAGTAGCTAGTGACTCCTTCCATCTTAGAGACGATACGGTGAATGATTTTGCGTTCACTGTTTGACATCGGATCTGTCTGTTGGGCTTGCCCATCTTCGAGGGCACGCGTTGCCAACTTCTGAGCATAGCTTTGAAGAACTTCTGCCCGGTGTTCTACATAATCATTAACATTAATGGTAATGTAAAAATTCTTCGAGTAGCGATTATAGAGGTAATTTTGCGCCAAGAGTTGAAGAGCCTTCAAGACTTTTCCGTGGTAACCAATCACGCGCCCTGGCTCATTGGTATCAATCTGCATATTAACCGTACGGCGGTTGTGGCTACTTGAAATAGTTGCATCCACATCCATCTCATCGACCACTGTTTGAACATAGGCTGTCACATCCGCAACGACTTCTTCAACATTGTAGTTTTCCTCTACTTCGATACCAAGGTTTGAGAAATCCGACTCATTTGTTTCTTCCACCGCCGACTCTTTTACCTTCTCAAGGATATGTTCATGCCCTTTTTCTTCAAGAACGGTATCTGCTTCTTTGTCATGCTTTAGGATTTCTGTCTTGATTTCTTCAGAGACAACTTCTCCCTCTTCTTCAACCTTCTTGATCGCTGCTACGACACGGCCAAGATCGACCGTTGCTTCGCTCACCGTCTTCACCGGTTCGTTTTGCGCATTGATCTCGTCTGGTACTCCTTTGACAGCTTTTTGGTTAGCTTTCACAACAGTTGTTTCTGCAATGGGCTCAATCTCTACTTGGGCTGGTTTTTTCCCAAACAAGCCAAGAAATCCTTTCTTCTCACGTGCTACAACCGTAATATGCGCCTTCAAACGGGGAATATCTAAATCGTTTAGGCCTTTTTGAATGGCTTCTTCAACAGTTGCTCCAGTATATAGGACCATATGTCCACCTCTTTCTTATTTTTTCTTTTTCTGTGCTTTGTTTAGGGCACGACGTTTTTGTTTTTC
>OKWJ01001794.1_pt1 | contig 13435 bp, 9 predicted proteins | sample 1607121 | NCBI WGS metagenome assembly OKWJ01 (sample SAMN04414080, study PRJEB24778) | human gut metagenome | material: faecal | host: Homo sapiens | reverse complement strand
CGGCATGGTTCACCTCTCCAAACTTTCCGATCAACGCGTCGAAAAGGTCACCGACGTCGTGAACGTAGGCGACATCGTTCTCGTCAAGGTTATCAAGATTGACGAGAAGCATAGAGTTGATTTGCGTCTTAAAGAAGTTCTTTCTAAAGCCGCCAATTAACGCCTAACTTTGTCAACAGCCCCTTGCCCCAAAATCACGTACGCTCAAGTACGTTGGGTTTTGGTTCAAGGGCTGTTTTCGCGTTATGCATTTAATTGGCGACTTTGGAAAAGAACTTCTTGATTAGGACTTTTGAAAGAATATGCTCTTTCGCAGAGTGAGGAAGTTATTTTCAGAGTTTATTTTAGGAGCATTACTTTTCAATCACGTTGCTCACCGTGTCTGCGACTAGGTTTTGAGATTTTATATATTCCAAAATTCTCGGTAGGGCGGCGACGGTTGCGTCGGTGGGGTGCATAAGGATTATGTCGCCGGCTTTCAGGTTTTTCGTCGCGCGCTCGAAAATCAAATCGGGATTTTTGTCGCGCCAATCTATCGTGTCGCGCGTCCACATAATCACCGTATAGCCCAGTTCTTTGCAAGCGTCGAACATAGCGTTTGACATGCTGCCGCTCGGCGGTGCGAAAAGCTTTGAATTTGCGTAATCGGGAAGGGATGAGAGGGACGAGTCTATCACCTTTTCCGTTATGCGGATTTCCTCTTCGTTTCGTTTTCGAGAGAGCTTTGCGTGGTCGAGGTGGGAATAGCCGTGATTGCCTATTTCGTGACCGCTTGAAGCGAGTTTTAAGAGAGTATCGCCGTTTTTGGCAGCCCAGCATCCGCCGACGAAAAACGTTGACTTAAAGCCGTATTCGTCAAGTATTTCGGCAATCTTTGCCACGTTGTCGGCGCGCTCGTACACGTTGAACGTAAGCGCGATTTTTCCGCAGTCGGTTTTGCCGTTATATACGGCGTTGTTGACTTGTTCGATTTTCTCTTCAACGGGGTACGCCGCCACGAAAGATACGCCGAAAACAAGCAAAAGTATTGACACTATGACAAAATTTGCGCAAAAATTGCGGAATCTCGTTTCACTCATACCATAAAATATGATTGCGAGTTTGAAACTATGTGATATAATATCCGTATGCAAAAAATGATTGAATTTAAAAGCGGATTGAAACTTGTATTTGTGCAAAACACTGCCGTAAGGTCGGTGGCTATCGGCGTATTCGTGGGCGCGGGCGTTGTTAAAGAAACACCCGAAAACGCAGGAATTTCCCATTTTATCGAGCACATGGTGTTCAAGGGCACGACAAAACGCAGCGCATTCGACATCGTCAACGAAATCGATTGCATTGGCGCACAAATCAACGCTTACACCGCAAAGAGCTACACATGTTTCCACACGGTATCTCTCGATACCAACGCCGAAAAGTGCGCCGACGTGCTGTCGGATATGTATTTCAATCCGGCGTTCGACCCCGTTGAACTTGAAAAGGAACGCAGGGTGGTTATCGAAGAGATAAACGAGAGCGAAGATACTCCCGACGACCTCTGTTTGGAGCGACTTCTGAGCCTTTTCTTCAAAGGTTGTCCGCTTGAAAAAGCAATTCTCGGCACAAAAAAGACGCTCAAAGAGATGACGAGCCAAACGCTCAAAGATTATCACGACAAGCACTACGTCGCAAAAAACACCGTGCTGTCTATTGCCGGCAATCTCACCGAGGAACAAGCAATCGCCATCGCACAGAAGTATTTCGAGGACAAATACGTCTCGGACGTGCCTTACGAAAACGTACCCATTGCCGCGCGCCCTGCGCATTCGCATGCATGCAAGCGTAAAAAGGATATTGAACAAACGCACATCGCATTTGCGTTTCCGTCCTATCCGTACAACGATATAAGAGGCAATGCAATGCAACTTATGACGATAATTTTCAGCATGGAAATGTCGTCGAGGCTCTTCCAAAGCGTACGTGAAAAACTTGGACTTTGCTACACGATTTACGGCTATCCGTCCTCGTATCAGAACAACGGCGCGTTTATCGTTTATACGTCCACAAGCCCCAATAACGCCGAAAAAGCGGTGGAAGCGATAAGGGACGAAATAAATCTCCTCATAGAAAGAGGCGTGAGCGACGAGGAACTCAACAAGGGCAAGGAACAAGTCAAAACCGCTCTCGTTCTGGGGCAGGAAAGCACTTCGGCAATGATGCGGACTTTCGGTGCGCACGCCGTGCAAACGGGGCAACTTTACGACTTTGACGAGAGGATAAAAAACATCGACGCAGTCACCAAAGAGGACGTGCAAAAAACCGCAAAAGAGATTTTCGACTTTTCGCAAGTGTGCTCGTCAATAGTCGCTCCGAACGACGACATAGACATATTGAAAATAATGAAAAAATAGCGTTAGAACATCGAAAAAACGTCTTTTGCCGCACAAGCGCGGCAAAAGACTTTTTTCTTTATGAAATATTTAGAAAAACCTTTTGACATTTTCTCTTGTAAAACGCACTGCATTGTGGTATAATTTTTATACTAATATTATATATTATCGGGAAGGTTTACCTTGGCAGATACAAGACAAGCAAAAGCAAACAAAGGCAACAGAATCGCGGCAGGGGTGCTGGTCATCATCGTGTCGTTGTTCTGCTTTCTTTCATTGGTCGGTGCGCTCGGCGGCGTGGGAAGAATGGTGTATTCTTTCCTGTGCGGATTTTTCGGGCTTGCGGCTTATGCCTATTCGCTCATGGGACTCATCATCGGCATTGCCGTCACTTTCAACGTGCGTCCCAAAATGCGTTTATCAAAGGCGTTGACCTATTTCGGATTGCTTATACTCGGCATTTTTGCTCTTCAAATTTACACGTCAAGCACGCACATCGTCGGCGCAAACTACGCTGAGTATTTGCTTGCGTGCTACAACAACACCAACACCGCAGGCGGTATGCTTTTGGGCGTCCCGGCATATCCGCTCATGAAAGTCATCACTTCCGTCGGCGCATTGATTGCGGCGTGCGTGGCATTCTTTATCCTTGCGTTTTTCGCGATTTATCCGTCCATCAAACGTAACGTGACGTACACCGTCGCAACAAAGGGCGAACGCGACAAAAAGTTGAAAGCTCCAAAACAAAAACGCTCTTTCTTCTCCAAAAAGAACAAGCAAATCGCCCAATCTTCTCCGCTTGTGGAAGCGCAAAGCGCACCCACCATCACCGATTTCAACACGGCAGGGACGGGCAGAGGTCTTTATGTTGTTGATGTTCCGGGCGATCCGTTGCAACAAAAAGTCAACAAAAAAGCTCTCGGAGCGGAAGGATACAGTCCGCTCGACTCGTTCAATCCGCTTTATCCCAATGCGCAAGGCACGGTTGAGGACGACGTGAAACGTCCCATAAAACCCGTCGGCGAGGACAAGTTTTCCGCAAGAGGCATTGCAAGAGATATTCTTTTCGGTTCGGGCCCCAGCAACGACAATCTTGCACGATTCGACACCGTAAAAGATCCTAACAACGCTCTTTCGAGCGTGAGCGCACCGTATAGCGCGGTGAGAAGAAACGAACTTAAATCCAAACTCGGCGTGGACGCTACGCAAAGCGCAATCCGCGAGGACTTTATGTCGAGATACAGAGCCGTTCAGCCCGAGCCGCAATCTACGACTTCGCAAACCTCTCAAACGAGCGAAAAAGCCTCCGCAACGAGCAAAATCGAAACCCCTCTCGATTTCAAACGCGATTTCAGCGCGCTTAAACAAGAGCAAACGCAACGCTTCGGTCAAATGTACGCAAAGCCAGAATTCGAGGCGGGCGTGCATATGGAACAACAAGACGAAGCGTGTCTTATCGCAGAGCCTGTGAAGAAGGAAGTCGTAAAACCGACAAAGACTTACGACGGTGCGGAAGCAATCAATTCCACCATTCAAAAGGCAAACGATTCGGTTGCCAAACAGCAAGTGAACGTGGGTATGCTCGGCGCACTCAACAGAGCCATTTCGGGTGAAGAAGAACAAAAGCCCGTCGTCAAAGAAGAGATTGTGTCCGAGGCGTACGAAAAGCCGAAAACGGATATGGTGTTTATCGCTCGCGAAAAGGGCGAAAACACTCAAAATACCGCTCAAACGACACCACAAAAAGCAGTTGAAAACAACAACGTCGTTGCGCCGAGTCAACCTGCAAAATCCGCTCAAACCGCTCAAACTCCCGTCGTCGCTCCCAAGAAAGCGGCAAGCATAGACGAGCTTGACAGAAGCGGATACAAGCCCGTGCAAGGCGAAGCGAAGTTGCCAAGAGCCTTTGCGCAGACCGCCGTCGAAGAGGAAAAGACGGAAACCAATTTCTTTGGCGGTATCGGCAAAACCAAGCCCGTAAAAACGTACGAAATGAGCAAAGCCACGCTTGAAAATCAACGCCCCAAATACGTTGACGAGGACAAGACCGTAGGCGGCGACAATCCGAGCGCACCCGCTCCCGTGCAACAAAAAGTTACGGGCGGCGATATGTCGAGAGCGGCAATTCAATCAACGACCGCAATCGCAAAAAACTCTGCAAAAGACATTGAAAACGCAGAGGTTAAAGCTCGTATTCAAAACATAAAACAAGCAATCAAAGAAACTCCGCAAGTGGGACAATACGAGAGGGAAGCTCTCATGAGAGAAGAGAAGATGAAAGCCTCTCAATCGCGCGGAATCCAAAAGGAAGAAACTCCCAAGAAGAGCGATGCGCGCCTTACGCAAGTGAATATGGATCAAGCCATATCCCAAGCGTCGCCCAAGCGTCCATACGTTGCGCCGCCCATTTCCTTGCTCAATCCGCCTGCTCCCGAAATCGATCAGAACGAGGACTACGAGCAAAAGAAAGAACAAATCATCAATACGCTTGCGTTTTTCAGCATAACGGGCGAGGTTATCGACATCATGGTCGGTCCGACGTTTACGATGTACAAATTGCGCGTGGAGATGCCGAGGGGCAGAACGATAGGTTATATTTCTTCTCTTGAAAGCGATATCGCAATGAAGATGGAAGCTGGCAGCGTGCGTATCATCGCGCCTATTCCGGGAGAGAACGCGGTCGGTATCGAAGTGCCCAACAAGCATAGAAGAAACGTAAACCTCAGCGAAATCATTCAATCGCCCGAGTTTAACAACGCAAAAGCCCCTGCAACCTTTGCCCTCGGCAAAAACCTCTACGGTCAATCGAGAGTTGTGGAAATCAAAAAACTTCCGCACGTGCTCATCGCAGGTGCAACCGGCGCAGGCAAGAGCTGCTGCATAAACTCCATTATCGTCAGCTTGCTTTATAAGGCGTCTCCCGACGACGTGCGTCTTATTCTCATCGACCCCAAGCGCATAGAAATGAGCGTGTACGCAGGCATTCCGCACTTGCTTATGGACGAAATTATTTGCGACACGGACAAAGCTATCCGCGCGCTCAACTGGGCGATAAGCGAGATGGAAAGACGTATCAAGTTCCTTGCCGACGTCAACTACAGAGATATTGACGAGTACAACGCCGATTGCCAAAAGAACGGATACGAAAAGATGCCGAGAATCGTCATTATCGTCGATGAGTTTGCCGACCTCATGTCCACAGGCAAAAAGGCGGTCGAGGACACCGTAAACCGCATTGCAAGACTTGCGCGTGCCGTGGGGATTCATCTTATGCTTGCAACGCAAAGACCGTCCGTCGACGTCATCAGCGGTACTATCAAAAACAACTTCCCGAGCCGAGTCGCATTCAAGGTTACGTCGAGTTTCGACAGCAAAACAATTCTCGACACCGTGGGTGCGGACAAACTTCTCGGCTACGGCGACTTGCTGTATATGATGCCCGGCGCAAGTGACCTTGAGCGTATGCAAGGCGCGTTTATATCCAACGAAGAAGTCAAAAAAGTCGTCGATTTCGTCAAGGATAAGAACGACGCATACTTCGACAACAACATCAAAGACGCAATCTTCAAGGATAAGGAAGAAGAAAAGCCTGCGCAATCTAAGGACGCAAGGGAAGGAAACAAAGATAAAATACCGCCCGAACTGTTCGACGCATTGCAACTCGGCATAGAGCTCAGAGAAGAGCAAGACGCTCCTATCAGCATATCCTTTATGCAACGTCGTTTGGGACTCGGCTGGCCGAAAGCCGCAAAGATTTACGACAAAATGGATCTTATGGGATATCTCACTCCCGACGAGCATGATCCCAAAAAGAAGAAAGTCAACATCACTTACGAGGAGTTGGAAGAACTTAAAGCCACTGTTCAAAGCGAGGACGAGGAATGAAAATCGGAGCAATATCGCTCGGATGCGATAAAAACAGAGTAGACACCGAAAAGATGCTTTCTCGTCTTGTGGGCGGCGGACATACGCTTGTGGGAAGCGAAGAAGAAGCGGACGTAATCATCGTCAACACCTGCGCTTTTATCGACAAGGCGAAAGAGGAATCAATCGACGAAATTTTGAACGCAATCGCGGCAAAAACCGCCTCGAAAGGCAAAAAGGTCATCGTTACGGGGTGCCTTGCGCAAAGATATGCCGACACTCTCAAAGAGGAATTTCCGGAAGTGGACGCGATTTTGGGCATTGCCGACTACGACAAAATTTTGAATACCATAGAGGACGTCGAAGAGGGTGAAAAGGTGCTTTGTTGCGCCAATCTCGACAAGTTTTACGAGGGTAGGGTGCTCACTACGCCTTATCACTACGCCTATCTCAAAATTGCCGACGGATGCAGCAATCATTGCACTTATTGCGCCATTCCGTCCATAAGAGGAAAGTATCGCTCCGAAAAGATGCAAGACTTGCTCGGCGAAGCGAAAAAGTTGTCCGACGACGGCGTGAAAGAACTCATTTTGGTTGCGCAGGACGTGACGAGATACGGCACTGATTTTGACGGAAAGCCACATCTTATCGAGCTTTTGGACAAGTTGTCCGAGTTAGATTTCGAGTGGATTCGTTTGCTTTATCTCTATCCCGAAATGGTGGACGATACGCTCATCCAATACGTCAAAAACAATCCGAAAATCGCAAAATATATGGATATTCCTCTTCAACATATTGACGACCAAGTGCTGAAAAGGATGAATCGCAGAACCGACGAAAAGAGCATTAGAGAGCTTATATCAAAGCTCAAAAACGCAGGAATCGCAGTGCGTACCACCTTTATTTGCGGATTTCCCGGCGAAACGCAGGAGCAGTTTGAAAAACTCGAAAAGTTTGTCAATGAGGTCAAATTCGACTATGCGGGATTCTTTGCGTATTCGAGGGAAGATGGCACTCCGGCAGACAAACTCGACGGACATATCGACGAATCCGTAAAGGAAGCAAGAGCGAAAAAACTTGCCGCCGTCCAAGAAAGAATTATAAAAACTCACAATAAAGAACTTATAGGAAAACAAGTCAAGGTCATTTACGACGATATCGATTACGACAAGCAAACGTTTGTGGGCAGAACGCAAACGCAAGCCCCCGACATCGACAACGTGACGCTGTTCAGTGCGGACGAGGAAGTGAAAATAGGCGAATTTTACACCGTCGAAATCACGGGTGCGGACGGCATAGACCTTGTAGGGAAGGTGATAGAATGAAAATCACGCTCGCAACCAAAATCACGATAGCGCGTATATTTTTGATTATACCAACCATAGCCATGTTTATCGCGGCAGAGCTTGCAAGAGTGTCGCAAGGCGCGCATATCGCGCTCATAGTCATTGCCGCTGCGTTGTTTGCAATATGCTGCGCAACCGACTTCGTTGACGGACACATCGCAAGAAAGACCAACACCGTGTCAATGCTGGGCAAATTTCTCGATCCGCTTGCGGACAAGGTTGTCATTGTCGTTATGTTGTTCCTCATCGTGTTGTTCCGCGACGGACTTTCGATGAACGGCGTATATCCGCACAACGCTCTTGTCATTGCGCTTCTTTCGGGGCTCATCCTTTCAAGAGAGCTTATGATAGGCGTGTTCCGCTCCATTGCGGCGTCCAGAGGTTTGGTGCTTGCCGCGGACATCTACGGCAAAATCAAAACCGTGTTTCTGGACGTAGGAGTTACGATACTTATGCTTGCGGGGCTTCACCCCGTACTCGGTTGGATAGGCACGATAACCTTCTATATCGGCGCAGTCTTTGCGGTGTACAGCGGACTTAACTACGTATTGAAAAACAAGCACGTTTTAAGACAGGACGACGAGCCTTGCGAAAACGAACAAAACGAGCAGACCGCACAAGAAGAAAAAGCAGAATAATTACATAAACAATCCGTTTAGATAATCGAAAAATGATAAAAGAAATAGTCAAAATTTGCGGACTCGACAAGGAGGAAATCCTCTCTCGCCTCGAAAAATTCGAGGGTTTCGGCGTGAATTTTTCGGTTGAGGAGTATTGCCTTGACGCAACGATAGGCATGTCGAGCAGCGCAAAACGCGACGTTTTCGAAACGGTGAAGAGCAGAGTGTACAACGCTTTCGAAGAGGAAGTTTATTCCGCAACGGAAGGCTCGCTTGAAGAGATTGCCGCAAGACTCTTGAAAATGAACAACCGCACGCTTGCGGTTGGCGAAAGTTTGACGGGCGGCGAGATTTGCTCGCGTCTTACGAGCGTTGCGGGCATAAGCGCAAACTTTTATGAGGGAATCGTGTGCTACAATCGCGCCTCAAAAGTCGAGCGTTTGGGCGTACCCAAAGCCGTGCTTGCCGATTACGGTGCGGTGAGCAGAGAAACCGCATATGCAATGGTCAAAGGACTTTGTAAACGTCCCGTTGACATCGCTCTTGCAACCACCGGTCTTGCAGGACCGACGGGCGATGAAGGAAAGCCCGTGGGGCTTGTGTATATCGGAGTCGGAGGCGGCGACTTCATCACCGTTTTCGAGCGTAGATTTTCGGGAAGCCGCAACGAGATAAGACGTGCGACGTCAAACGTTGCGCTGTTTTACCTCATAAGGTATCTGAAAGGGGATATTTTGCGCCTTTGATGTACCGATTTCGGTACACGGATTGCCGCATAATATAGAAAAAGAAAACATTTGCCGTCAACTCGGCGAAAGGATATAAAGGAGAAACAATATGGCAGACAAAACTCAGGATAAGTCCGCGGTTAACGATAAGGAACGCAATTTGCAACTTGCTCTTGCAAAGATAGAAAAGGACTTCGGCAAGGGCGCGATTATGCGTCTTGGCGAAACGGAAATCCCCAAAGTCGAAGCAATTTCCACGGGATGTTTGACGCTTGACGTCGCACTCGGCATCGGCGGCATTCCGAAGGGAAGAATCATTGAAATTTACGGACCGGAATCTTCCGGTAAAACTACAGTTGCGCTTCACTGCGTGGCGGAAGTGCAAAAAGAGGGCGGTACGGCGGCATTCGTAGACGCGGAGCATGCGCTCGATCCCGTGTATGCGTCAAAACTCGGCGTAAACCTCGACGACCTCTACATTTCCCAACCCGACAGTGGCGAGCAAGCGCTTGAAATCACCGAAACGCTTATCAGAAGCGGCGCGATCGACATCATCGTCATCGACTCCGTTGCCGCGCTAACTCCGCAAGCCGAACTCGACGGCGATATGGGCGACAGCCACGTGGGTATGCAAGCGCGCCTTATGTCGCAAGCGTTGCGCAAAATCACCGCAGCGTCCTCTAAGAGCAAATGCACCATCATCTTCATCAACCAATTGAGAGAAAAGATCGGCGTTATGTACGGCAATCCCGAAACCACCACAGGCGGTAAAGCACTCAAATTCTATTCCTCCGTGCGTATCGAAATAAGAAAAGCGGACACGCTCAAAGACGGCAGCGACATCGTTGGCAACCACGTCAAAGCAAAAGTCGTCAAGAACAAAGTCGCGCCTCCGTTCAAAGTCGCGGAGTTCGACATCATGTACGGCACGGGCATTTCCAACATGGGATGCGTTTTGGATTTGGCAGTCGAAAACGGATTCGTGCAAAAGAGCGGAAGCTGGTTCAGCTACAACGACGAAAAGATCGGACAGGGCAGAGATAAGGCCATGGAATTTTTGAAGTCCAATCCCGATGTTTACAAAGAACTCGACGCGAAAATCCGCGAAAAATACGAGATGAACAAGTGATTTGTCTTGTATAAACCCTTGATTTGAACAAAAATCGCTTTTCAGACACGAAAAGCGATTTTTTTTTGAGGCTCGGCATTGACGAAACACTACAAATAGTATATACTATATAAGACAAAACTATATATTGAAAACAATATTTGGTATAGATACAAAGTTTGGATATATAAATTGGGGCATTTCAGTTTTGAAAAAACTTTTATTATAACCGTATTTTTGCTTTCTCGTGTGGTTTTGATTATATATATGGAGGTCAAATATGACCGGGAATTTCAATTTTCTGATTGCTGCTCTCTCGCCGGGTGCGGCTGCAGGTATTGCGGCGGCATGCGCGATTATCGTCGGCGGATTGATCGGTTTTATAATTTACAGAGTTTATTCTCAAAACAAAATCGGCAATGCAAAACGCGAAGCGGCAAGAATTATCGAAGAAGCAAATCTCGAAGCAAAGACCATTCGCAAGGACGGTATGCTCGAGGCTAAAGAACAAATGAACAAAATGCGCGTGGATTTCGAAAACGAAACCAAAGAGCGCAAGCAAGACTGGCAACGCACCGAAAACCGCCTCGCTCAAAAAGAGGCGTCACTCGACAAGAAAGAGGACGCTCTTGACAAGAAAGACGCCGCTCTCGACAAGAAAATCGAGGACGTTGAAAGGTCGCAAAAACAAATCGAAGAAACCAAAGAACGCTTGAAGGGCATTGAAAACGAACTCAACAACGCCCAGGAAACCATGCAAAAGGAACTTGAAAGAGTTGCCGGCATGACAAAGGAAGAGGCTTCGCAAGAACTGAAAGACGCACTCTTGGACAGCGTGAAAAAGAGCAGTGCGAACGAGGCTAAACAGCTCATCCAAGAAGCAAAAGACAATGCGGTTAAAGAGGCTCAAAACATCATTTCGCAAGCCATTCAACGCTGCGCCGCCGACACCGCAACCGAAAACACCGTTTCCGTCGTGGCTTTGCCCAACGACGATATGAAGGGCAGAATTATCGGACGTATGGGAAGAAACATCCGCGCACTCGAAAGTGCGACGGGCGTAGATCTCATCATCGACGACACTCCCGACGTCATCACGCTTTCAAGTTTCGACCCCGTCAGAAGAGAAGTTGCAAGACTCACTCTCGAAAAACTTATCACCGACGGACGTATCCATCCCGCTCGCATCGAAGAGATGGTGGACAAGGTGAGAAAAGAAGTTGAGGCAGGCATCAAGGAAGCCGGCGAAGAAGCCGCGTTCGAAGTGGGCGTGCACGGATTGCATCCCGAACTCATCAAGATCCTTGGCAGACTCAAATACCGCACGAGCTACGGACAAAACGTGCTCAAACACTCAATCGAGGTTGCATCCGTCGCATCCGTTATGGCGGCAGAACTCGGCATCGATCCTCGCATCGCAAAGAGGGCGGGCTTGTTGCACGACATCGGCAAGGCAATCGCCCACGAGTTTGAAGGTACGCACATTCAACTCGGCGTCGAGATTGCAAAGAAATATCGCGAAAGCAACGAAGTTATCCACGCAATAGCCGCTCACCACAACGACATCGAACCGCAAACCATCGACGCGGTTCTCGTTCAAGCGGCAGATGCAATTTCGAGCGCAAGACCGGGTGCAAGACGCGAATCCGTCGAAACTTACGTCAAACGTATCGAAAAGCTCGAAGACATCGCAAAATCATTTGACGGCGTCGAACAAACTTTCGCAGTCCAAGCCGGCAGAGAAATCAGAGTTATGGTCAAACCCGAGCAAGTCAACGACGCAAACACCGTGTTCCTTGCAAAGGAGATTGCTCAAAAACTCGAAAACGAGCTCGAATATCCCGGACAAATCAAAGTCAACGTCATCAGGGAAGTTCGCAGCGTAGAATACGCAAAATAATCCTTTCGGATTTACGAAAAATACAATTGTCACGGTGCAAGCTCTATCAATTTTTGCGTAGAACTTGCATTGAGGCATATAAGGTGCTAAAATGCTTGTATAAGGCTTTAGCGCACAACACAAAACACATATTTAGGAGAATATCATTATGGCACAAATTATGGCAGGCGATTTGAGAAAGGGCGTTACGTTCCTCTATGACAACAAAATCATGACCATAGTCGATTTCTTGCACGTCAAACCGGGCAAGGGCGCTGCTTTCGTCCGCACAAAAATGAAAAACGTCGTCACCGGCGCAGTGCTTGAACAAACTTTCAACCCCACCGAAAAATTTGAACTCGCACACATCGAAACCAAAACGATGGAATACCTCTACAACGACGGTGAATTCTATTACTTCATGGATGCCGACACCTACGAGCAAATTCCGCTCAACAAGAGCCAAGTCGAAGACGCTCTCAACTTCGTCAAAGAAAACATGAACGTCACCATGAAGTTCTTCCAAGGAGCTCCGTTCTCCGTCGAACCGCCAAACTTTGTCGAACTTCTCATCACCGTTTGCGAACCCGCAGTTGCAGGCAACACCGCAACCAACGCAACCAAGCCCGCAACCGTCGAAACAGGTTATGAACTCCAAGTGCCTATGTTTGTCAACGAAGGGGATACTATTCGTATCGATACACGCACCGGCGAATACATGTCAAGAGTCTGAAACGGCGAATAGCTTTGTCAAAACCCTTTTGCCACTCGTCACGTACGAAAAGTACGTTGGGCGAGCGTCAAAAGGGTTTTTTCGCGCTCTTCATCCGTTTCAGGCTCTTGACTATGCTTCATCTGTTTTGGCGCACTTAGGCATATTAACGCGTGCTCTTCATCCTTTTCAGACTCTTGACGATAAGTCATAATTGTTTCTTTCTTTTTTTATCCAAATATCCACACTTTTTACAAGAGTTTTTGGAAAATATAATCAATATTGTTTTTTTTTGGTTCTCGTTATCTTTCATTAAGAAAAAAGTCTAAATTTGTCGCAATGCAATTTGCATTGTTTTGTCGGCATATAGTTTTGTATGCTTGTCGAGATAGTAGGGGACAAAATCGCAAAAATCGTCGGTGACGAGAAAAATATTTTGGAGTTGCGTTTGCGCATCGGCCGTCCTCTTGTCGTGTGTACTGCAGATGGTAAGAGGATTGCAACCTACAACGGCATGCCGTATATCGTGAGCCAAAAGGACGTTGACGACGTTTTGGCAAGAGCGACGAATATGTCCTTTTACAGCGCGTCGGAGGAGATGAAGCGCGGTTACGTGCCGTGCAAGCATTATCGCATAGGCGTGGGCGGAGAAGGCGTGTCGGAGGGCGGCAAGCTCATAAGCGTGAAGAACATGGGGTATTTGGTCATCCGTATTCCTCATCAGATAAAGGGGATTGCGGACAAAATCGCAAGCGATGTGTTCGACGGCGAGCGCGCAAGGAATACGCTTATCGTTTCGCCGACGGGGT
>OKWJ01001783.1_pt1 | contig 13478 bp, 14 predicted proteins | sample 1607121 | NCBI WGS metagenome assembly OKWJ01 (sample SAMN04414080, study PRJEB24778) | human gut metagenome | material: faecal | host: Homo sapiens | reverse complement strand
CTCTTCCGATCTGGCATAGCTCAGCTGGCTAGAGCATTCGGTTCATACCCGGAGTGTCATCTGTTCGAATCAGATTGCCGCTACCAAACAAAGGAAGCATTCATTCGATTGCTTCCTTTTGTTTTGCAAAATGAATTCCGTTGCTCTTTCAGCAAAAAAATGCAAAGGGTGAAAAAATGAACGAAAGAAAAAGCAGCAGCGCAAAGAGAATGAATAAGGTATGCATTCTGTCAGCAATTGAACAATTTGTAAAGAAAAATACCGTAATGGTTATTGCGCTTTCGGCTGCGGTCATAACCATGTTTTTTGTGCCTCCGGATAAGCTTTATTCGGGGTATTTCGATTTCAAAACTCTGACATGCCTGTTCTGCGTGCTTGCGGTTGTGTGTGCGCTGAAGAACATTAACTTTTTTTACATGCTGGCACGCAAAATAGTTCGGCTTTTTAAAAACGCCCGCATGAGCGTGCTTGCCCTTGTGTACATAACTTTTATCGGTTCCATGCTGATAGCAAACGACATGGCTTTGCTGACGTTTTTGCCGCTGGGATTTTTTGTGCTCACAACAACGCACAAAGAAAAATACATGGCATTCACTTTCATAATGCAGAATATAGCCGCAAACCTCGGCGGAATGCTGACTCCGTTCGGAAATCCGCAGAACCTGTATCTTTACACAAAGTTTGAAATCCCGAACCTTGAGTTTATGCGTATCATGGCACCGCCTTTCGTTTTTTCGGTCGCTCTTATCACGTTTTGCTGTCTGGTATTTGTAAAGCCGGAACCGCTGGAGCTGAGCGATGAAAAGTTTCGGCTTCCGCCGGTGCGTCTTGCGGTTTACCTTGCGCTTTTTGCGTTGGCAATTGCGATAGTTTTCAGAGGAATTCCGTATTGGATAGGCTTGGTTATAATACCGGCTGTTTTGCTTGCGGCAGACCGAAAGGCACTGCTCGCAGTTGATTGGCCGCTGCTGCTGACATTTGTATTCTTCTTTATTTTTGCGGGAAATATGAGCAGAATAGGCATCGTTCGGCAGTTTCTGTCGGGGCTTTTGGAGCGGAACACGCTTGTGTTCAGTGTTCTTTCGTGCCAGTTCATAAGCAATGTTCCGTCCGCAATTCTGCTTTCACAGTTCACGGAAAACTATGCGGATCTGCTTGTCGGAGTAAATATCGGCGGCGTCGGCACACTCATCGCATCGCTTGCAAGCCTCATCACTTTCCGTGAATATGTAAAGCATAATCCCGGAAAATCAGGAGCATATGTAAAAGAGTTTTCCCTGTTTAATTTTTCCTTTCTCATATTGCTGACGGGGTTCATGCTTCTGCTTAAAACCGCCGCGCAGCACGGCTCTTAAAAAAGTCGCTTAAATGTCACAAAAACAAACAGCCCTTTCCGATGTCGATGCATTCGGAAGGGCTGTTTATGCATACTTTGCGTACTGTACAGTTGATTGGAACAATACGGTGAATGTCTGGATACTCACCCCGCACCGTTTCGCCGCAAACTCACGGCCGCGGGCGGATTCCGTCGCCTATTTGCGATGAAACGATCGCATGAAGGTCTATGATGAACCAATCTCCGATAATTATTTTGCTCTTTTCAACAAAGCCGGAACGGTGTCCGATTCGAACATAGTACCAGTCCCCGATTTCAAACCAAACGCGGATCTGTGCACCTTCACTGAGTGACACGATTTCGGCTGCATATTGAGAAGGGGAGGTACGAAGGGCGGCCGCTTCGGTTGTTTTTGCCTCGCAGACTCTTTGCTGCGCAGCAATGGGCGACGGGAAAAGCTTAACATCGATATAATCGCCGCGAACATAGCCGAGTTTGCCGTCCGCAATGCAGCAAATCCAACCGTTAACGGCATTGATAACATCAACATGCGTGCCCGTGTTGAACTTGCCCAAACTTGTGAATGATGCGGAGGGACCGGAACGAAGGTTGACATTGGTCGTGTTGAACTCGCCGTATGCTTTGATATTAAGGCTGTATGCAAAAGGACGCTCGGGATTCAGCTCGCAAACATCGGTAAGCTTCATTTTCCCATAGTAAAATTTAAGCACCTGCTGATACGTCTGACCCTCACGCGCCCGCGCCTGAGCACCGTATTGCGACATTCCGAGGCCATGCCCGTAGCGGCAGAAATAGATGTTGTAACCGGTGCTCGTCGGTTCTCCCCAGTACATCTTATAATTTTTTGTAAAAACACCTTCAGCTTTCAACCTGTCGGCTGAAAACCCGAAGGAAACTTCCTGCTCGCCGCTGCCGGTGCCAACAAGAATACGCACATCAACATTCGCCATGTTGCGTTCGCAGTTTTCGAATTTCGGTGTGTTCACATCCGTTTCAAGAATTGAAATGAGCCGAACGGAAGAGCCGACAATTTTTTTCGCCTCCCTGCAAAGGAGGGCGTTAAATGCTTCGTTGTCGGATATTTCTCCGTATGTAATTTCAAGATTCTGCCTGCAGGCAGGATTGGCTTCATAAAAGTCAATGTCATCAAGACGGATTTCATACAGCGGGTCAAGCGAATCATATCCGAAAAGGTGTGACGGCAAAGCGGTCTCTCCGCCGTTTGTTGCGCCGTAAAACGCAAGCGGGATTTCGTTATCGACAGACAGAATGACGCCCGTTGTTTCAACGCAGGCACGCATACATTTTTCGTAGCCGGGTTTATAGCCGCGATAACCCTGATAGTTAAACGAATCGGTTATATCATAATCATCACCGGGCATGGTAAAGCCGAATGCATAGGTTCTTGAGGCGACCGCCTGGCATTTGAGTGATTCGATGGGGCAGGACTCGCTCATTTCGTAAGGCACGATGCCATAGAGATAATGCGCCGTCGGAATATTGTTGATGACTCGGAGCGTTCCGTCATCATTGATGCGGAAAACAAGGTTGCCCAAGTATTTCCTTTCGTTTGCGTTTCCGCTGCAAAAGAGCTGGAGCCAACCGGCGGATTCGTTGTAATTCACGCGCATGAGCGTTATTTCGGAACCCCGATAAACGGTCGAACCGCCCGAGCTGAGCGTAATTTTACCGTCTTCAACGGTGACGGCAGCTGTGCGGGGGGAGCTTTCGCTGCCGACAACAGCACGCATATTTTCCGCAACATAATATGCGCCGCAAAGCTCAAGGCGAACACTTGCCGTTTCTCCGACGGACAGCTTGACATTTATAAACGAAAAATCAGAATTTACACTTCTTCGCACATCGCGCTTCAGTTTCGGAACACCGTCGGCAGTCATAGGAATGCCGTTGGCATCCATAGGAATGCCGCTCGAGAATGCTTGTTCATCGTTCGAACGGAGATTATCGGCTGCTCTGCCGGTTTGGGTTTTGGCAAAGTCCGCCGTAAAGCTCGCGGCTGTCGATGCTGCCGCAGGCAGTGCCGCGCCGAGTGCGATCGCGGCAAAAAGAAGCACGGCGATCGACGATGAAATAAACCTTTGCAGTCGTATTTTGTTGTTATTCATTAAAACTTATCCTCCTTTTTCGTTCAAGAATTGTGCGAACGGCCTCCGAAGCAAGAGCAAGCCCGAACGCTCCGGGAACAAAGGGTACGCTTGCGGGTGCGTTCAGCTTCATATCCGGATCCTGTACGGGAATGACGGGTGTTTTCGGCTCTTCAACGGAATAAACAACTTTGAGTTTTTTTATACCGCGCTTGCGCAATTCTCTGCGCATAACGCGGGAAAGCGGGTCGATGCTTGTTTCAAAGATATCCGCAATGCGAATTTTGTCCGGCTCAAGTCTGTTGCCCGCACCCATGCTGGAAAGAATCGGAATGCCGCGCCGTGACGCTGCCTCAATGAGTGCGATCTTTGCCGTGACATTATCCACGGCGTCGATGATTATATCGGCGTCTGCGGGAATCAGCTCTTCTGCATTTTCACGCGTCACAAAACAGTCAAATGCTTCGGTGATGCAGTCCGAAACATCCGCAATATGAAGACTCATCGCTTCAACTTTTTTCATGCCTACGGTGGATTTTTTTGCACAAATCTGCCTGTTCAGATTGCTCGGCTTGACCTTGGCCGAGTCAAAAATTGCAATTCGGCCGAGGCCGCAGCGAACTAATGCATCAACGCAGTGCCCGCCGACTCCGCCGACTCCGAAAACCGCCGCCTTGGATTCGAGCAGGATGTTTTCTGCATCCTCACCAAGCAGCATTGCCGTTCTGTAAAAAGTTTCTCTCATTCCGAACCCGTATCTCCGAATACCTTTGCATCTCGACTGTTCAGCCGCTTTGGGTTTTTTAGGGCAAATGCACGAGCATTGCCCGCCTGTTAAGCAACATTATATCAAATCGGCACGAATACTGCAAGCTTTTGGCAATGCAGGCGTGTTTTGAAAAAAAGCAGCTTTACCTGTCGCCTCGTTTTATGGTATCATTCTTTCAAAGGATTAAAATTTTGAACAGAAGGAAGGGAAAACATGGCGGCAAGAATAGTGCATCACGCGGCAGCGGAACGGTTATTGAAATGCGTTGAATTTAAAAACCCCGACAGATTTCGCTTTGGCATAATAATGCCCGACTCGGCAGGATGGTCTTCGGAAGAGAGCAAAAAGGCGCATTTTTTGAAGTTAATCTGCGGCGGCACAAAAAAGACCTACGATTTAACAGCATTCCGCAGCAGATTCGGACGGAAGGTGATGACAGATGACCTTTATTTGGGCTATTACCTGCATCTTGTTCAGGACCTGCTTTTTCGCGGCTTTATTTACGGGAAATATAATTGGGATCCGCACACCGACGGAAACATAGACAGGCTTCACGATGATTATCGAAAAGCAAATACATACCTGTCAAAAAGACATGGTTTGACTTTCAATATTGTTTTGCTGGAGAATTTGAACGCAGAAGAGCTGAGTCATATTGCGGAATTTAAACCGCGGGAGTTCCTTGCGGAAATGTATTCGGATTATAAACAAAACTCCGGAGATTTAACGAAGGCGTCCCCCGCATTCTTTTTTACGGGCGAAATGGCGGATGAATTCATTGAAATTGCAGTTGACGGCTGCTTAAATGAGCTGAATGCTCTTCAAAAAGGCGTTTCCGCGATTAATGAAACTTTGCTTGCATTTGCATGGTAACATATCGAAAAATGATTATTTTAAAAATGTTGAATACATGCAGCGGCAAAGGCAGATGCTGAACAAAAAAGAACGGAGAAAAAACTGTGGAAGATACGGTGTTTGAAAAAATTTATAAAGTAGTTCGCAAAATTCCGCGAGGCAAAGTTGCAACCTACGGGCAGATCGCTGCTCTTGCGGGCAATCCGCGCTGGGCACGTGTTGTAGGCTATGCCCTGCATGTAAATCCGGACCCCTCCGAAATTCCATGCTATCGCGTTGTGAACAGGCAGGGCAAAGCTTCTGCCGCATTTGCTTTCGGCGGTGAAAACATGCAGATTCAGCTGCTTTCCGCAGACGGGGTTGAGTTTGTTGACGGGCATGTGAACATGGAAAAATATCTCTGGCGGCCGGACGGGGACGAAAAATAAACCGAAACCGAAGTCTGCGTGCCCGTGAACCGAACGCAGCAGGTGTTCACGGCACACCTTATATTCATACCGTGCCTCCCTTCTGCATAAACCGTTAACGGGAAATCCAAAAACGGGCGCAAAACGCGAAAGGAAGGCAAACATGGAATACAGACGCAGACGAAAGAACACAAGGCGCAGGCGCGGGGGATATCAGGCATATTCCGCAGCCGGCGGACGCGGAGAGAGCGGGGGAGGCTTCGGGTTGCTGATACTCCTGCTGCTGATGGGCGGTATTATTTATGTTTTATTTGCAACTTCGGTCGGCTCATGGCTTACGGAAAACGTTTTCGGCAGAAAACACGGCGGGAATACGCTCGCAACCACCGAACCCGCGGGGGCAACACCGAGCCTGAGTTTTTCAAACCCGCAAACGCAAAAAATGCATTTTTCGGGGCTGGACATGTATGCGCTGCGGCTCGGCAGTTTTGAATCCGATGCCGAAGCAAGTGCACTCAGTGCCTCCGTGCGTGCACTCGGAGCGGCAGGCTGCATTATCGACAACGGGGACGGAAGCGTTTCGGTTTTTGCCTCGGCATACACAACGGAAGCGGGTGCCGAAAGCGTTCGAAAACGCCTTGTTGAACAGGGGTACAAGGCGGAAATCGTGCCCTTTGCATGCGAACCCGTCGAAATTGAGGTCACGGCAGAAGCGGAGCGCTTGGACGGAATTGCGGAAGCGGTCGGGTTTTCGTTCGGAATAATTAATGATTTAAACAACGAAGTGATAAATTACGACACAGCCGAACGCGGCATTGAATACGGAAAGGCCATCGGGAGCGAATTGCTTGAAAACATCCGAAGCCTGCGTTCCGCATTGAACGGCGTGCACGACGGCAGAGGTGTCATGGATGCGTTGGATGAGTACTATATGCAGCTCACCGCGCTTGTAACAGCCTTCAATTCGGCAGAAACGCAAAATCGCGTTGAACTGAGTGGATTGCTGAAAAATTTGCAGATAGGCGCAATTGAAGCCTATATGAATATGCTTAATGCAGTTGCAGACATGTAAAAAAAGCATAAAACACTCCCCCCGCGGTACGCTGCGGGGGGAGATTTAAATCGTTGATGTATACCTGCAATCGTGTATAATATAACTGAAGTTTTCCCTTGCGAAACCTGTGGATTTATAGTAAAATTCAAATATTTATTAGGGAAATGCGGTGCGGATCTGCTGCAAGCCCAAAAAGGTTTTGATTTGCAAGCTTTTTTTGAAAAATCGGCACTTTTGCTGCGCACAACCCGAAAACACGGAGGGCGTTCGGCATGAAACTTTTGGAGGAGCGCATTGCGCGCGAGGGAAAGGTTCTTCCCGGCAATGTTGTAAAGGTTGACGGATTTTTGAACCACCGCGTTGACGCTGCTTTTTTGGGCAAGCTGGCGGATGAATTCATTGCTCATTTTGACATAAACGGACTGACGGCGGTTATGACTGTCGAAGCGTCCGGCATTCCGCTTGCAACGGTTTGCGCCGAAAAAATGGGTGTGCCGATGATATTTGCAAAAAAAGCAAAGAGCGACAATATTGAAGGCGGACTTTTCAAAAGCGAAATCATGAGTTATACTTACAAAAAGAAACACTCATTGTTTCCGCAGAGTGGCTGCATCCGGGAGACAGAATCCTGATCATCGATGATTTTATGGCGCGCGGCGAAGCCATGCGCGGGCTTGTTGCGATCATTGAACAGGCCGGTGCGGAACTTGTCGGCATCGGTATTGCGGTTGAAAAAGGCTTCCAGGGCGGCGGCGATGCGCTGCGCGCAAGAGGTATTGATTTATATTCGCTTGCAATAATCGAAGAGGCAACGCCCGACGGAATCCGTTTCCGTGAACAGTAAATTTGCGGAAACAACATCTTGTTTACAACAAAATGGTTTATATAAGGAATACTATATGGAGAGAATTGTAATCATCAATTTCGGAGCGCAGTATAACCAGCTCATTGCACGCAGAGTGCGTGAAGCAGGGGTTTACAGCGAGCTCCTGCCGCCGGATTCCCCGATCGAAAAGATCAAGGGCGACGGTCTGTGCGGTATTATTCTGTCCGGCGGGCCGGACAGTGCATATCTTGAAGGCGCACGAACCTGCTCCGACGAGCTGTTCAATCTCGGCGTGCCCGTGCTTGGCATTTGCTACGGAATGCAGCTTATGTGCCAAAAACTCGGCGGCAAAGTCGGCCCCGCTCCGACGCGTGAATACGGCAAAACACCCATGCATTTCAAACGCAGCCCACTGTTTAAGGACATGCCCGATTCAATAACATGGATGAGCCATAACGACTCCTGCCTTGTTTGCCCTCCCGGTTTTGAAATTATTGCAAGCAGCGATAATTGTGAAATCTGCGCGTTCGCAAACGAAGAGCGCAGGCTGTACGGCGTTCAGTTCCACCCCGAGGTTAACCACACCGAATACTGCAAGCAGTTTTTCCATAATTTCGTGTATGAGATCTGCGGCTGCAAGGGCGGCTGGTCAATGGCAAACCTTGCAAATCAGCTCATTGAAGAAGTGCGCGCAAAGGTCGGAAACGGCAGAGTGGTTGCGGGCCTTTCGGGCGGCGTTGATTCTTCCGTTGCCGCAACCCTTGTGCATAAGGCGATCGGCGACAGGCTGACCTGCATATTCGTTGATCACGGCCTTCTTCGCTTGAACGAGGCGGAGGAAGTAATGGGCTTCTATCGCAACGAAATCGGCCTGAATGTTATCGAAGTCAATGCAAAAGATCGCTTCCTTTCAAAACTTGCAGGCGTTACGGAACCCGAGCGCAAGCGCAAGATAATCGGCGAAGAATTCATTCGCGTTTTCGAAGATGAAGCAAAGAAAATTGGCGCGGACTACCTGCTTCAGGGCACGATTTATCCCGATGTTATCGAAAGCGGCGCAGGCGGAGCATCCGTGATTAAAAGCCATCATAATGTCGGCGGCCTGCCCGAAGATATTGCATTCAAAGGCCTTATAGAACCGCTCCGCATCCTCTTCAAGGATGAGGTTCGCCTCCTCGGCGAAAGTTTGAACATGCCCGCTCCCCTTGTATGGAGGCAGCCCTTCCCGGGTCCCGGGCTTGCGATCCGCATCCTCGGCGACATTACCGACGAAAAGCTCGACATCCTGAGAAGGTCCGACTTTATCCTCCGCGATGAAATTGCGAAAGCAGGTCTTGACCGTTCGATTTGGCAATATTTCACGGTATTTACGGGAATACGCTCAGTCGGTGTTATGGGCGATCAGCGCACCTATGACTACGCAATCGGCGTTCGCGCGGTAACTTCGACCGATGCAATGACGGTCGAGTTTGCAGAGCTCCCCTATGACCTGCTCCGCACAATCAGCAACAGAATTATTGCCGAAACGCCCCACGTTAACCGCGTAATGTTCGATATTACGGATAAACCCCCGGGAACGATTGAGTGGGAATGATTGCATCCCGGAAAAAGCCCAGTCATACCAAGGCTTTTTCGCCATGAGTGTCCGCTGTGGCAACAAAATGGCAACATTATTTGAATTATTGCGATAACAAAAAGCGCTATCTGATTTGAAGCCAAGTCAGATAGCGCTTTTTTTCTATTGTTTTTAATCAGCCTTCAGCCGGTCCTTGAACGCCTCCACCATTGCATCGCTAAGCTGCTGGGACGGCACTTTCACATAGCCGGAGGCTTCGTCATATTTCGGGTAGTTATAACGCCACTTGTCGTAGTCCTCCCGGTTGATTTCTCCTCTACTATACTTTTCCGCTTGCTGTGCCCAAGCAACAAGCATTTCGGAAAGCTCAGCGGCGTCCTTCCCCTTCCGGGGATCAACACGCAGGGAAACGCCGTTTTCGCCGGTTTCCACCGTCAGGCCGTAGCGATCCTCTAAGGTGAACAGTGTATGCATTAGGCCAAGGTAGCTGTCGATGTCCGGAACGGACAGTGCCAGCGGCGAGACACCCAGCACATCGGCAAGGTTCTCCGTCAGCTCTGCCTTAGGCGTTCTGCTGCCGGATTCATACTGCGCCATACGGATGTCGGCGGTCTTTTCCGGGAAGCCGACCACCTGCCCCAAGTATTTTTGTGTCATTCCCCGCAGATTACGGAAAAAACGAATTCTCTCACCGATTGCCATAGCACAACACTCCTTTATGTATTGTGCAATTAGTATAGCATATAAATTTAAGCTGTGTCAATATAGCAAAAGCAAAAAAGTTAAATATTTTCTCGCAAGCCTCTTGACAATAGCAAATTCGTTTAGTATAATGGCTATAGCAAATAGCGTTAAGTTATTTGTAGACAACAGAATATCCGTCGTGCGTCACGGTAATGGCGTACCCGCTCGGGCAAATCGGAATGCGGCCAGAAAGTTCTCCGACACTAAACAAGAGAACTATAACCAAACGAAAGGGGTGATGAAATGGAAAACACAAGCTTTATGAGAGTGGAGGAAGTAGCACAGGAATTGGGCGTTTCCAAATCCTACGCCTACAAGATCGTCCAGAGGTTAAATGCCGAACTGAAAGAAAAAGGCATGTTGACCATCTCAGGGCGAGTGAACAGAAAGTATTTTATGGAGCGCACCTGCTACGGTGCAGAGAGAAAGGAGTAATCACATTGGCAGTTTATAAGGAACCGAAAACCAACACTTGGCGGGTCATTTATCGGTACACAGATTGGAACGGAGAACGGAAGCAATCCCAGAAGCGTGGCTTTCAGACAAAACGAGAGGCACAAAGCTGGGAGAGGGAGCAGCTTAACAAATTGGGTTCCGATTTGGATATGACCTTCCGAAGCTTTGTGGAGCATTATGAGGAAGATCGGCGCAGCCGCATCAAGGACAGCACGTGGGAGAGCAAGGAGCACATCATCCGCACCAAGCTGCTCCCCTACTTTGGAAAGCTCAAAATGAGCAGCATCACCCCGCAGCAAATTGTTCGGTGGCAGAATGAGCTAATCAACTATCGTGACAAGGATGGGGCTCCCTACTCACCGGTGTATCTCAAAAGCATCCAGAACCAGATTAGCGCCATTTTCAATCACGCCGTCAGGTACTACAACCTGAAGGAAAATCCCTGCAAGAAAGCCGGAAGTATGGGCAAGAAGAAAAATCGGGAAATGGCTTTCTGGACCAAGGATGAGTATCTGCAATTCATTGATGCAATGATGGACAAGCCGCTGTCGTTTTATGCTTTTGAGATGCTTTACTGGTGCGGCATCCGTGAGGGTGAACTGCTAGCGCTGACCCCGGCAGATTTTGACTTTGATAAACGCACAGTCACGATCAACAAGACATTTCAGCACACCGGCGGGAAAGACATCATCACGCCGCCCAAAACGGAAAAGAGCAATCGCACAATTACGATGCCACGCTTTCTGGCAGATGAGATGCAGGAGTATTTGAAGATGCAGTATGACATTGGCATAGATGACCGGATGTTCCCAGTCACAAAAAGCTATCTGTATCGGGAAATGCAGCGTGGCTGTAAGGAAACCGGCGTAAAACGCATCCGAATCCACGATTTACGACACAGTCACATCAGCCTTTTGATTGACCAAGGTTTTTCTGCGGTTGCTATTGCCGACCGGGTAGGCCACGAGAGTATTGATATTACCTACAACTATGCACATCTGTTTCCTTCTAAGCAGGCAGAAATGGCGGATAAGCTGGATATGGAAAGGGGTATTTAAGATGTCATTGAAGAACAGGGACGAGCATAATCGCTGGCGCAGCAAAACGGTTGCTTTTCGGGTATCGCCGGAGGAAGATGCCCAAATCGAACGCTATGTGCAGCTCTCCGGGCTGACCAAGCAGGACTACATCACCCGGCGGCTCTTAGACCGGGCCGTGGTGGTGCAGGGCAATCCCAGGGTCTACAAGGCCCTGCGTGACCAACTCGCCGCCGTCCTGGGGGAACTGCGGCGCATTGAGGCCGGGGGCGACGTGGGGGATGAACTTCTCGCCACCATTGACCTTATCTCAGTGACGCTGGGCGGCATGAAGGAGGATTGATAGATTGATGGATTCCAGAGAAACGAAAAGGACTGTCCCGGTTCCGTCTGTTGGCGCAGACGGGGAACAGCCCAATTCTCAAACAACTACCCAAAGTATAGCAGAGGAAACGGCTGAAAACAACCCCCAAGAGAAAGATTTAGAGGAAATGCTCCGGGATATGCGGCGCATGAACGACCCAGCCTACCTCCACACAGTTTCCATGAACGACCTTTACCAGAACATCTACCAGAGCAGACCGCCCGTAATAGACGGTCTGCTCTACCCTGGGACGTACCTCTTTGCGGGAGCGCCCAAGGTGGGCAAGTCGTTCCTGATGGCCCAGCTTGCCTACCATGTCAGCATGGGCCTCCCCCTGTGGGGCTACCCTGTCCACAAGGGGACTGTCCTCTATCTGGCGTTGGAGGACGACCACCGCCGCTTGCAGGGGCGGCTATACCGAATGTTCGGCACAGAGGGCACCGACAATCTGCTCTTTGCGGTCTACGCCAAACAGCTTGGCGTTGGCCTGGAGGAACAGCTAAAGAAGTTCGTCCGGGAACACCCGAACACCAAGCTGATTATCATTGACACCCTCCAGAAAATCCGGGAGGCTGGTGGGGATAAGTACAGCTACGCCAACGATTACGAGGTGGTGGGTAAGCTGAAACGCCTTGCCGATGATTGCGGCGTCTGCCTCCTGCTGGTACACCACACTCGAAAGCAACAGGCAGATGACAAATTCGATATGATCTCCGGCACCAACGGTCTGCTGGGAGCGGCGGACGGGGCCTTTCTTCTTCAAAAGGAGAAGCGGACAGACGGCAGCGCCGTTCTGGACGTGGCCGGGCGTGACCAGCAAGACCAGCGATTCTATCTTACCAGGGACAAGGAACGGCTGATATGGACGCTGGAGCGTACGGAAACGGAGGCATGGACAGAGCCGCCCGACCCGGTGCTGGAGGCCATAGCCGCCCTTGTGGCGGTGGAGAAGCAGACCTGGGGTGGTACGGCCACCGAGCTGGTAGCGGCGCTCCAGACCGACATGAAGCCCAACGCCCTGGCGATGCGGCTAAACGTCCGGGCCGGGAAGCTGCTGATAGACTACCACATCCGCTATGAGAACAGCAGGAGCCACGCCGGGAGAAGTATCAGCCTGACGCTGGAACCGTCCCAGGCGTGACGACCGTGACGGCTGTGACGGCTTTTTTGAGAGTGGCGGCGGGGTCTGAAACATCGTCACGGTCGTCACGGCTGTCACGGGGAGCGGGGGCGAAAGTCAAGGGGGGCATACCTGCGGGTGGAGATTGCCGCAAGGCAATACAACCCGTACCCCTTGACTTTCGGCCCACGGAAAACACTTGCCGGGCGGTGGAAAGGCCCCTGGCCTTTCCACCCTGCCCAACGGCGAGTGACAAAGTTTAGGCGGGGTGCAGGGTGCCCTTTTCAAAGGGCGGCCCTGCTGGGGGAGGCAACCGCAGTTGCCGGGGGCAAAGCCCCCACACCACCCCGTAGGGCGCAAATGCGCTTTTGATGGCCGTCAGGCTGTCAAAAGTGCTTTTGCGTTACTTTCGCAGAAAGTAACAAAGGCACGCCGCTTGCGCGGCGGAAAAGGGAGGAGGGATTGATTTGAAAAGGACAATCAGCGCCATGGTGGGCCAAGGATCGGTGAACCATAACAGTAGAAAATTCCACGCCAAGAACACTGACCCGGAACGCTCCCACTTGAATATAACCTACTGCCAGGAGAATATCAAGGCGGTGTACCATGAACTCTTTGACGAGGCTCTGGAACGGTACAACGCTAAACAAACCAGGGCCGACAGAAGGATAGAGGATTACTATGAGAAGATCCGCTCCGGCAAGCAGGAAAAGCCGTTCCATGAAATCATCCTGCAAGTGGGCAATCGAGATGATATGAGCGCCGACAGCGAGGAGGGACAGCTTGCGGCAGCGGTTTTGGACGAGTA
>OKWJ01001781.1_pt1 | contig 13498 bp, 10 predicted proteins | sample 1607121 | NCBI WGS metagenome assembly OKWJ01 (sample SAMN04414080, study PRJEB24778) | human gut metagenome | material: faecal | host: Homo sapiens | reverse complement strand
TTTTATAGTTCCAGAAGGTTTCAGGTTTGTTCAATGTGTATTGAAGTGTGTAATCATCAACCGCTTTGACACCAACTTGGCTAAAGTCTGTAGTTTTTCCTTGTACATAATCATCCAAGCCTTTGATTGAGCCTTGAACTAGTGAAAGAGTTTCCGATTTTTTATCAGCAGCGTGCTTCAAACCTGTTACAAAGTCTTTAGCTGTCACTTCGCCATGTTCTTCACCGTCTGCATCGTACCACTTAACCCCTTTACGAATTTTGTAGGTATAAGTCAAACCATCTTTTGAAACAGACCAATCTTCCGCAAGTGATGGTACGAGATTACCATACTTGTCATTTGCCATCAAACCATCTACGACGTTTGTAGTGATATCATGTGTAGCAGCTTTAGAAGACACAGTGTAGTCCAAAGTTTGAGGATCATCTGTGTAGACATAACCATAGTTTTTGTCTTCGCCTGAGCTTGCTTTACTAGTATTAGAACCAGAACATGCAGCTAACAATCCAGCTGCAAGGAGTGTTACTCCGGCAACTGCGAATACTTTACCTTTTTTCATAGGAATTCTCCAATAGTTTTTTTAGATTTGTTTAAGATTATATCACAAGTAGAAAAAAAAGTAAACTAAATTTTCTGAATATTTGCTTCAATCCCATCCAAAAACCTTGCTATGATTGACTTTTTAGCCTAATTGATGATTTTACGATTTTCCATTAATCATTTGTATGATACAATAGAGAGGACTAAGCAACGAGGAAACAACTGTGAAAAAATTCTTTCTTTCTTTTTTAACCTTCATCCTGCTGTTATGCAGTTTACCTTATCAAGTCGTTCTAGCAGATGATCTGGATCTTCCTGCTCAAAGCGCTATTGCTGTTGAAGCTGATACAGGTAAAATCTTATATGAAAAGGATTCAGAGAAAAAGCGAGATGTGGGGGGACTATCTACACTCTTGACCACTTATCTGATTTTCGAAGCCATTCATGAAAAAAAACTTTCTCTAAAAGATCCTATCAAATTGTCTGAGAAAGCTCTGGCCTTAAATGATATCGAAGGTGCTGGTACTCTTCCTATGGAAGCGAACCAATATACAGTTGAACAGTTATTGACTGCTCTTTTAGTTGGAAATTCTAGTACTGCTGCCTTGGCCTTAGCTGAGAAAGTGGGGGGCTCCGAAAAAAGCTTCGTTGAAAAAATGAAGCAAAAACTTGCTGAATGGGGCATTCAATCTCCTCATTTAATCAATGCTACCGGGTTAAATACTCAAACCATCAGCGGAGATTCCGACGGGAAAGAAGACGAAAATCAATTGAGTGCTTATGATATTGCTGTTATTGCCAAGCACTTACTCCAGGATTTTCCTGAAGTGACCAAATATACTTCAAAGCCCACTGCTCTTTTTTCAAACACGCAGATTGAAAACCCCAACCTGATGCTAGAAGGCATGCCAAATTACCGTTCGGGCGTTGACGGCCTTCGGGTCAGCAACTCTACCAAAGGTGGTATCACATTTGCTGCATCAACGACGCAAAATGGCATCCATATGATCACTGTTGTCCTAGGAGTGGAGGCAGTTGACGGTGATCCGTATGCACGTTTTGTGGCTACTTCTTCTCTGATGAACTACGTGGTACGGACCTTTGTTTCTTCCATTGTCGTAAAAGAAGGAGATCCCTACGGAAAAAGTAAGGCAACTATCATGGATGGGAAGTCCGAGACTGTTTTAGCTGTTGCAAAAAAAGACTTCTATATCGTTGAAAAGCAAGGCAGTCAAGCGGAACCAAAAATTCAATTCAAGAGTAACCAAGAATCATTCCGAGCACCTGTCAAATCAGGCACAAATCTTGGAAAATTACACTACACTGATCCAGATAAAATCGGACGTGGCTACTTAGAAGATCAAGAGCCAACGGTCGATATGGTATCGGGAAGAACCATTGAGAAAAGCTTTTTCTTAAAGGTTTGGTGGAATGAATTTGTTCGTTATGTCAACGAAAAGCTATAAGCAAAATAAAATCACAATGGAGTCAAATCCATTGTGATTTTATTTTGCTATTAAAACGAATTATCCTACAGATCCTTCCATTTCGTAGCTAATGAGTCGATTTAACTCAACGGCATATTCCATTGGAAGTTCTTTTGTAAAGGGCTCTACAAATCCCATGACAATCATTTCTGTCGCTTCTGATTCAGACAGGCCACGACTCATCAAATAATACAGTTGCTCTTCTGAGATTTTTGAAACCTTGGCTTCGTGCTCCAAAGCAACTTGTGAGTTGTGGATTTCATTAAATGGAATCGTATCTGATGCAGATAAATCATCCATGATAATGGTGTCACACTCGATGTGAGAAACTGATTTCTTGGAATTTTTGTTAAAGGTTACTTGTCCACGGTAGTCTACCTTTCCGCCACCCTTCGCGATGGATTTGGATACGATAGACGAGCTAGTGTGAGGGGCATTGTGGATCATCTTGGCACCTGTATCTTGGTGTTGACCTGCATTCGCAAAGGCAATGGACAACATGGTCCCACGCGCTCCTTCTCCATCTAGATAAACAGATGGGTACTTCATGGTTGTCTTCGCTCCTAAGTTCCCGTCGATCCACTCAACTGTGGCATCTTTTTGAGCTTTGGCCCGCTTGGTGACCAAGTTGTAGACATTGTCAGACCAGTTTTGGATGGTCGTGTAACGCATATAAGCACCATCCAAGGCAAAGATCTCAACAATCGCTGCATGGAGGCTATTGCTTGAGTAAGTTGGCGCTGTACAGCCTTCTACATAGTGGACACTTGCTCCCTCATCCACAATAATCAAGGTACGCTCAAACTGACCTGTATTTTCATTGTTGATACGGAAGTAAGTTTGAAGGGGGACGTCGACTTTTACGCCTTTTGGTACATAAATGAAGGTTCCACCAGACCAGACTGCTGAGTTGAGGGCAGCCAATTTGTTATCCGTTGGTGGTACTAACTTCGCAAAATACTGTTTGAAAAGGTCTGGGTATTCTTTTAGGGCAGAATCCGTATCGGTAAAGATAATCCCCAACTTTTCAAACTCTTCTTTCATATTGTGGTAAACCACTTCTGATTCATACTGAGCAGAAGCCCCCGCTAAGTAAGCACGTTCCGCTTCAGGAATCCCGATACGCTCAAAGGTTTCCTTGATTTTCTCTGGAACTTCGTCCCATGAACGGGCAGGTTTATCCGAAGGTTTTTGATAATAGATCAAATCATCAAAGTCAATCTCTGATAGATCGGCTCCCCAGGTTTGCATGGGCATCTTTTTGAAGGTTTCAAAAGATTTCAAACGGAATTCGAGCATCCATTCTGGTTCATTTTTTGCTGCAGACAATTCACGAATAACCGCTTCATTCAATCCCTTCCCGGTAGAGAGAATGGGTTGAACGTCATCGTGAAATCCAAATTTATATTCACCGAGATCAATTGGTTTCGGTTCGACTCTTTCTTCAGCCATAATTTCCTTTCTTTCTCTGTTTCTTCTTTTAATTATTTGCTACGTTCGATCGCTTTTTTAAGAGCATTCCAGGAGAGGGTCGCACATTTAATCCGTTGTGGAAATTTTGAGACTCCAGATAAAAAGGCTGCGTCTCCCAATTCCTCTTGGCGAGGATCTGACTTCCCTTGGACCATTTCTGAAAAGACCTGCGCCAATTCTTCGACTTCCTCTTTTGTTTTTCCCATTACAGCATCAGTCATCATACTAGCTGAAGCGGTTGAGATCGTACATCCTGAATTAACAAAGGCGATATCTTCCACCCTATCATTCTCATCAAATTTCACACTTAACTGGATCACATCTCCACAAGTTGGATTGTTGAGTTGGATCTGATCAACATCTTCAATCTGGCCCTGATGGTGAGGGTGTTTTGAATGGTCAGCTACGACCGCCATGTACAGCGAATCTAATTTAGAAAGTGCCATTGAAAAACTCCTTTGCTTTGATCAATGCCTCAATTAATTTATCACAGTCCGCTTTGGTGTTGTAGATATAAAAACTTGCTCTCGTTGTCGCTGGGACTTGTAGGTATTGAAGAAGCGGTTGTGCACAGTGGTGACCTGCACGAACGGCAATCCCTTCATAATCTAGTGCTGTTGCTAAGTCATGCGGATGGAGATCTCCTAGATTGAAGGAAATGACGCCAGAACGTTGGGCTAAGTCTTGGGAACCATAGATGGTCAAGCCTTCGATCGCCTGTAATTTTGGAAACACATAGGCAATCAATTCATGCTCATGCGCTTCTACCTGGTCCATACCCAGCTCTTCTAAGTAATCGATTGCTGCACCAAGACCGATTGCCCCAGCCATATTGGGTGTTCCAGCTTCAAATTTCCAAGGTAATTCCTTCCAAGAGGCAGATTGTTCGTAAACAAAGTCAATCATCTCGCCCCCAAACTCGATCGGAGACATTTGCTCTAAGATATCTTCCTTCCCATAGAGGACACCAATCCCTGTTGGTGCAGCCATCTTATGGCCAGAAAAAGCAAAGAAATCCGCATCTAAGTCTTGTACATCAATGGCCATATGAGGGGTTGATTGAGCCCCGTCTACAACCATCAGCGCTCCAACTTCATGAGCTAATCGAGCAATTTCCTTGATTGGATTGACCACCCCTAAGACATTGGAAGCATGGGTGATGGAGACAAATTTTGTCTTCTCACTAAGCTTGCTCTTTAAGTCCTGCATATCCAGTAAGCCATCTTTTAGATAGACATAGACCAGTTTTGCTCCTGTCTTCTTGCAGGCTTGCTGCCAAGGAATGATGTTGGAGTGATGTTCCATGATGGAAATCAGGACTTCATCCCCTTCCTTTAGGACTTCTTCTGCATAGCGGGCTACCCAGTTGAGTCCAGTCGTTGTCCCTCTTGTAAAGAGCACCTCCTTGGTTGATGAAGCATTGATAAATTTTCTGACTTTCTCACGCGCTGCCTCATAGGCTGCTGTCGCTCGTTCAGCCAAAGTATGGACTCCACGATGAACATTGGCGTTATCTTGCAAATAATAGTGATTAACGGCTTCAAGAACACGTTTAGGTTTTTGCGTCGTCGCTGCATTATCTAGATAAACCAAAGGCTCATCGTGAACTAGTTGATCGAGAATGGGAAAATCTTGAGCAATCGTATTTTTATCTAGCATTGTTTCTCCTTAGCGTTGAGATAACTTTTCTTCAATGGTGGCAATCATTTCATCACGTACTTCTTTAACTGGGATTTCAACAATAACAGATCCCAAGAAACCACGCACCACTAATCGTTCCGCTGTGTGTTGATCCAGACCACGACTCATGAGGTAATACATGTCTTCTGGGTCCACTTGACCGATCGATGCAGCATGGCCTGCTGTGACGTCATTTTCATCAATCAAGAGGATTGGGTTCGCATCTGAACGTGCTTGATCCGATAACATCAAGACACGGCTTTCTTGCTGAGCATCTGCTCCTTTAGCCCCCTTGATAATATGACCAATTCCGTTGAAGGTCAAGGTTCCTTTTTCAAGAATAACCCCGTGTTGCAATATATTTCCGATCGAGTTGCAACCAAAGTTGGTCACGCGGGTATCAATTCCTTGCACCTGACGACCGCTTGATAAGGCAACGACTTTCAAATCTGCATGGCTTCCGTTTCCAACCAAGTCACTGTCAAAATCTGCAACCACGTTACCTTCGTTCATAACACCGATAGCCCAATCAATGCTGGCATCCTGACCTAGTTTCCCACGTCGACTGATGTAGGCTGTGACATTTTCACCCAGGCGGTCAATCGCCGCAAATTTCACTTGGGCACCTGAGCAGGCGATCACCTCAACCGTCACATTAGCAGTTGCTGTTGCTGAGCCTTCACCTTTTGATTCTAGGCGTTCCAAATAGCTAAACTTGCTGTTTTTACCTGCGATAATCAAAATGTGCTTATTAAAAGGTACATCACTGTCGCTATCCTGGTAGAAAATACCTTCGATTGGTTCTGAAATTTCGACGTTATCTGGAACATATAGCACAGCCCCACTATTAAAATAAGCCGTGTGGTATGCTGCTAGTTTATCATCGTCGTATTTAACCGAAGACATAAAGTAGTCTTCCACTACCTGCGGAATTTCTTCTAGGGCAGAATGGAAATCTGTAAAAAGGACTCCTTGGTCTGCCAAGGCTTGTGGCACCTGTTCAAAAACAGTCTGAGTTCCAACTTGGACCAATTTTAAGTTTGAATCGAGGGCTGTAAAATCGGGAACATTGGCAGAAGCCTCACTTTCTGTGATCGTCCCATCCCCAAGGTTCCAGCGGTGAAATTTGACGCGTTCAATGGCTGGCAATTCCAACTGATCGATCTTGTCAAAAGCTTTTTTTCGTAAATCTTGCAGCCAGCTTGGCTCAGCATGCAGTTCCGAAAAGAGGGTAATATTTTCAATACTCATTTTTTTCTCCTAATAAAGATACTATCTGTTTGATTTTATGACAACATTAGATCACTTGTCATCAGGTTATAGTTCTTCTTTATAGTCGTAACCGAGTTCTTCTGCGAGTTGGGCATAGCCTTCACGTTCCAAGCGTGCAGCCAATTCTGGTCCACCTGAAAGCACAACACGACCTTCCATCATCACATGAACGACGTCAGGAGTAATATAGTTCAACAAACGTTGGTAGTGGGTGATGATCATCGCTCCAAAACCTTCACCCCGCATCGCATTAACCCCTTTAGATACGACCTTAAGAGCATCAATATCCAAACCAGAATCAATTTCATCCAAAAGAGCAAATGTTGGCTCCAACATCAATAATTGAAGGATTTCATTCCGTTTTTTCTCACCACCAGAGAATCCTTCATTGAGGTAGCGTTCTGCCATTTCTTCTTTCATGTTGAGCAGTTCCATCTTTTCATCCAATTTTTTGATGAAATCACGAATAGAGATCTTCTCGTCCTCTTCTTTACCAGCATTCATGGCTGCACGTAAAAATTCTGCATTGGTAATTCCTGGGATTTCTGAAGGGTATTGCATGGCAAGGAACAAGCCCATCCGTGCACGTTCGTCCACTTCCAATTCTAAGATGTTGACACCATCAAACAGAATCTCCCCTTTGGTTACTTCATAATTTGGGTTTCCCATAATGGCAGCTGACAGAGTAGATTTCCCTGTTCCGTTTGGTCCCATGATGGCTGCGATCTCACCAGTTTTTAGGGTCAGGTTTACACCTTTTAAAATTTCTTTGCCTTCAATTTCAACGTGAAGGTCTTTAATTTCTAATGTCGACATTGCATTCCCTTTCTTTTTACTTTGAAGTCTGGAAGATTTCTCAAAGCAAATATTCCTTCATCACAAAGTATTTTTTTACCTTTCAAGTATATCAAAAAAAAGCCTAAATGGCTTTTCTTTTGATTAGAACTATTCTTATTTAGTTTTTTCTTTTCGTTTTTGACGAACTTCCTCCCGGTAGGAAGAATTCCCTATATAGCGCAGAACATTTAACAAAGGACTATGATGTGGCCCCAGAACCCCAATCAATTCTGCTAACAACTCTACTCCAAACAAGAGCCCGATCACAAGTAGGACACCCCCAATGCGACTCGAGATGTTGAGCAAGAGAGAAATCAAGGAGAAAATCATCGAAATTCCATAGATCACCAATACAGTTCCCCGATGTGTCAAGCCCAGAGAAAGAAGTCGGTGGTGCAAGTGATTGCGATCCGGTTTATAAAATTTTTGACCAGAAAGAGTCCGACGGATAATCGCTAAAAAGGTATCTGTAATCGGTACTCCGAGGATAATCATTGGGGTGACTACCGCAACTGCCGTTGCATTTTTCAAACCTTGCAAGGACAAAACAGAAATCATGAATCCGATAAACAAGGCACCGGTGTCTCCCAGATAGAGAATGGCTGGATGGTAGTTAAAGGGAAAGAAACCTGCGATGGACGCAACCAAGACAAAGATCGTCATGGTCAGAAAGAGATTGGGTACTGGTAGAAAGAAATAGGACACAATCCCCATTGTTACTAGGGAAATAATAGAGACCCCACTCACCAAGCCATCTAATCCATCAATCAGATTGACCGCATTGGTAATGGCAACAATCCAAATCACTGTCAAAAGATACGATAGCCATGGTTCAAAATGAAGTAAGGGCCCACCGAATGGAATCTTAAAATCATTTAGACGAAAATCTGTCAAAAACCAGACCAGACTCGCTGCCAGCAGGATACCGATCATCTTTTTCTTGGCAGACAATTCTTTTACATCATCGATCAAGCCTGTGAGAGCGATAATCCATCCTGCGCCCACGACCGGCAAGGTATAGGATAGGTAACTTTTGATTGGTGCGGTAGTGGATGTCAGCATAGGAATAAACACAAGAGTCGCAATTGAAAAAGCAATCACAATAGACAGTCCACCCGCGCTTGGCATGGGCTTGGTATTGATCCGACGCGCATTCGGATAATCTACGGCATCAATCTTAAAGGAGAATAGGCGAACCAAGGGCGTCAATACCAAGGCAATCATAAAAGTTCCAATCAGCACCAGAACAAATTGCAAGGAAAAGGACATCATAAGCTAGCAACTTTCTTCAAATTCTCAATCGCACCAGACACCATTAGTAAGTGACCATGTTCCTGCAGAACGGCCCGTGTCACTTCTGAATCATCCGCATACTCCCGAATGATGGCAAGTAACCAGGTTGGATATTGATTTGGTTGATCCTCTGTATCGATCAAGACAGTTAAATAATAATCAGATCCCATTTTGTATAATTCAGAGGTATCCACTGGAAAGCTGACCGTTTTTGAAAAGGCAACTGCTTGCTGGATATTTGAAAAACGCAAAATGTAATAAATATACTGACTTACTGGTGCTTCAGACGTAGGATATTGTTCTTGATTGTCCCGCAACTCTTCTTGTTCCAAATGGTGAATGGCTTCTGCATCTCCTTTTGTCTTATCAGAGATTGTTTTTTCCAGGGTTTTGATAAATTCATCTGGCGTCATGCGCGACAACTCTTCCATATCAGGAAGATCTGACAAATCCTCAAAATCCAATTGTTGGTCAATTTTTGATTTGGTAACAAAAACATCCAATTTATCTGGTTTTGGTGTCACACGAAAACTCAGCATCCCGCTATCCAGGAAGCTTTCTGGCATTTCGAGCTCATCCAAAATGGCGTAGAAAAATTCTTCTGTTTTTTCTTGCGGGACAAGGAAATCAGCAATTTCCATCCCACGTTCTTCTAAGTCTTCTAGTTGGATCGTGATCTTAATTGTTGAATCACTAATTTGCTTCATCTTCATAGCATAACCTCATACTTCTAGTCTTACTATTATACTAAAAAATTGGATAGAATTCAAAAAAAGGATGCATCGAAAAGAGGTCGGGACAAAAGTCTCCGACCTCAGAAAATAATTTGATCAAGTTCAAGCCTTCTCTTAGAAAATAACACGGAAGAGTCCATACAATAGCAAGATGGAACCAAGAACAATCCGGTATTTCCCAAAGACAGTGAAATCATGATTTTTCACATAATCTGTCAAGAAGCGGATGGCGTACATGCTGACCACAAAGGCCACTCCCATCGCTACCAGTAGAATAAAGAATTGCCCAAGTGCTAGTGAATGTCCGCCAAGAGCGAATTTCCCAACCTTTAAGAGGCTAGCCCCAAACATGGCTGGAATCCCCAAATAAAAGGTAAATTCTGTCACCACTGGGCGGCTAACACCATTGATCAAACCACCTACAATCGTAGCACCTGAACGGCTTGTTCCTGGAAATAGCGATAAAACTTGGAAGAGTCCAATATAAAGAGCTGTTCGATAAGGTAACTTATGCAATTCCGTTACTGCTGGCTCAACTTGTTCCCGTCTTTCTAGATAGATAAAGGCAATCCCGTAGGTGATCAACATAATCGCAACGGAAATCGAATTGTGGAAATGCGCCTCAAACCAATCATCTAATTTAAAAACAAAGACAAGCGGGAGGGTTGCAACCGCAACTTTTGCCCATAATTGCCAGGTTCGACGTACTTCAAGTGGAGATTTACCAGGTTTGAAGGGATACAATTTATCGAAATAAATCACCACAACCGCTAGGATCGCACCCAATTGGATCACGACATTGAACATCTCCATAAAGGCTGGATCCTGATTTTTAAACTGCACAAAATCCTGTAACAGAATCAAGTGACCTGTACTTGAGATCGGTAACCATTCTGTAATCCCCTCGACAACCCCAAAAAGAACCGCCTTGATTAATTCGATCAGAAACATCTTTTTCTCCTAAACTTACATTTGCTCTATTATATCATAAATCTATGGACTGGACCAGACCTTCTAAACTAGAAGGGAAAGAGCGACCAAGACCATTCTTAGTGCTGCTTAGAAGGCACCAAAGCCTCCTCCGCCTCCACCACCAGAGAAACCTCCTCCACTACCAGAGGAAACTGTGAAATGACTAGCTGTCGATGCTGTCGATCCATAAGTAGACATGGCATGACTTGAGTGGGTCACATCATGATAGAACGGAGTATAAACGAAGGCGTTTAAGGCTTGATTTTCTAAATGAATATTCCGAAGCTTCATGACCTTTGTGACCTGATCAGCTACACCATACAAGGCCGCATAGACCAATAAGCGATTCCATAGGACCAGAGACTGCAACTCTGCATCATTGAGGTGGGCAATCTCTTTCAACATCCGACCAAAACTATCCCAGTAATAGCGTTGCTCAGCACCCGCAAGATTGACAACCCCATCTCGTAGGCAGGCTTTAAAGACACCATTGAAACGCGCTGGCATAAACCAGAGTATGAGGATCCCTATCAAACAAGGAACAGAGAACCAACCCATCCCAAAGATAGCAAAGATTTCTGCTCCAAAGGCGATAAACCAAGCAGCCCAACCAAAGAAGAGACTTCGTCTAGCTTGCGCTTCTTCTTTTGCTTCTAAAGGGCGATAGTAGCTTGGCAAATGGAGATCTTCCACCTTGCGATGAACATCTCTGGCCACTTGGTTGACAGCCGTATCAAAGCGACCCTGAGCCCAACTTCCTAGTGAACGAATGGCATCTTGATCTGCTTTTTTGGCATGTTTGTATACATCATCACTAAATTTATAATTTTCAAAGAGACGGTTAACAGGACAGGAAACTTGATCCCCAAAAGCCATATTCATAAAGGAGCGTTCAAAATCATCCACATGTCCATGAGACTTCCTGGTCAAAACGACTTCATTTCCTTGTTGCTCGTAGACAATCACTCCACGGTCCATCAGATCCAGCAAAGTAGCTTGAAGCATTTTTTCAAATGTAAACACCGGCGGAGTCGCCTTCTCTTTATTAGTCGGGGAGGCCTCGTCTAATTCAGCTGAATAAACAACCGAGCTCATGACAAGAGGTGCAATATCCTGTGGAATTTCATAAAGACGAGTATCGGTCGGATAGGTCACACCAGGCCAAATCATTTTTTTGAACCGATTGCGACCCAAGAGAGAAAGAAGCCAGAGTGCAATAATGAAGGCTGGCAAGATCCAGTTCCAAAACATGCGTGACCAGTATTTTTCCTGTTCAATTTTAGCTTGGTTCTTATGAAATTCATCCAATTTGGTTAATCCTGTATTTCGACCAGAATCATACAAGGTAGTTAGGTCTGACTTCAACCAGTATCCATACAGCTCCACAGCCTTTCCTTTGCCAAGGTTATAGAAGGTGGCAGAATAGATTCCATCTTCTTTCTTTACAGTCACATCCGGTCCCATAAAGGCTGTATGGATATACAGTTCCGATTGGGCATTAGCTGGTGCAAACTTAGGGATGACACGAAACTGAACTTCATCCACCTTCTGATCACCATCTGTGATCGGTTTCCAGTTCAACTCCAAGATATCCTTGTGTGAATAGAGGAGATTTTTTAATTTCCATGTAACTTTAATTTTGACAGTATCTGTCGCTACACCACTGTTATAAATTTTCACTCGGTAGCCATCACCTAGATTCGTAATCTCGGGTTCTCTTTGAAGATCACGACCTTCCACCTCAACCTTTGGCGGTATCTCAATTGCAAAGCCTTGTGGCATGTTCCCCGCAGTTCCTAGGCTAACATACTGCCCTCTATAAGAATCTTTGAAATAATAAACCAGTTCTTCCTCATAGGTGGCGTCGTCCCAGGTGTCCAAGGTCAAAGTTCCACCATAGTAAAGTACATCATAAGATGGGCTAGATGCATGGACATTCTGACTGACAAAAAGGCAGGCCAGAAAGGCGAAAAAAACATACAAATACTTTTTCATTTGATCACGCTCCTTTGTATTATTATAGCATTTTTTAAATAAAAAGAGGACCATGTTTGAAATGCCGCCTATTTTACTGTACAATAGGAGAAGTTAAAATAAGGAAGAGGAGAAAAAATGAAAAAAACATTATTCGCGCTCTTAACAGGGCTTTTCATTTGCCTGGGGATCACACAGGTTGCTCATGCAGATGACTATTTACGAATCGGAATGGAAGCAGCCTACGCTCCTTTCAACTGGACCCAAGAAGATGATGCAAATGGAGCTGTTAAAATTGACGGTACCAATCAATATGCCAATGGGTACGATGTCCAAATCGCCAAAAAAGTTGCTGAGGAGTTAGGTAAAAAACCTCTGATCGTAAAAACATCTTGGAACGGTTTAATTCCAGCCCTCACTTCTGGTAAAATCGATATGATTATCGCTGGGATGAGTCCAACCGCTGAACGTAAAAAAGAGGTCGCCTTCTCCAAGAGCTACTATACCAGTGAACCGGTCATGCTCGTTCGTAAAGATGGAAACTATGCAAATGCTACTACCTTAGATGACTTTAAGGATGCAAAGGTCACCTCTCAACAAGGGGTCTACCTCTATTCTCTCATTTCCCAACTCAAGGGTGCGAAACAAGAAACTGCAATGGGTGATTTTGCCCAGATGCGTCAAGCTTTAGAATCGGGTGTTATTGATGCCTATGTTTCTGAACGTCCCGAAGCCCTAACCGCCGAGTCCGCTAATTCTAAATTTAAGATGATTCAATTCAAAAAAGGATTTGAAGTTGGGGAAGAAGATGCGACTATCGCTATCGGGATGAAGAAGGGTGACACTAGAATTGATCAAGTCAATGCCGCACTAGCTAAGATTTCGTCTGAAGACCAAGTCAAACTCATGGATGATATGATTAAGAAGCAACCAGCTTCCAGTGATGCTAGTGATGATAAGCAGACATTCTTTAGCCAAATGATGAAGATTTTAAAGGATAATGGCCCACAGTTCTTACGGGGAACTGGAATGACCCTCTTAATCTCTATGACTGGAACTATCGCTGGGTTGATTATCGGTTTGTTAATCGGTGTCTTCCGAACAGCTCCGAAGGCTAAAAATAAATTCCTTGCTGGATGTCAAACTGCCTTTGGTTGGTTCCTCAATGTCTACATTGAAATCTTCCGTGGAACTCCGATGATCGTTCAATCCATGGACATTTTCTACGGTTCCGCC
>OKWJ01001778.1_pt1 | contig 13520 bp, 13 predicted proteins | sample 1607121 | NCBI WGS metagenome assembly OKWJ01 (sample SAMN04414080, study PRJEB24778) | human gut metagenome | material: faecal | host: Homo sapiens | reverse complement strand
ATGACTATGTAACCAAACCCTTCTCGAATCGGGAATTGCAAGCGCGTGTGAAAGCCTTGTTGCGTCGTTCTGAGTTTGCGGCGGATCCTCAGCTTGAAAATGATGCCGATACGGAAATTGTCATTGGTGATCTTCACATTCTTCCAGATGCTTTCTTGGTTCAAAAAGGCAACAAAGAATTGGACTTGACCCATCGCGAATTTGAATTGCTCTATCACCTTGCGACCCATGTCGGTCAAGTGATGACCCGTGAACACCTTCTTGAGACGGTGTGGGGCTATGATTACTTTGGTGATGTTCGGACAGTGGACGTGACGGTTCGTCGTTTGCGTGAAAAAATCGAGGACACACCGGGACGTCCAGAATATATCTTGACCCGTCGTGGTGTTGGATATTATATGAGAAACAATGATTGATCAACTAAAACAATTTGTAATGTCGTCGAACTTTGTCTTTGTTCTGATTACAGTTGGGTTTATCATTGTGGTAGCCTTGCTTTTGCTAGAAAACCGTAGGGACAATATCAAGCTCAGACAATTAAACGCCAAAATTAAGGATCTGATTGCAGGGGACTATTCCGAAGTGGTCGACATGCAAGGAAGTCCAGAACTGACAGATATGACCAATAGCATTAATGATCTGTCGGAGGTTATTCGCCTGACGCATGAAAACTTGGAACAAGAAACCAAGCGTTTGACCAGTATCCTTTCTTACATGACAGACGGGGTGCTTGCGACCAACAGACGTGGTCAGATCATCATGGTCAATGAAATGGCAGCCAAGCAATTGAATGTTAATCCAGATGAGGTGCTTAATACCAGTATTCTGGATTTGCTTTCGCTTGGAGATGACTATGATCTGCGAAGCTTGATTACAGAAGTACCAGAGTTGACCATCGATTCCCAGGATGAAAATGGGGAATACATAAGTCTTCGTGTGCGCTTTGCCTTGATTCGTCGCGAGTCAGGTTTTATCTCTGGTCTGGTAGCTGTCTTGCACGATACGACAGAGCAGGACAAGGAAGAGCGGGAACGTCGCCTCTTTGTCTCCAATGTGAGCCATGAATTGCGGACTCCCTTGACCAGTGTGAAATCCTATCTGGAAGCCCTAGACGATGGCGCTTTGTCAGAGCCAGTAGCACCAGATTTTGTCAAGGTTTCACTCAATGAAACCAACCGCATGATGCGCATGGTCACAGATCTTTTGAGTCTTTCTCGAATCGACAATGAAACTAGTCAGTTGGAGATCGAGTTGACCAACTTTACGGCCTTTATCACCTTTATTTTAAACCGATTTGATAAGATCAAGAGTCAATCGCAAGAAGATACTAAGAAGTATGAACTGATCCGGGAATACCCAATCACCCCGATCTGGGTTGAAATCGATACGGATAAAATGACCCAGGTGATCGACAATATCTTGAACAATGCCATCAAGTACTCACCTGATGGTGGAAAGATCAAGGTAGGGATGAAAACGACAGATGCCCAGTTGATTATCTCCATCTCAGATGAGGGCTTGGGGATTCCAAAGAAAGACTTGCCACGCATTTTTGATCGCTTTTACCGAGTGGATAAGGCGCGTAGCCGGGCCCAAGGAGGGACTGGTCTGGGCTTAGCCATTGCTAAGGAGATCGTTAAGCAACACAAAGGCTTTATTTGGGCCAAGAGTGAATATGGCAAGGGATCTACCTTTACCATTGTCTTGCCGTACGATAAAGACGCTATTAAAGACGACTGGGATACAGAAGAGGAAGAATAAGGAGTCAATGACAGAAGAGGGATTTAAGTACAGTATTTTAGCTTCAGGTTCTAGTGGGAATTCTTTCTACCTTGAGACACCAAAGAAAAAACTGCTCATTGATGCAGGGTTATCAGGGAAAAAGATTACGGGACTATTGGCTGAAATTGATCGCAAACCAGAAGACTTAGATGCCATTTTGATTACGCACGAACACTCAGACCATATTCATGGTGTGGGTGTTTTAGCGCGGAAATATGGCATGGATCTATATGCTAATGAAGCAACTTGGAAGGCTATGGAAGGCACCAAGTATCTAGGCAAGGTCGATGATGCTCAAAAGCACATTTTTGAAATGGGGAAGACCAAGACATTTGGCGATATCGATATCGAAAGTTTTGGGGTCAGTCACGATGCTGCTGCCCCTCAATTCTATCGCTTTATGAAGGATGGCAAGAGCTTCGTCATGCTGACGGATACGGGCTATGTGAGTGATCGCTTGGCAGGTATCGTCGCGGATGCGGATGGCTATCTGATTGAGTCCAACCATGATGTAGAAATTCTTCGAGCAGGTTCGTATGCTTGGCGTTTGAAGCAACGGATCTTGTCTGATCTGGGTCACCTTTCTAATGAAGATGGTGCAGATGCCATGATTCGGACCATGGGAAATCGCACCAAGAAGATTTATCTGGGGCATTTGTCAAAAGAGAACAATATCAAAGAATTGGCCCATATGACCATGGAGAATCAACTGGCTCGAGCAGATCTAGCTGTTGGCCATGATTTTGAGGTGCTAGATACCTCGCCAGATACCGCGACCCCTTTGACGAAGATATAAGATGGAAAACCACCTGCAGGTGGTTTTTTATATGTCTATTTGAGGAAATCTATATCTAGTAATGAATTTGCTCTTTACCCAAAATTCGTGTATGATAGGAGTACTTTATCTCAAGAATAAATTGACGGGGAAATGTTAATTGTGAAAACATATATCGGTTATTTGGATTCGAAATGGATTTATTTTGATGAAGAAAACGAAGTATTTCAATATAATGGTCAAAAAAATACTTCCAATTGGATAATGGTTGCTGCTCCACTTACAGTCTTTCTTTTAAAAGGAATTGCAAGTGTTTTAAATTCAGCCTTTGGGACCTTATCATATACGATTAATATCAGTATTGCAATGATTGGAACTCTGATAGTTTTCGGAATGCTGATGATAGCGAAGTCGAGAAAAAAAGATCAGAGAACGGGTTGGAAAACAGTTGTTTTGAAGGAAAAAGAGCGCAAAACACTTAGAGCAAAGGTGCTTGCAATTTTTATTATGAAGATTCTTTTTGCTTTTTTAGGGATTTTTTTCTTGGTTACTTATATTAGAGAAACTGATTTTTTATGTCTGATGATCTACCTTCTTGCTTTTGCTTGTGTGATGCATTTTCATCAGGAAATTAAGACCAAAAAGATTCTTAAAATATTGAAGCGTCAAACAGGATCAACTGGACAATAATTCCATCGAAATATGTTTTACTGCAATAGAATGAGAGTATTGCATCTTTGCTAAGCGATTTAATGGTAGATAATATGGGCCAAGAAATTTTGGGTGGTTCATCATTTAAAAATCTCCTTGATGAATTGATATGAAAAGAAAGGGTGTTTATGCTTAAAAAAGCAAACATAGAACATTTAGCAAAAAAAAATTTTCGCTATCGCATTCTAAATGTAGATAATGAGCATTATTTAGTAGACGTGGATCGTCCTTTTATAATCTCATACTTTTTCCCGTGGTTTTTGTATTTTACATCCCATTGGGCTATTCGGTTAACTGAGGATGAATTTAACACATTAACAACATCTAGAAACGACAAGCAAAAGAATGGTTTAACACATAACAAAGAAATTACAGCTTCTGGAGCTGCGTTTGTGGCATTGCTTTTATCGAGAGCGTTTCCGATTGAAGATTATCTGTACTTCAACTCTCATTTACTCAATATTGGATTGACGTTATTCGTTTTTGGTATTGTGATGGGAATTCGCGTGTGGATGAGCAGAAGAAAAATTGTGTCCATGCTAGAGAATAATGATCATCTTATCAAAGTATATTGTGTCCCAACAACATTAAAATTTATTTTTTTATCGCTTCTAATGCCAACGATTTCTCTTATCATTGTTGGTGTGGTTTGTTATGCGGTAATAACTAATTTTGCTCCGAACTTTGTAGTTCATTTAGGTTTATTTGTTTTTGCACTCATTTTTTTATTGTCTGGAAATACAATCTATTTCTCAGCTGAGTCAACTTTCAAAGCTAAAATGAAATAATATTGAAGTGCATATATAAAATATGGTTTGAACAACATGAAACCAATCGGAATGGTAGTTAGATTATGCTCAAGCACAGGAAAGGAGAAATAGAAATGAAAAAAATGATGTTATTACTGGCTGGTTTGGTTGCTTTAACAGCTTGTAGTCAGTCTAAGCAGGATACGAAAGAGTCGACTTCCAATCAAACGACGAAGGAAACAAAAGTATCAGAGTCTTCTAAAGAAGAAAAAGGTTTGAAATTTGTAGTAGCACCTCAGTATGAAGGTAAAACATCTGAGCTAATTGAGTTAGGAAAAAAATTGGTCAAGGAACATCCTGAAGTTGGTAGTGAAGGTCATATGGTAGTCTACTTTACTGGGGCTGTATCTGAAGGAAGAGCAGCGCTCATGTTGGTCAATAAGACAGATGTGGATATCAAGAAAGATTTGAATTTTTCAATTTCTTGGTCTTATGATGGAAAGACTATTTTTGATAATCAAAGGGTAAGTTATTCCATCAAGGATAGCGGCGAATTACCATCTCATTCAGCAACTTTGATATTGTTGCCACTGAATGAGGAACAATTGGGAATTGTAGATGGAATGTCAGACCCATCTAAGATGAAGCTTCAACTATCCGATATGATACTTGCAGACTGATATCAAAAAATGAATCATATAAAGGAGAAGTAAATGCGCCTTGTTTATCTTACGGTTGGTTTTGTTTCTTTGGGATTAGGAATTATTGGGATTCCTTTGCCGATTTTACCGACGACTCCCTTTTTACTGCTATCGATGGCCTGCTTTGCTAAAAGTTCCAAACGCTTGGCTCTACCAAACCAAGCTTTATCAAACCTATGTAGCGGATTACCGAGAGACCAAATCGATAGCCAAAGAACGGAAGAAATGGATCCTTCTTCAGATCTACATTTTGATGGGGATTTCGATCTATCTGGCACCGATTATTTGGGTGAAGCTTGCTCTAGGGGCTTTGACGATTTTTATCACCTATTATCTCTTAAAAGTGATCCCTAATAAGCCTGAAAATCCAACAGAAGAAAATCCTGATTAAAATTGGAGAAATCAGGCCCTAGAACTAGGAAAAGAAGTGCGTTCGTGCTTCTTTTTTGGTATACTTAAGAGTATGAATTTATTAGAAAGTAGGCTTCCCATGGAGAAATTACAAGCCCTGTTATCGGAACGGTTTCAGATCGTTTTTTCAGATAGCAGTTTATTAGATACAGCTTTTACGCACACCTCTTATGCCAATGAGCACCGCCTCTTAAAAATTTCACATAACGAACGTTTGGAATTTTTAGGAGACGCTGTTCTTCAATTAGTTATTTCCGAATATTTGTATAAGGAACACCCAAACAGACCGGAGGGAGATTTGTCCAAATTCCGTTCTATGATTGTCCGTGAAGAGAGTTTGGCTGGTTTTTCTCGGGATTGCCAATTTGACCATTTCATCAAACTGGGCAAGGGCGAAGAAAAATCTGGTGGCCGGGACCGTGATACGATCCTTGGCGATTTATTTGAAGCCTTTTTAGGTGCTCTTTTACTGGATCAAGGAGTGGAAGCGGTCAAACGCTTCATTTATCAGGTCATGATTCCTAAGGTTGAAACGGGTCAATTTTCCCAAGTCATTGACTACAAGACCCGTCTGCAAGAACTGTTGCAGGTTCACGGAGATGTGGAGATCCAGTATCAAGTGGTCAGCGAGTCCGGTCCTGCTCATGCCAAAGAGTTTGAAGTAGAAGTATTCGTGAACGGTCAAACGATGGGCCATGGTCATGGTCGTTCCAAGAAATTAGCGGAGCAGGAAGCAGCCCGCAATGCAGTTGAAACGAGGAATGATGGGCCATGTATTTAAAAGAGATTGAAATCCAAGGCTTTAAATCCTTTGCGGATAAGACAAAAGTCGTATTTGACAAAGGGGTCACTGCCGTTGTAGGGCCTAATGGATCTGGAAAATCCAATATCACGGAGAGCTTGCGCTGGGCCCTGGGGGAATCCAGTGTCAAGAGTCTACGTGGGGGCAAGATGCCCGATGTTATCTTTGCCGGGACAGAATCGCGAAAACCGCTGAATTATGCCTGTGTCACAGTTGTCTTAGATAACCAGGATGGTTTTATCCAGCAGGCAGGGAAAGAAATTCGTGTCGAACGGCATATTTATCGTTCAGGAGACAGCGAGTACAAGATCGATGGCAAGAAAGTACGTCTTAGAGATGTGCATGATTTGTTCATGGATACGGGATTGGGACGTGACTCCTTCTCTATTATTTCCCAAGGAAGGGTAGAGGAGATCTTTAACTCCAAACCGGAAGAACGCCGGGCTATCTTTGAAGAAGCTGCCGGTGTCTTGAAATTTAAGACACGGCGCAAGGAAACTGAGACCAAACTCAACCAAACCCAGGAGAATTTGGACCGTTTGGAGGATATCCTCTATGAATTAGAAGGACAGATCCAACCTCTTGAAAAGCAAGCGACTGTCGCTCGCCGTTTCTTGGAATTAGATCAGGAAAGGCAGGTTCTCTTGCTGGATGTTTTGGTCGCTCAAGTCGATCTGACAAAGGACCTTTATGAAAAGGCTGATCAAGAAGAAAAAGCCATTCAAGAACAGTTGGCTTCTTATTACCAACGTCGTCAGGTCTTAGAAGAAGACAATGTACGCATCAAGAAAGCCCGCCATCAGTTGGATGAAAGATTAGCTGAGGACCAGGCGAGCTTGCTTGAGGTCACTCGTTTGATCAGCGATTTGGAAAAGCAAATCGAAGTAGCTAAGTTGCAATCGAGTCAAGCAGCCCATAGTCGCAGGGAAAATCTTGAGCGGCTGGATGCTGTTTTGGCCCGTCTGGAAGAAGCGAAACAAGAGCTGGCTCAAAAACAAGAGACGCTAGCTGTGCTTCAACAAAGGCTGACAGAGAACCGTCAGCAACAAGAAGAGTTGGAAAAAGAATTAGCCAACTACGAAGAAGATCCGGAACAAGTCATTGAGCATCTACGAGAGCAGTATGTCGCGCTCTTGCAGACGGAGGCTGAAAAATCTAATGAACGGACAGCCATTGAGAGTCGGATCCAAGCACTCCTGCAAGAATCTAGCCATCGTCAAGAGGATTTGACCAAGGCACAAACAAACTTCGAAGCTGCCAAGGAAAAAGAAGTCCGACAATTGGAAGAGTTGGATCAGGCACAAGCGACGGTCAAAGGTTTACTAGTAGAATATCAAGAGCAACTGGTAAAAGTGGAGCAGGCCAAAGCTGCCTACCAAGAGGCTCAAGCGGCCATGTTTGACTTGATGGATGAGAGCAAGAATAAGCGGGCGCGGATCAATAGCTTGGAAGCTATTCAGAAGAACCATAGTAACTTCTATGCAGGAGTCAAGAGCGTTTTGCAAGAAGCAGAACGGTTAGGAGGCATCTGTGGGGCTGTTAGTGAGAATTTGAGTTTCTCAAAAGACTACCAGACGGCGCTTGAAATTGCTCTGGGAGCTAGCAGCCAACAGATCATTGTCGAAGATGAAAAGGCTGCAACGCGAGCGATCGATTTCTTGAAACGCAATCGCTTGGGACGGGCAACTTTCCTTCCGCTCACGACGATCAAAGCTCGTCAACTATCCCCTCGGAATCTAGAATTGATTCAAGCCAGTGCAGGATTTCTAGGAATTGCGAGTGACTTAGTGACCTATGAAAATCGTTTTGAACAGATTTTCCAAAACCTGCTTGGAGTAACGGCCATCTTTGACACGACGGAGCATGCGCGTGAGGCGGCTCGTAAAGTCAATTATCAAGTTCGGATGGTGACCTTGGATGGGACCGAATTGCGGACCGGAGGATCGTATGCCGGTGGTGCCAATCGCTCCCAAAATACGGTTTTTGTCAAACCAGAATTAGATAGTTTGAAGCAGGAAATGCAAGCTCTGGATGCTCGTTTGAGAGAAGCAGAGCAGGAGGTCGAGACCAAGGACAATCTGCTCAAGCAGGCGCAAGAATACCTGGCCTCTATTCAAAGCCAAGGTGAGCAAGCGCGTCTAGAGCAACAGCGGGCCCAATTGGCCTACCAACAAAGCCAAGAGCAACTGAAAGAAATTCAGGAACTCTTAGAAGCTTTGAAGTCAGAATTGGCAACAGATGCGACCCAGTCTCTCCAAGAAGAGCTGGAATCCCTTACTGAGCAATTGGCAGAAATTGAGCTTCAAAAAGAAAATTTGAACCGCGACATTGAAACAATGAAGTCGGACAAAGATGTTCTGCAACAAAAAGTACAAAACTTGCAAGAGCAATTGGCAGAATTGCGACTTCAACAGACGGAATGGTTGAGCCAACAAAGCTATGAGCAAACAGATGCTCGTCGCTTGGAAGAAACGATCTCCCAGTTGGAAGTAGAAGAGCATCAGTTGCAATTGCTGATTGAACAAGGCGAGGCTCAAGTTCAGACAGTGGATGTGGAGCAGCTAGCCAATCAATTGGCACAGGCCCAAGCCAAGAAAACGGACTTGGAACAAGGGGTCATTCGGAAACGCTTTGAGCTAGATGATTTGGAAGGCCAGGCCGAAGATGTGGCAGAACAGATGGAACAAGCTCGCAAGAAAAACGAAGAGTGGATTCGTCAACAAGCCAAGGCTGAAGCGACACGTGAAAAGCATGCGGATCGTTTGAACAAACTCTTAACGCAAATTACCGATGAATTCATGCAAAGCTTTGACCAAGCCAAAGAACAGGCCAAACCTGTTGAAAATCTTGCAGCAGCTGAAAACCAGCTCAAGAGCATCGAAAAAGATATTAAGGCACTTGGTCCAGTCAATGTGGATGCGATCGAGCAGTACGACGAGGTGAAGGGGCGCTTTGATTTCCTTTCCAGCCAGCGTGAGGATGTCTTGGCTGCGAAAAATATGCTTCTGTCTACCATCAACGACATGAATGACGAGGTCAAGGAACGCTTTAAATCAACTTTTGAAGCCATTCGTGAATCCTTTAAAGTCACTTTCCGTCAAATGTTTGGTGGGGGTTCTGCTGATTTGATTCTGACAGAGCCAGATCTTCTGACAGCTGGTGTTGAGATTTCTGTGCAGCCACCTGGTAAAAAAATCCAATCCTTAAACCTCATGAGTGGTGGAGAAAAGGCCTTGTCTGCCTTGGCTCTCCTGTTCTCGATTATTCGTGTCAAGACCATTCCATTTGTCATTCTAGATGAGGTAGAGGCTGCCCTAGATGAGGCCAATGTCAAGCGCTTTGGAGATTATCTGAACCGCTTTGATAAGGAAAGCCAATTTATTGTCGTGACGCACCGGAAGGGAACCATGTCAGCTGCAGATTCCATCTATGGTGTGACCATGCAGGAATCTGGGGTTTCTAAAATCGTCTCAGTAAAATTGAAAGACTTAGAAAATGAAGAATAATGATATTAAATTGATCGCTACGGATATGGATGGAACCTTTCTAAATGACCAACATCAGTACGATCAAGACCTTTTACGCAAGGTGTTAGCAAGCTGCAAAGAAAAAGGCATCTATTTTGCTGCTGCGAGTGGCCGTGCCCTCCTTTCTCTCAAATCCCTCTTTAAAGGATTTGAGGACCAGATGATTTTCATTGCTGAAAATGGTAGTGTGGTAGAATTTCATGGAGAAGATCTTTACGAAGCAACCATGTCCAAAGACTTTTATTTGGGTGTTTTTGAGGCTTTGAAAGCTTCCCCTTATGCAGACCCGAATAAGCTTCTTTTGACTGGGAAAAAAGGAAGCTATGTCTTAGAAACAGTAGATCCCGACTATCTGGCCTTGAGTCAGCACTACAATGAAAACATTCAAAAAGTGAAAACCCTAGCAGATATTCAAGATGAAATTTTCAAATTGACCACCAACTTTGATGCAGCTCTTGTACTTGAAGGTGAACAATGGGTCACTGACAATATCCCCGGTGTCAAAGCGATGACGACAGGTTTTGAGTCAATTGATATTGTCCTCGATTATGTCGATAAGGGAGTGGCTATTACTGCCTTAGCGGATAAACTAGGGATCTCGATGGATCAGGTGATGGCTTTCGGGGATAACCTAAACGACCTCCATATGATGCAAGTCGTGGGCCATCCAGTAGCGCCAGAAAATGCACGTCCTGAAATCTTGGCCATTGCTGAAACAGTCATCGGCCACCATGCGACTGGTTCTGTCCTACGCTACATGGAGGAAATTGTATGAGTCAGATTTCCTTGATTGCGCTGGATTTAGATGGGACCCTTCTCAATTCTGAAAAAAAGATCTCCCCTCGCAATAGAGCAGCCCTCGCTGCTGCACAGGCCCAAGGTGTCAAGGTGGTTCTAACCACTGGTCGCCCCTTGAAAGCCATGGATTTTCTTTTGGAAGAATTGGGAACAGCAGGCCTCAAAGAAGAGTATACGATTACCTTCAACGGTGGTCTAGTGCAGCGAAATAATGGAGAAATCCTCTCAAAAGTTGTCTTGGCACCTGAAGATGTCGAAACCATTCATGATGAAACAGCCCGTCTAGGCCTTCCGCTGGATGCTATCAGTGAGGGAACGGTTTATGAGATTCATGCAGAGCGAAAGTCTCTCTATTCCCTTTACAATCCCTACCTAAACTTTATTGAGACAGATTTTAAAGACCTGCCATCCACGATTTCCTACAACAAGTGTGTGACAGCCGTCGATCAAGACTTTTTAGATGCAGCGATAAAACAGATCAAGCCGGAGTTATTTCAAGACTATGAAATTTTTAAATCTCGGGAGATGTTGCTGGAATGGTGTCCTAAAAATGTTCACAAGGCGACAGGTTTAGAGGCACTGGCAACTATTTTGGGTCTTGAGGCAGATCAAGTCATGGCCTGTGGAGATGAAGCCAATGCCGTGTCTATGATCCAATGGGCTGGACTGGGGGTTGCCATGGGCAATGCGATTCCAGCAGTGAAGGAAGTTGCAGCGCTTGTGGCTCCTGTGACCAATGACCAGGATGCCGTCGCATGGGCGATTGAAAATTATGTGCTAAAGGAGAGTGAATAAATGGGATTATTTGATCGTTTATTTGGAAAAAAAGAAGAAACTGAAAAAGTGCTTCCGTCTTCGGAAGAAGTGACGGAAAGTACTGAGGTTGAAGAAACTGTCAAAGAGGAGCCGGCGGCTACCTTAAATGACAAGGAAGAGCAAAAAATCGCAGATATGGAGGCTTATTACCAAGAGCTTAAAGCGCGAATTGCAGCCACTCATCAACCTGTTTCAACCGTTGCTCAAGAAGAGCCGGCAGAGGAACCTCTTGTTGAAGAAATAGGAACTTCAGAGACTCCTGAAGTTCAAGAACCGGTAGAGGAGTCTCCAGTTGCCTTTGAACCTGCTCAAACAGAAGCAATTCCTGAAGAAGTTTCACCACTAGCTGATGACACGGAGACTGAGTCTCTTGAAGAAGTGAAAATTGAAGCGGAAGTTAATGAAGATGGTGAGGAAGCAGATGGGGCTAACGGTTCAGAAATGGAAGAAGAGTCACCAATTGCCTCTCCATCATCTGACGCACCAGAATATCCATTCTCTCCTGTGCTTCATCGTCCACAAGATTCAGATGTTCCACCAGTCTGTCTTCCAACATATACAGTGAATACATTGCCGGACGATACTCTTTCAGATATGTTTTCCGCATCATTCCATATTTCCCATAATGCGGTTCTTCATCTGTACTGACAAGATTCGAATAGTAAATTCCGTCTGCGCCAAGTGTGTAGGTTCCACCCATTTTTTCAAATGTGCTTTTCATGTGTTATTCCTCCTTGAAATCAGCGATGTCCTTAGATCATCGCATAATATTTCAGGGCAGCCTTGATAGCATCTTCTTTCTCTTTCGGGCATTGCGGAACTCTTGCATTTTCTGATTTTGGAAGATTATAGTTTTCTCCCACTTCAATTCCACATTTGCGTTTTACCTGAGAAATATATAAACTTGAAACCTTCAAGCCAAATTCTTTCAGCACATAATCTTTGATTTCCTGATAGGTTGCTTTCAACTCGGCACTGGTAGCATCCAGCTCGTCCAGGTCTAAGTCGATCTCTATCGTGTCATCTGGTTTTTGTTGGGACAAAAGAACAACCGTCTCTACATGTGTCGGCATCGGCTGGGGAACACATTTCCCCAACCACGTTACCGTCTGATGAACACATTTTTTCAGTTACATTTTCATTCAATCGCTCTGCCTTATTCTGCTCCATTTATGACACCTTTTTCCCTTTCTGATTTGCTCTGTAGTCTGCTTTCGCATTATCTACCTTTAATGTCTGATTGCACTTAAGTACAAATGTCAGTTTATATGGTGTTGGATTACCTTCTGCATCATACCCACCAACAATTACCTTTTCTACAATGCTCTCAAACACGATTCTGTCAAATTCATCCAGGGCATTTTCATTTTCCAGTGTCTGTCGAAGCTGTGACATACGCCTGCTTATATTCTTCTGCTGTCCGATATTTTCTTCCAGATAAGCCTTTTCTTCCGTAATCTTGTGAAGTTTCCGCTGAAAGCTCAGCTTCTTTTCATCATAATCTTCCTGTTCTATTTTACCATCAATCAACAGATCTGTTAACCTGCTTTTTTTCGATTCAATAGTGGAAATGTCTTTTTCCAGCTGTTTTACCCTTTTCAATTCGGTATCATCCTTCAGAATATCTTCAATCGTATTCAGCACCGATTGAAGAACATCATCAAAACTATCGGCCAGAAGTCGAAATGCTTCCAGAAAAGCGTTTTCAATAATCACTTCATCTACCGCCTTGCAGTTCGGACAATTATCAATCCCGTTTTTTGTAGCATTCATACACTGCCAGACAGGTTTTTTCGTTGTAGTCGTCTGATGTCTTGTCCTTCTGGATAATTTATGACCACAATACCCACATTCCAGCATACTGCTGAATGTGAACTGTCTTGTATAACGCTCTCTGTTTCCGGTTGTTTGCATCAGCTTGGGTTTGGCACGCTTCAATCGAATCTCTTCTGCTTTGTCCCAGATTTCTCTTGATACGATTGCTTCATGGTGATCCCGGATATAATATTGATTTTCCTCTCCCATATTGGCAAGTCTCCTCTTTGAAATCGGGTCAACTGTAAAAGTCTTTCCAAGAAGCACGTCACCCTTATACTTCTCATTTTTAATCATTCCCATAACTCCATGGTCATGCCATTCCACTGTGCCACGCTTATTTTTAATTCCAAGTTCTACCAGCCGTTTGGCAATCGTACCACAGCCATTCCCTTGCAAATACATATCATATATGAGTCTGACTGTTTCTGCTTCTGTCTCATTTACAGTGATTGTCTTTGTGTCCTGATGATAATCATACCCAAAACAGCCATTAAAGCCAACCAGTTCTCCACGTTTCATTTTCATCTGTAATCCCATTTTCACGTTACTGGAAAGGGATTCTACTTCTTCCTGTGCCAGTGAACTTAAAATTGTCAGAAGCATTTCTCCGTTCATATCCAGCGTATTGAT
>OKWJ01001765.1_pt1 | contig 13613 bp, 23 predicted proteins | sample 1607121 | NCBI WGS metagenome assembly OKWJ01 (sample SAMN04414080, study PRJEB24778) | human gut metagenome | material: faecal | host: Homo sapiens | reverse complement strand
GACAGTGAAAGGGAAACACGAAAACCTTTCAAATATGATGTGATGGGAGATAGAGGAGAATGGAGAAATATAAAGTTATTTTCAAGTACAAATATGGCAGGTCTTTTAAATACACGGATATTGTGCGAGCTGAAAGTAAAGAGGAACTTAAAAAGGATTGGGAAAAGGCACAAGAGGGAAAGAAGAATCCGTTAAAAATTGTTTCTATTATTGAAATGGGAGGGAAAAGAAACGTATGAGCGCAGTACTTGACTTAGTAAAAGAATACAATCCAAGAAAAGTTATTATATGGTGGGGTGAAGAAACCCTGTACGACGGAAATGCTGACGTGCTTATTGAAATATTAAGCAAGCATCTTGAATGGGTTTGCTATGAATATGTCAAAGATAAAGGAGAATTGATTATAAATGTATAAACATTATATTAAAGACTTTGTAGAAGATTTTAATTATTCTGGCATTATGCTTTATGCTTCAGACAGTGTAAATTTAGAACATTTGAGAGCAAAACTTAAAGAAGATAATTTGAGTCATTTATATAGTTTCGATGTTGTGTTACTTAATAGAATGTTTTATATAGAAAACTGTGATTTACAGATTATTGGTTCAGAAAGTGAATTATTTGAATTATTTAACAATGATTATTCGGTTAAAATTTTGTATAAAGATGAAAATGGGTATTTCATAAGATTGGAGGTACTACAATGAAACTTAAAAAAGGACACATTGCATTTTTAAACGAAACTGCAAGAATAGATTTTGATAGCGCTTTACAAACGGTAGACGGTGTAAACATGTTATCTGATGTTGAATATGGATTTGTGCATATGAACGATGGGGAGTACAGGTTGGTTTACTGGGAAGATGGGATTTTAAAGGATGCTTATAAAAACTGTGAGGGTTAACAATGTACATAGATTTTGTAAACGCGCTCAGAACAATTGGAACAGGGCTAATAATATGTTCTTTAGTGGGTTTAGTAGCTATAATTAAATCGACTTTTAATTGGAGGAATTTAAAATGATTGATATAGGCTTAACAAACGCATTAGCACAAATAAGAGACGCTTTATATGAAATTTCTGATACCATAAAAGAGCTAAAAGAAACAGAAGATATAGTTGATAAATGCGAAAATTGTCCCTATAAAGCGTATTATGAGCAGGGATATGTTTGAAGTAAGAAACGGCAGAAAAAGTTTAAGAGGAGGGTTGACGATTTAATAAATGCCGTTTATAATAAAAACACAAAATTAAAAGGAGATATTTAAAATGAAAGTAAAGATTTGTGAGGGACGTATTTATAGCGTTATCAAGGAGAAAGACGGGAATTTTTGTGTCGAAACAATGGACGGTTTTTACAAGAATGATTCGGATTTCAAAAAGGCAATGAAAGCCAAGGGCGAAAAGTTTATCGGCATTGCAAATAAAGAGAAAGTTCACAACACTTATGAAATCAGCGCAGAAATCGTAAAAGAACACGGTACGCTTGTAACCGATTAATTTTAGAATAGGAGTAATTAAAATGGCTTATAAAAAGAAAGCAGAAACAAAAGAACGCGTAGAAACAATTTTCGATGTTAAAGGCGAGCTGACTTTTTGGGTAAAAACTGGTAGTAACGGGAAACTTTACGCTTCTACCTCCGTAAAAAACAGCGACGGTGACAGAATGTTCTATTCAGTTTTTTTCCGAAAAGATGTTGATTTGACTGATTTTGATGAGGGCATGAATAGAATTAATGTAAAGTCCGGTTTCATCACTTGCACAAAGTTTGGTGAAAGTGTTCGACCGAAGATTATGGTTCTAGATTTCGAGTAAGAGAAAAACAGCGCCCCGGATAACCGGGGCGCACTATTTAGAAAGTGGGTGTTAAAGATTGAAATACACCGCTGGGAATTTAAGGACTAGGGATATTGATAAAGAAATTCGTGCGTACAATAGACGCTTGTTACAACTGCAATCGAAAAATGAAGCGTTTAAAATTCTCGATACGTTGACCCGCACGGAAGTAATGCGCGGTAGGACAGATGCAGAAATAGCACGTGAATTGAATCGTTTACAGGAATTGGCAAAGCCCGAAAAGCAGAAAATGGTAAAATACAAAGCGGGTAGCAGTTTGGAAGTTCCGCTGTTTGTCCGCGAACAAGTCGAACGTGCGATAACAAAAGCGAATAAGCAGACAATGAAAAGGTTTGAAATTCTGGAAGCACAGCGAAGGGGTTCATTCTACACGATTGAACAAGAAAGTTTAAGGCCCATTACAAAAGGTACTGGACGCACATTGATGGAAGTTAAAAAGAGATTAGAAACTGCACAAAATCGTGGGCGTAGCGGTTATTTAACTTTTTTGGATGATGGTTATAAAAGAAATTATATTAAAGCGATTCAAAATAATTTCGGTGCGGCTGGTGATAAGTTAGTTGACAGGATAAGCAAAATAAATGGTACAGATTTTTATTTCGCAAGCCAAGACCCGTTCTATGGCTCATACTTGGAAATTGAATATTCATATGGTGAAGAAGCTATAAATGCTATGATAAATAAAATTGAAAATGCTTTGACGGTTTTAAATTTGTAATGTTTACCGCAGACTTTGAGACTACCACGGACAAAAATGACTGTAGGGTTTGGGCTTGGGCTGTATGCGAAATCGGCGTTATTGATAATATTGTAATTGGAAATAGCATAGAAAGTTTTTTCAGAACATGTGAAGAAAGTGGAAATTTAATCCTTTATTTTCACAATTTGAAATTCGATGGTGAATTTTGTATCAGTTATCTATTAAAGCATGGTTATGAATATGTTGAAAGTAAAAAATTGTACAATAAGCAATTCAATGCACTTATATCCGATATGGGGCAGTTTTATAAAATAAAGATACGGTTTGAAAATGGAAATAGTTTGGAATTGCGTGACAGTATGAAACTTTTGAATTATTCGGTTGATGAAATAGCAAAAGCGTTCCATCTGGATATTCAAAAACTTGAGATTGATTATAATGTTCCACGTGGAACAAACCACATTTTAACGAAAGAAGAAACCGAATATTTGAAACACGATGTTCAAATAATGTCACTTGCGTTAGATAGAATTTTTAAAATGGGGTTTGAAAAATTGACACAGGGAAGTTGCGCATTAGAAGATTTTAAAAGCATCATTGGGAAAAAGAGGTTTAGAACGTTGTTTCCTGAACCGAATTACGACAAGGATATACGCAAAGCTTATAAAGGCGGATTCACTTATTTAAATCCGATATACGCTGATAAAGATGTAGGTGAGGGCAACGTATTCGATGTGAATAGCCTGTATCCATCACGTATGTATTATTGTGATTTGCCTTGGGGCGAGCCCAAATTTTATGATGGTGAATATGTTGAAGATGTAGAACGACCTATATACATTCAGTTGTTTAAATGTGAATTTGAGTTAAAAGAGGGTTATTTACCGACAATTCAATTAAAGAAAAATCGTCGATTTGTAGAAACAGAATACGTTACTTCAAGTAATGGAGATGTGGTGCCAATGTGTTTAACAAATGTAGATTTTGAACTGTTTTTAAAACATTACAATGTTTACAATTTAGAATATATTCGCGGCTGGAAATTTAGAGCATCAAAAGATTTGTTTAAAAAGTACATTGATAAATGGATGCAGGAGAAAATAAAAGCAGGTAAAGAACACAATCCAACTATGCGAAATTGGTCAAAAATAATGCTAAATTCATTGTATGGAAAATTCGCGCTTGACCCTATTTGTGCTAAAAAACATCCGTATCTTGACAAAGGAATAGTTAAATACAGGACTTCTCCACCGGAGACAAGAGAAGCCTTGTATCTTCCCGTTGGTGCATTTATTACAGCTTATGCAAGAAGATATACAATTGAAACCAGTCAGAAAATAAAAGAATACAGTATAGAAAAATATGGCAAAGATATGTATATTTACAGTGATACGGATAGTATTCATACAACTTTACCGCTAGAAGATATTAAGAAGTTTATTGAAATAGATGACTATAAGCTTGGCGCGTGGGCGCACGAAAGTCATTTTACAAGGGCACGATTTTTAAGACCGAAAACGTACATTGAAGAAATAGATGGGAAATTACATGTTACCTGTGCGGGGTTGCCCGATAAAGGAAAAGAGCAGGTTACATGGGAAAACTTTCACCCGTGCGCAACGTATACTGGAAAGCTTATGCCCATTCATGTTGACGGAGGAATTGTTTTGGTCGATAAAGAGTTTAACATAAGGGGGTGAATTTGATAGGACGTTAAAGAAACTTTATCAAAAGCTATTTGAATCAATTATCCATATTTGAACAACAAAAATCCATGGCATAATTTGTAAATTATAGGTATGATTATAATAGGATTTACAGGAAATGTAAATACTATTTACAGCGGAGTGCAACGGGTGAAACCGTCCGTCTGTAACATCGGGCCTTGCAAGCTATATTATTTCTGCCTGTAAATCCTGTTGAGGTGATTTTCATGTATTATGATATAAATAATACGTTATCTTATAACGCACTTTTCAACATTGTGCTTGGTGGGCGTGGAATCGGTAAATCCTACCAATGGAAAATCAAAGCGGTGCGCGACTTTCTGAAAAAGGGAAAACAGTTTGGGTATATTCGAAGATACAAAGATGAGCTATTAAAAACCGCAGGCGAGTATTTCAACGATATTATTAAATATCAGGTTTTTCCAGATACAAAAATAAAATATGATGGCGGACAATGGTATATCAATGACCAACTGGCGGGTTATACTTTCGCCCTCACAAAAGCAAGTGATTATAAATCAAGTGCTTTTCCCGATATTTCAAATTTGATTTTTGAAGAATTTATTATAGATAAACCGCATTCATCTTATTTGCGCAATGAGCCTTTCCTTTTATTCGATTTGTACGATACAATAGCCCGAATGAGAGACGATGTAATTTTATTTATGCTTGGAAACGCAATTTCAATGGCTAACCCATATTTTATACAATGGGATTTATCACTTCCGAAAAATAAAAATGCAGTTGTAAGAGATAACATACTTTTACAAGTAGTTCCGACAAGTGCGGAATTTAAAAGAGCAAAAGAAAATACAAGGTTCGGGCAAATGTCTCGCGCTCTTGGGTACGCGGAATACTCAGTCGACAATAAATTCTATTTAGACGATGAAGCACAGATAATGAAAAAAGGGAAAAATACACGGTTTTATTTCACCCTCGTATGGAGGGACAAAAAATACGGTGTGTGGTTTGATTACGATACAGGAATGACAATTATATCATACGATTACGATCCTTATAATACTATGGTTTTTACACCAGATAAAGAAAGTATCAACAAGGCAATTCAATATGTAAAGCAGTATGAACGGCATCCGTTTTTTAGAAGAATAAAAGAAGCACTGGAAACGGGTACACTTGCTTACGAAAATGAAAAAATTCAGCATGAAATTAAAAGCATGTTGAAAATAATTATTTAAAAGGAGAAAAACAATGGCTTACACAACTTGGATTACAGCTAACCCCCTTGTAAATGTCACGCAAGTTTTTGGAGGTTCGCACCGGGGAAAAGACTGGAATACGCGGGACGCTTCCGGGGTAATGGGAGATACGATGGTGCGGGCAATCGGTGACGGCGAAGTCTTACGTAGCGAATACGGCACGGGCGGAAACTGGTCATGGGGAAATTTTATCGCGATTTATTATCCCTCTCTTGATAGAACAGTTTTGACCGCGCACCATGCAGAACGTCTTGTGAATGTTGGTGATAGTGTAACCGCTGGCACACCGATTGGAAATTTCGGAATGACTGGTAATACAACCGGCCCGCACTGCCATGAAGAATGGCACGTTGGCCGCGGGATTACAAATAATCTTGTAACGCCCGAAGATGGTTTTCCTAACATTGTTGGGCGTTATGAAGTGGAATACGGGGGAGGTGAACCACCAATGCCGACCGATTTTACCGCAAATATGCTTATTGTTGTTTTCGCTGAAAACGGGCATACAATCAACAGCCCTGCAAGCAATGACCCCGAAAATTATGTATACTTTGGCAATAAGAGAAAGTTCCGCGTAAAACCTGACGACTTTAACAAAGTGCAGGAGTTCGGAAGCTGGAATTACTGGCAGGATATTACAGACGTAGCAGTTCTTAAAATCTTTAATAAAGATTTGAGTGATCTTCCCAATGTGTGAAAAATTGAAGGCACTTTATATTGAAAGTTATTACAACTATCAAAAAGCAAGTGCCAAAGAAGTGGGAATTATGTATGGGATATTTCTAGGGGTAAGAAAATGCTGTAACATTTTATATTCGCAGAAAACTGTTGCAGATTTTCAAATTCTGGCAAACGAATTTACTAACAAAAGGGTGTGATGAAATGGACTATAATGCGGTTGCTCAAATTGTAAGCACTCTCGGCTTCCCAATTGTAATGTGCGGTGTACTTGTCTGGTTAAACGTTAAGCAGATGAACGCCCACAGGGAAAGCGAGGAAAATTTTACGCAAGCTCTTTCATATAACACAAAAGCCTATATCGAACTTAAAGAAGCTATTACAAATTTAAAGCTAAAGGGGGAAAATTAAAATGAAACTTAGCGAAGCGCGTGAGTTTATTGATAAGCTTTATAACAGTGAAGATGGATTAACAGATGACATGCGTGAAGATTTGCAACGGTTGCATGATAGTGAAGATGAACAAGAGGGAATGGAACTTTACTGGAAAGAAATGTCCGATAAAATGGACAGTATTTCCAACGCGTTTAAAGATTTTAAGCGCGATTATGTTACCCGCGTTTTGACTGGTCGTGATGCTGTTAAGAAGCATGTTGAAGATTTGAAAGACGATGATTTCGACAACATCGAGGACGAAACGGAAAAAATCAAATCCATTTTTAACGAGGAGGTAATTGAAAAATGAAAAGTGCAAAAGTTTTGACAAATGTAACCAATAGTGCGCCACAGATTCTAACCGCTTTGCGTGCGCAGATGGTGGCGGAAAATCCCAGCTTTGAAAATCGACTTCCACAGGTGACACAGGATAATATCCGGGAATTTGGTGCGGCGGTACTTGATTATCAGCCTGCGCAGAATGCTTTTGTAGATACCTTGGTGAATCTTATTGGTCGAGTATGGATTACTTATCGGCTATTCACCAATCCCATGCGCGTGCTTAAAAAGGGTATTCTTGAATATGGCGATACGGTAGAACTTGTTTATACCAATCTTGCGAAAGCTCATCAATTTGACCCTGCCCAGGCAGAGGAAGAATGGATGAAGCGCGAAATTCCTGATGTTAATACTGCCTTTGCAAAACTTAACTATCAAGTATTTTATAAGCAAACTATTTCCGATGACATGTTGCGTCAGGCCTTTATGTCGTGGCAGGGACTTAGTGATTTTATCAGTTCTGTATTTAATGCTATGTACACGGGTGCGGAACTGGATGAATTTATCACGATGAAAAATCTGCTTGCTCAGTACGGGACGGCGGGCAAGTTCGCTGTTGAAGTAATTGGCGAAGTGACAGATAATACATCCGCGCACATGGCGCTTGCGAAAATGAAAGCTGTTTCTAACAAGATGGCTTTTATGCGCTCGGATTACAATAGCCTTGGTGTCCTTACTGCAACACCGAAAGAAAAACAGGTTCTTATTATTGACGCGGACACCGATGCTTATCTGGCCGTGCTTGGGTATAGCACCCTGTTCAATCTGGAGCCCGCGAAAGTTCAGTACCGTGTTATCGTTGTGGATGAAATCCCCATTCAGGACACGCACGCGATTCTGATTGATGAAGATTTCTATGCGGTATGGGATGCTTTGCAAAAGTTCACGCGCGATATGAACGGGCAGGGCCTGTACTGGCAGTATTGGGCGCATTACTGGAGAATCATGGCCGTGTGCCCGTTTGCAAATGCGGTTGCGTTTGTTACTACTGCCCCAACAATTACAGGTGTTACCGTTTCGCCCGATACCACTACTGTAAATAAGGGCACTACTGTTCAGATGAAAGCTACCGTAGCGGGTACTGGGCTTTATCCGCAGGGTGTGACGTGGGCTATCTCCGGAAATTCTGACAGTGCGACCACAATTACACGGGACGGTGTACTCACCATCGGGAGTACAGAAGCTGGCCCTGTAACGGTAACTGCAACCTCTATTTATGACACAGAAAAGAATGGAACAGCTACTATTACTGTGAACGCTTAAAGTTTATAGCCGGGCGGGTAATACCGCCCGGCAAATATAAAGGAGAAGAAAATGGCAATAAATCCCAACACAACAATTTATCTGTGTGCAGGTATTCCATGGGGAAATGATTACGCGCACGTTAGATTGTTCCAGAATATGGAAGAACGTCTTTCTTTTCTTTCCACAAAAATTGTTGCAACGCTTGACGGTGCAACTTATCAGCGAGACGATAAATTTGTTTCGTTTCCAGCAAATTATGAAACAATTGCAAACTGCAATTACATGTATTACCGAAATAACAATCGGTGGTATTTCAACTTTATTACAGATATTCGTTTTCAGAATGAAAATAAAAGTGACGTGTATTTTGAACAGGATGTTTTTCAAACATGGTTCGCAGATAACACGCTGAAAATTTCTTTCGTTGAGCGCGAGCATACAAACGATGACACATTCGGAAATAATCTTGTACCCGAAAATCTGGAAACGGGGGAATATGTTTATAATACGGGTGTTGTAAACTTGATAAGTAATCGGTTGTATGATTTTACAATAGGTATAATTATCGCAGTTTCCGAACGTTTGGACGGTGCACCTACTTCAAGTTTTCTAGATTACTCATTCAACGCGTTGGCATACCGTTATTATAAAGCCGATGTATGGCAACAAGCTTCAAATTTTGTTGATGAATATTCAAAAAGCGGTAAAGGGGACGCTATCGTAAGTATTTATATGTTCCCGCTGGATTTAATAGGGGTTACAAGCGAAAGTCCTAGTAGCGGATGGGTAAATATTGCAGGTGTGCGCGATATTATGAGTAGAAAGCTAGAAAATGTTTTCGCCCCTCTTGATGGCTATACACCTAAAAATAATAAAATGTATGCTTATCCTTACCGCACTTTAAATGTGTGTTCCCCCGGTTCTTCTGAAAAAGAATATAGATACGAATATTTTGACACAAACTTTTTAGAAAACAACGGCCCTTTTAATTTGTTTAGTGCACTTGGCGGTTCCGCCCCCGTTGTCGCTATCCCGCGTGCATATAAGGGTTTAAATGTTAATTATGATGAAACAATAACAACAAGCGCATATCCGACCTGTTCATGGATTAACGACACATTTAAAAACTGGTATGCGCAAAATCAAATGGGAATCAATTTTAATGCTATTGTAGATGGCATTGGTGGTGTGCTTGGGGTTGCGTCTGGAATAGGGACGGGGAACTGGGATTCAGCAGTCCAAAGCGCGGTTGGCGCAGTGTCCAGTGTGGGAAACGCTTTAATTAGTGTTGAACAACATAAAATAATCCCCGATAGTGCGAGAGGTAACACAGGAAATGCAAGCGCATTTTATAATAACGGGTACTTTGATTTTGTGTATTTTCCAAAGTGCATTCGATATGAGTTTGCAAAACGCATTGACGATTATTTTACAATGTACGGTTATAAGACACTTCAAACAAAAGTGCCCAACTTGTATGGTCGCCGTTCATGGAATTTCGTGAAATGCGTTGATGCTAATTTGATTGACGATATCCCAGTAGTAGCACATAATCGGATTAAACAGGCGTTTGAAACTGGCGTTACTTTTTGGCATACAAACGATATCAAGAATTATGCTCTTGATAATTCTATTATTTAGGGGGTGTGATAATGGCAAGAAAAGGAATAGGTGGCAGAGACTTTCAGTTTTTTGATTCTCTAGCACTTAACAATGTGACATACAACGAATACACAATTCGATTGCTAAATATCGCGTTAGCCCGCTTTAAATGGGAAAATGTGCCAAAAGGGATTGACATTCGTTATCTCGAACTAATGCTCATTACACAAGGTTCGGCACTTGTTTTTTATGAAGATAGTTTAGACCAGTTTTTCGGACTTGGTGTTGCATACACCGGCCCGCTCAACTGGTACGGAGTGCCGTCTGAACGAAGCGCAATTGCCGCAAATGGCACTCCCTTTAGAATGCTGGATGAGTCTAACAGTGTGCTTATTTTTAATAACATGGCAAGAACTGGTGATGCTTACATTATAAATGAGTATGCGCGCAAGCTATATGAAGTTCAGCGCAATGCAGAGACGAATGCAAATTTACAAAAGTTTTCAGCTTTCATTGCGTGCAACGAAAAAGAAAGATTATCACTTAAAAACCTAATTATGAAATTGGACGGAGGTCAACCGTTTATTTACGGTGATAAATCCTTAAACCTTGACAGCATAAAACCTATTAACTTGGATATCCCGTTTATTGCACGCGATTTACTAAGCGTTAAAACGGAAATTTATAATGAAGCGCTTACAAGCCTCGGTGTTGTTTCGGCTTTTACAGATAAACGGGAAAGGCTTGTTGCAAATGAAGCCGCCGCCCCGTTCGGCTCACTCGAAATGATACGTGAATCTTACCTATACGAACGGAAACAGGCATGCGAAAAAATAAATGAAATGTTTGGCACTAACATAAGCGTAGAGTTTAATTCTGAAATTCCAATTGTGCCTGAAATGGACGGTGAGCCAGAAAATGAGTAATTACACGGTTGAGTTAAGACAACTTATTCAAAATGGTTATGATATTGGTTTAAAAGATTATCCGATTTTTGATGAAAAATACCGCGATACGCTTAACAATAAACTTGTAACTCATTACTGGATGCGAGAAATTGGAGCAGAAACAGCAGGGCTTTTTAAACTTTATCTTAACCGCACTATGGATGAAATAATGCCATACTACAACCAACTTTACAAGAGTGCTCAACTTGACTTTGACCCATTGAATGCTTATAATTACGTTGAAACAAATATGGAGCTCGAAAATGTTGAGAGTGACGGCACGCGCACAGACACAGCAGACGGAAAAAGCCTTTATAGTGATACCCCGCAAGGGTTGTTAGATAATGGTGCTATCGCTGACGAAAAATATTTAACTTCTGCAACTTTGAATGATTCCTCGGCTTCTTCAACTGCAAACAATTTGCAGAAACGCGATAGAAATTTTGAAAAGAAAGTACGCGGAAATATGTATCATAATTTAAGTGAGTTGCTAAAAGACTACCGGGAAACTTTCTTGAATATCGACATGGAAATTATAAACAACCCGGAAATACAAAACTGCTTTATGAAGCTTTATTAAAGGAGGTGAAAACAATATGGATTTTCTAAATGTGGTTCGGTGTTGTACTCCCGCTTTGCCGTCTGCATATGCAGATGCACTTTCCTATTATGAAGCAATCTGTAAACTACAAGCCGCTGTAAATGAAGTTATATCCACTTTAAATCGTTATACACCTGTTACTATGGATTGGGTTAAAGACTATGTTGATACGATTGTAAACCCATTGATTACAGAAATAAAAACAGTTGAAAACAATGTCGATGCAAAACTCGTGGACCAAAATGCATATATAATGGGTGAGCTTACCAATACTATTGAACTTGTAAATACTATTGTTGAAAACTATCTCTCACAATCCAAAGCCTATACGGATGAACAAATAAAAATCCTAAATGAAAAAATAAATGATATATCCGCAAACGGTGTTTATGTTTATAATCCGTTGAAAGGATATTGGACATCTGTAAACGTTGCAATTCAGGATATCTATGAAGCGGCGAGAATCTACGGATTGACTTGTAGTGAATATTCTTCATTGGATTATACTTGTGAAGAATTTGATAACAAGTATTATACATCGCTGGAATGGGATTTTTATGCAAAAGATTTACTGTATTCCTACTTGAAACGAATTATTTCACCAATTACAGGCGAGCTTGTTACATGTCAAGAAATGGTAAATCAACTTGCTGGCTTGCATCAAAATGGAATCACAGCTAAAAACTATGATGCTCTTGAATTAACTGCTGAAACATACGATAATAAACAAATAACGGCTTACGACTATGATTTTTATGGAGTGGCCGCATAAAGAAAGGAAGAAATATTATGGCAAGTACGAACAAAACCCCTAACTATAATTTACCCCAATTTATTGCATCCGATAAGCCTACTTGGCTTGGTGATGTAAATGGCGCAATGCTGGCTATTGACACAGCTATGCATGATAATGCTGAAGATGCAACGAATGCAGTAGCACAGGCCGGAAACGCAGTCTCGCAGGTAACACAATTGCAGCAAACTGTAACTAGCCAAGGAACTGCCATTATACAGAATACTAACAGTATTTCTAATTTGAATAATAGTGTTTTGAATTGGAAAGGCAACGCAGCTTTTGCGGCTGATGCTAGTTGGGACGTGTCGAATACAATCTCTTTTAAATACAACAAAACACTTGGACTTTTGAATCTTTCCGCATTTCTTTCCAGTTCTACAACAATTCAAAATGGGCGTGTAATTTGCACACTACCAGCCGAATGCCGACCGGGGACAGCAGTGCAAATACGGGCAGGTGCTTTTGTGCGTGCATCGGGCGGTATCACGTCGAATTGCACATTGACTTTGACAAATGCGGGTGTGTTATCGGTGAATACTATAATTACTAATATAAGTCCGAATGATCTATATATAAATGTAACTCTTGCATGCGCAGGCTGGGGCAATAATTGGCCTGCTTTGAATCAGATTTAATATTATACCATGTCTGCAAGCAAAAAAACAACTAACTATGAGTTACCTGTTTATGCCCCAACAGATGTAACGTCATGGTTAACAGATTTCAACGGCGCGATGAATAAAATTGATGCGCAAATGAAACTAAACGAAGGTAATGCGACAGATGCTATGAGCGAAGCCGCGAACGCTGTCTCGACGGCCAATACCGCAAATGAAACCGCTAACAGTGCTGTTTCTACGGCTAATGCAGCTAGCAAAACCGCTAACAGTGCTGTTTCTACGGCTAATGCAGCTAGCAAAACCGCTAACAGTGCTAGCACGACCGCAACACAGGCAAAAACTCTTGCTGAACAGTTACGAGCTGAATTGAATGCGTTGAAAGCAAAAGTGCTTGTTTATGAAACAGCGGGTACTGGTCTTACCGCTCAAGAATATGATAAAGCACAAGTTGGAACAACATAAAAATGGCCCCGCCTTTCGGCGGGGCTTTATTTATTCAAAATATGTGTCCGTAGGCTCAAGCACATAGTCGTTCGGATTCTCCCAGTATTCTGTTTCAATCCTCCTCAATGCTTCATCGTGACTATTTGCTTCAATATCAACAACTGCTTCATGGACTTCTTTAATTGTGATTTTGAATGTCATAATATCTTTCCTTTCTGTGCTCATAGCTCGAACAGTTTTCTATAAAATTCAATTCCTACGGATGTGCTTTCAATTTCAAAGCAACGTTTCACGTTATTGTAAATTCCGTACCAATTATTGCTAATTTTCTTGATTTCGTACATCTCTCTATCTCCCATCACATCATATTTGAAAGGTTTTCGTGTTTCCCTTTCACTGTC
>OKWJ01001761.1_pt1 | contig 13640 bp, 14 predicted proteins | sample 1607121 | NCBI WGS metagenome assembly OKWJ01 (sample SAMN04414080, study PRJEB24778) | human gut metagenome | material: faecal | host: Homo sapiens | reverse complement strand
ATAGTACGGTCAACGGATCTATTTACCAAACATACTATCAGGTTGATGCCCAGACTCGAACTGGAGTAAAGAAAATCAGCGTTTCAGGCGTTCTCTATGAAAAGGGGACAATTGGAACATGGCAAAAAGTAAGTAGCTGCTCAAACAGCAGCACGACCTCAACCTGCATGGTGAGCAGTAGCTTTAACACTAAGCCCGGAAAATCTTATAGGCTTGAGTATTCTGCGACCTTTAGCTATTCCGATGGACGGAGCGAAACCATTACCGGAAGTACCAGTAGATAAGTGGAGTTTGTTATATATTTCAGCAAGTTAGAAAGGTGTGAGGTAATTATAAAGGCGAGACCAACGCGAGTTATCCGATACCTAGCTATAGTCGCACTGTGCTTGCTTTTGGGCTTTATGCTTGGAAGAAAAAGCAAATATGAAAAACGAGATTATTTGAAACAATTCAAAATTGGAAAAGCAACATACTCTGAATCGTTGATATATGAGGCTTATGGCGGATTGCAAAATGATGGGATAATGTTAGCGGTATACTACGATGTGGATGCAGCCAAAATTATTCATCAACTCGATTCATGGGAGAAAATTAATGATTCTCCAACCATATCTTCTATATTAAAAAATGTGTCGTCATATTTTGGATTAGATTTTGTGATTCCTGAAATTGCAAGTGGAAATTTTTTTCTTTATGATAATAGTCAGCATAAGGAACTACGCTCGGAAGCCGAAATGAATACATTGCTTTTACATTCTGAAGATGTGAATTTTAGTCTCGTTGTCTGGGATGATGAGAAGCACACAATTTATATAGTAGAGTACAGAATTTAAGGAGGTTCGTTATGAAGAGGTTCGTATCATTAATTCTTTCAGTGTGTTTTTTGTTTTCGATAAATACTGTGTCTTATGCTGCTAACATAAGCAGCCGTAAAGCTAGCAATCCTGTTATTCAAAGCATGAATGATAAGTATCATGTTGATTTTTCGGGAATGTCGATAGATGAATTAAATAAGTTTATCGATAAGATGAAAGATGAAGATCAAACACGTGCATCTGGAAATTTGTTAAATAATACACAGCTTGCATGGTTGGCAGCTGCGCAAATTGCACGGGATAAGGGATATGAATGTGCGGCTCTTATGGTTGAATTCTCTGTATATAATATTGACTATTCTGAGAGTGTGACGGATTCTTCGACGCCATTGCTTGACAAGTTAAACACGACAACAGTTTTTAATAATTATAAAAACAAAGTACTTAATAGTGGCTTGAAAGATTTTAGTGGAGGAAGTTGGTCTTTTACAATTCAAAAGTCTGATAATGCAGATTTATTCTATGCATTGCATAGGGTAAGCACCTCTGGAACAGGCTTCATGATTGGTAATTCTATAATGTATTACTTGATTACCGTTCATGACACATTTGATTTTGCATATGACAACAACTATGACGACTTGTTTACTACTACAGTGAACAATTGGGCTTGGTTGTGCCAGCAGACGCATGTGTTGAATCCCATAGAGATAAATCTTAGCACGGCTATTGGATAAAAAATCAGTGGTATTTATTTTTTTGCGAAAGTAAAAGTTGAAATCTAAAATAAGGATGGCTCTAACGTATGAAAAATTTTACGGAGGTGTTTCCAATGCAGAGCAACTGATGTATAAGAAATCTTGTGTATACTCTAAAAGTAAAGAAGGAAAATTAAAATAGCTAGTGAAAAAATATCTCGTAGAATTTTTTTGAAAGCAAGTGGGATTGTGGCTCTTTCTTCAATGGAGCTTAACTCTGGGCTGACTGCTTTTGCAGATAATCAAAGTGATGGAAGCAAATCTCATATCGAGAGATACCATAGATACGATTTTGATACAAAAGAAGAATCTATAGAGGAAATTATAGTTGAAACCAATTCCTTCACGGATGGAGAGACAACTGCAGGCTATTTTCCAAATGGAAAGATTTCGGATATTGATCTATCCGATCTGTATGCGATTATCGGAAGCAATGATATCACTGTTGTTGATAATCCAACGGCAACACCATATTGTAGTACGGTATGCCTACAGATAACGACCAATAATGGAGGGACAAATTATGGTTCTGGATTTATGATTGGGCCTAATGCACTTGCAACAGCAGCACATAATCTATACAGTATAAAGGAAAAAGCCTACGTTAAGTCGGTAAATGTCGCACCTGCTCGATCTGATAATAGTAAACCTTTTGGAAGCGAAAATGTATCGGCAAGTTCGATGATTGTTAGTGATTCTTATCTTGCTGGAACAAGTTCGGAGGATTGGGCGATTATTACGCTCAAGAATAATTTAGGAACGAAAACGGGATGGCTTGGGTTACATTGGCAGTCTAGCAATTATTCATCATCACAGTTGGTGTATGCTTATGGCTATCCGAGCCAAATAAATGGTGCCGATGCGAGATATCGGATGTGTAAATCTTCTGGGTATATTAGAAGTCAGACTTCAAAATATCTCAAGGGCGATTGGGATTTGACAGGTGGCTTTAGTGGTGGTCCTCTTGTAGAATATATTTCTGGAGCTGGGTATGTAGCTATCGGAATCCATAAAGATGGAAGCACAATTGATGGTTCTTCATATCCAACTTCTTATACAGGGGCATTGAGAATAACACAATCGCTTTATACGCTGTTCCTTTCATACAGAGGTTGATAAAATGAAATGCAAACGGAAGATTATGGTTGGCATAGCATTTGTGGCAGTGGTTCTCTGCATTCTATTTCAATCGAATACATTCGGAAGAAAAAAATCGGAACTTATAATTGAAGAAGTTGACCTGAAGAACAATTGTATTTATGCGACTGCAAAAAATCAATTATATGATACGGATGACAATTATATAATTTATGGCGTATCAAACTACTTGAAAGGAAATCTTCAGTTGTCGTATCTTAAAGAAGGCGAAAGCATTCTTGTGATATCAAACGGTAAGGTGTTGCTATCAGATCCGTATCAATTTGATAAAATATACAGTATTCAACTGTTGCAATAGCGTTTCATTTTCTCAATAAATAATATAAGCTATTTACAGCTGCCTCCTCTGTTAAGTGGTGGTGCAGTGCTTATTCTCAATAACGATGCGATTGATGAAAATGATAGACCTTTTTGGAATTTAGAATTTTCTCAATAATCAAGCCCCCAAAATGGCAAACTTGAAATCATCGAGAGATACATAAAATATAGGGTTAAATCGACTTTCGTGTCGAAAAAACAAGCGTTAGAAATAGCAAAATCCATTGAATTTTAGAAGGATATTTATAGGTGACCAGTGGATTTGCCTGATGTTTGTGATTCCTTTGGCCATTGGGCCGTTGATTTTGCACTACTATGAGCAAAGGAAAAACTTAAAATAAGCAAACAACCCGCCATTTGCAGCGACTGCAAGTAGCGGGTTGTTTGGCCTATTTAGAGGTTAGTCTTTCAGTTTGCCATGATCACAGCCGAGCGTGAGGTAGCGCTCTATCTCCCCGCTCAGCACCATCTGTGCGTACTCCAGCGGATTGTTGTGCAGCAGCCAGTCAAGTTCAGCCCGCTGTGCCGGGGTATTGCCGTATTCGTCCTCGATGGCAAGGCAGTCAATGGCAATGGCAGAGCCATCAGCGAACTGGGCTTCCACTCGGTTGGTGTCCATGTTGTAGCGGCAGGAAAGCGCTTTTTGAGAGTGATTAAGGTCGAAATTCTGATTTCGTTTCATTTGAATAGCTCCTTTAATGATTTTGAAATTTGATTTTCAACGAGATGAGGTCTCTTTTTCTCTTTTCCTAAGTCACCCATCCGCACTATCCTGCATCCGTAGCACAGATCACGCTGTCAACATCCGGGCGGTGCATGAGCTTTTGCAGGATGCCAAACTGCTTTTTGGTGCTGGCAGACACCAGATACTGCCACTTCTGCGGTAGGATGGGCAAGTCTGCAATGCTCCACTTGACGTATTTGGCATCATAAACATTGGGCGGTGCCAGTTCCACCAGATGACCAACGCACCAGCTGACGAGATAGCCGTTGCCCTCAAGGTAGCCGTCCTGCCGGTTGGTTGCACCGAGGACTTTGGCGTAGGACATGGCAACCGACGGTTTTTCTGCCACGATCAATTTTGCGATAAGAATCCCTCCAATCTATTTCTGATTATGGTATGTAGGCGGCAACCGCCGCCTTAAAATCAGATAGGAGTTATATCCTGTTCCTCGGAAGTATCCTCATCGTCCGAATCATCCTCCGGGGGAATCTCGAAGTCGCCATTGTCCTCGGTGTAGTCTGCGTCCGGGTCAACAGCTTCTTTTTCAGCCTGTTTTTTCTGCTTCTGCTGGATGAAGAAATAGAAACCGCCGCCCGCTACCAGCGCGATCAGTGCCACGACACCGAGAAACGCCGCAGCATATTTTGTCACCTTGTTTTCTTTTGGAGCGTCTGCCGCTTTTTCCGCTTCCTCTGCGGCTTTCTTTGCTTCTTCCTCGGCTTTCAGCTTGTCCAGTTCAGCCTGCTTCGCCGCTTCTTTTTCAGCATTGTAGGCTTCTGCATCTTCTTCCTCCATCAGGGTCAAAAGGTCGCCTTCATCCACCAAATTCATGAAGTGAACGGTCTGCTGTCCTTTGGCATTGCGGTCGATTACCAGATAGAAGGTGGCACCCGACTTGCTCACCATCGTAATGAACTGCTGGCCGGAGCCGTCCGAATAATTGGTGTAGTAATCGTCCACCAGTGTCAGATTGCCTTCCGGGGTCAATGCGCCCGTTTCCTCATCCGTAATGGTGACAGCATCTTCTTCCTCCACGATTTCCGGCAAAACAGGTTCTTCTACCGGGGTGGTATCGCCCTCATAGGCGAAAGCAGGAGCGGCCATGCCGATGCACAGCACTGCCGATACCAGCAGTGCGCCGAATTTCTTAATCTTCATCATTGGTATCTTCCTCCTTTGCAAATACAGCACCGACCACGGCCAGCGCAGCCGGGTTCGGGGTGGCGTTGGCCGACTGCCGCAGCAGAGCAGCAAGCTGTTCCGGGCTGACCTTTGCACTACGCACCATTTCGTTTACCTCGACGGCTTCGGCCTCCTGAATCCGCCGTTCCAGAATTTCGATGCGGTTATTCAGCTTGATGCGCCGCTCTTTCTCTTTTTCGAGCATCGCTCGCAGTTTTTCCAGTTTTTCGCTCATAATAGAACCCTCCAATCATTTTGAAAGCCGTCCGAATCCGGCAAGATACTGTTGCCAGTAGGACGAGTGGATGTCAGCATATTTGATGGGGTCGCCAGCACTGACCATTTTTCCGTTACCGAGATATATTCCAACGTGGCTCATCCCCGGCGTATCATACGTTCCTTTGAAGAAAACTAAGTCACCGGGCTTTGCTTCGGCTTCGGAAATATGCTGGCTCTTCTGCCATAATCCGTTTGCGGTGGTGCGCCCAACATCATAACCAGCTTGATTGTAGACCCAGCAGACATAGCCGGAGCAGTCGAAGCCTGTTTCCGGGGTGGAGCCACCCCAAACATAGGGAGTGCCAACATATTTTTTGGCTTCCTCATAGATAGCGGCAAACTCCGTGTCAGTTAGAGCTTCCGCAGGAACCGTGTAGTCGATGCCGGGTGCGCCGGAGCCATCCGAGCCACCGGGCGGCAGACCGCCGTTGAACAGGTAAGGCCGACCGCCCAGCGTGTCCTGAAAAATCTCGTACCGTTTCCACTGATCTTCGGTCAGCTCTTCCCGGATAACAACTTCCAGACCACGGTTTTCCAGTTTGGTGTGGAAAATCTTGTACTCATACGGCACCTGCGTAGGAACTGGGATGCCCGCAGGACTAATGACCCATACGGTCTTGTACCGAATCTGCACCTCGACCCACGTTGTCAGCTTGTACTGCTTTTTGAAAATCTCCTGCAACTTACCCTGCACTTCCGACCGGGTGTAATCGTCATACAGGGTAGTCAAGAAGGAAGTGAGCTGCCACGGGTCATGTTCGATGGGGTCAAGATGGTACTGGTACTCGTTGTAGCCCGGATGGTCTTGCGGAGTGCGCTTGATTTTTTTGTCCAGTTCCTTTTCTAGCTTCTTGTAATCCTGTTCTGCACCGCGAATGTCCCTGTCCTCGGCAGAATAAATCGTCTGCCCGGATACTTGGGTACTGCCCGAAAAGAGGATGCCGCAGGAGGAAAAACCAGACATCACCATCAGGATGAGCAAAACAAAAACGCCCACGATCACAAGAACGTGCGCGTTACTCTTTGCGGCGGTCATAAGGCTGTTTACTGCCGAACCGACCACAGATTTTCCCTTGTCCACTACTCGTTTTACACCAGACCGTGCGGCAGATGCACCGCCGGATACGGCTTTTTTGCTTCCAACGGTCTGTGCCGCTGTGCCACCAGACCGGGCTGCGGCATAGTAGCTCTGTCGAATGTCATGTTTCTGCCGCCATCGGGAGAGCCAATTGGAACCACCCTCACGGGTACCGATACCGGAATCTCCTGCATTTTGTGATGCAGTTGGTTCTTGCGCAGAAGATTTTGCGGTTTTGGAGTTTTTCTTGCCCTGCACCTTGGCTTTCTTTTTCAGTTTCCGGGCATAGCGGCTCTTGGAAATATCGCGGACATTTCCAGCGGCCTTTTCACCCTCGCTCAACGCCTGCACACCGACATTATCTTCCTCATACTGGTCGATTTCCCGATGCACCGCAGTCCGGGCGGCATTGGCAGCGTACATCTCGCGCTTTTGCGCTTTGCTCAAACGGCTCAGTTCGTCCGGGGTCAGTTCTGCCTTGCCAAATCGCAAATGCTGGTTTTTTTCTGCGGCCTTGTCCGCATCGAGTTTCAGCTTCTTCTTTTTGGGCGTGGACTGCTCGACCTTCGCTTTCTTCGGGGGAGAGCGTGTCTTTTTGGCTGACGTTTCCTCTTTGAAGTTCAGCTTCGGATTGCTCATTCCTTTTTGCCCTCCGAAACCTCACCCAGCTTCGTGGTCATGATGCGATACAGTTCCAAATCGGTGGGGAATCTGTCCACGAACGGGAGAATAACATTGCCGAAGAAAAGCAGTCCTTCACCTTCACCGGAGTGCGTCACATAGGAAAGCTGATGGGGCGAGATGTTGAGCTGCTTTGCGAGGATTTGACGGTCGCCAGCGGCCTGATTCAGCATGATGATCATGTCGCTGTTCTCGAAAATATTCTCGACCTCACGCGAAGAAAGCAGGTCTTTGACGTTCTGCGTTAATCCAGTCGGCACTCCGCCCCATTTTCTGAACCGCTTCCAAATCTCCACAGAATAGGCCGCAGTCTGCTCCTCTTTTAAGAGGAGGTGCATCTCGTCCATATAATATCGGGTGGACTTTCCGCTACTACGATTGGCAGTGACACGTCCCCAGACCTGATCCTGCACGATGAGCATACCGAGCTTCTTCATCTGCTTGCCCAGTTCTTTAATGTCATAACAGACGATTCTGTTGTTGACGTTCACGTTGGTGCGGTGGTTGAACAGATTCAGACTGCCCTTGACGTAGATTTCCAGAGCGGTAGCAACATGATGAGCTTCTTTCTCGTCCTGCTGGAGCAGGGCGTTGTACAAGTCCTCCAGAATCGGCATATTCTCCGGGCAGGGGTCAGCAAAATATTTCCGATAAATCAGATGCACACAGCGGTCAATGACCGTCTTTTCCACCGGGAGCAGACCTTCCTTGCCGCCGACAACCAGTTCGCACAGAGAAAGAATAAAGTCCGCTTTCAGGGACAGCGGATTATCGTCTTCCGAATAGTTGGCGTTAATGTCCATCGGGTTGATGAACTGGGTGCTGTTGGGGCTGATTTTAATGACCTGTCCTTTCAGTCGGTTTACCAGTGGGGAATATTCGCCTTCGGGGTCGTTGATGATAATATCATCATCCGTCACCAGAAAGGCATTTGCGATTTCACGCTTTGCCGAGAAACTTTTGCCGGAGCCGGGAGTACCGAGGATAAGTCCATTCGGATTTTTCAGCTTCTTTCTGTCCACCATAATCAAATTGTTGGAGAGAGCATTCAAACCGTAGTACAGAGATTCTTTGCCGGACTGGTAAAGCTCCTGTGTGGTGAATGGAATGAAAATGGCCGTACTGCTGGTAGTAAGGCCGCGCTGAATCTCAATCTGATTATCGGCCAGCGGCAGAGAGGACATAAGCCCCTGTTCCTGCTGGTAATCCAAGCGGCACAGATTGCAGTTGTGCTTCTGTGCGATGGAGCTTGCCTGAAAGACATTGTTTTCCAGTTCCTGTTCGGTACGCCCGGTGTTCAGCACGAGGAATGTCACCAAAAACATTCGCTCGTTCTGGCTCTGCAATTCTTTCAGCAGGGCTTTGGCATCACGGCCATAGGTCGCCAAATCGGACGGAATGATGTCAATATCATACCCGGCGCGGATTGCTTTCTTCTGCTCCTCAATCTTGCTTCTATCAAGTTCAGTAATCGTGCGCTTGACCGTTTTAATGGCGCGGTTTTGGTCAACGCTCTGAATGTGCATGGTGACAATCTGGCTGGAATCCATATCCAAAAAATCTTTCAGAAGCTGGTCGCTGATGTCGGAGGCCGTGATGCTCAGAAAACTGGCGGCACAGTAGATTCCGCCCATTTGGAACGTCCGGGAATTTTTGAAGGCGAAAGCAGTCGGTGCAATGGCATCTTTCACCGAAAGGCCGCTTTTCACGAGATCATTCCATTCAAAACGGAACTTCGATTCACCGTCCATGTGGAACATATCGTGCATGAGCTTGAGCCGTTCCGTACCATTCAGCGGCTTGGCCTGAACACCCAAACGGTGGAAGTTGTTGAGCAGATCGTTCTGCACATGGTCGAGCCGTGTTTTCACCTGACGCATACTCTCGCCCTCCACGCCAAAGGTGATGAACTTGGTCTTAGTCAGACCATTATTGCCCTTGGCAAGCTGCTGGCGCAGCATCAGCGAATACTCAGCCCGCACATCATCGAAACCGTCTTTCTGGAATGGAATGCGGATGCTTTTCTCGAATTCTGAACTGTCCGTTGCCATGTTCACAAAGGACAGCTCAAACTTGATGGAGCTGTCGAAGAAGTTGAGGAACGAACACCATTCCTCGAAAATCGCGTTTTTGTCCTCTTGTTGTGCCAGCTGATAGTTAATATCCTGATAGGCAATCGTCCGGGTGTAGTAGTTTGCCCTCACCCGGCAGGTTCCATCCTCAAACATCCGCTGCATGGGAATGGACTGCTGTGCCGTGTGAGGAATAGCGGGTTTCGGCGGCGTTTTCTTGCCGCCTTTATCGGTCTTTTTCCAAAACGGAATCATGGTTCATGCCTCCTTTCATGAGCAGCGCATAGTAATTTTCGGTCTTATAAGGCCGGATTTTCGGGCGCAGGAATCGCGCCCGGACATAATATGACAGCAGCTTTTCCAGCGGCTGACCATTTTTCTCGTACATACCGAGAAAGAAAGCCGGGAGCATAACTGCCATCATGCCAAGGGTAGCGGCAGAGTTGCCGCCGGAATCTCGGAGCAAAAAGAAAAGCGGCACTCCAATCAGTGCCGCCGTTCCGAAGCAGATGAGCTGCCGCTTTGTCAGGTTGAAAGCCACTTTTGACTTCACCTTGGTCAAATCGCGAGGAACAGAAATATACGCAGCCAATAAAGCACCCCCTTTAATGCGCTCCGAGAACAGATTTCGTCACGGAGCTGGTTTTGAACAGACTGAAACAGAGCAGGACGGTGTAGCCGACAATGCCCCAGATCGAATTGATGGCATCGCCGGAAATCGCCACATTCTGAATCAACACGGCATAGATGGCCACGCAGATGAGGATGAGAAAGCCCTGAAATCCCAGCGCAAACAAGCATTTCAGATAGTTCTGTCCCATGTGGCTCTGTTCATGGTTGCCCCATGTTGCCATGGGAATCGGCGCAAGGCTCACCATACAGTAGATCTCAATCATGCGTCCGTACACAATGACGAAAATCACGATTGAGAGGATTCTCATGGTGATGCCGATGAAGAAGCTCTGCAAAAAAAGCCCGAAGAGTGGACCGACATCCATTTGCATCAGACTGGCTTCCAGCATCGACAGGCCGATTTCATTGACGCGAGTATTGCCCGCAATAATGCCGCTGGAATCGGACACGACTTTCTGCGTCAGGTCAAAGACTGCCATCACAATATCGAACGTGTTGGAGATGAACCATACTGAAACAGCGGTCTTGAAAATCCAGCGCATAATAAGTGCTGGCTCAAACTGCGCCATGTTGTTATGCTGGGTTATCATTTCAATCAGTTCGTAACAGGCGATAAATGTGAGGATAATGCCCGCAATCGGCAGAACCACGTTCCGGGAGAGCGATTCGATCATCGCAAAAACGCGTGGTTCAAAGGCCGATGGCCGTGTGCCGACCTGTTGCGCAATGTCACCGACCTGCTCATTTACGGCATCGAACAGCCCGGACAGGTTTGACATGATGCCAGCCGTCAGGATACCCTTTATCCAATCGGCTATGGCTTTGAGAACGGTTTCCATTCAGCAGTCACCGTCCTTTAGGTGAAGTGGTTGATAAGGGTCTTGAGAAGGTTCAGAACAAAAATAATGTGGGTCAGAAGCTGCATAATAGCACCGCCTTTCGTTGATGGGTGGATGGTCTTGCAGCAATTCACTTCCTATTATAATAGGGGCTGTTATCCACAGCGAGGATTGAAGCGATTGCGTATGTACAGGCGGAATAAATCCGCCCGCGGTTCTTAACCGAACAGGCCGCTCAGCAGAGGAATCAGGGTAATGCCGACCAGCGCGACACCGCCGCCAGCCATGAGCTGCTTCATACCCTGACTCTTGCTGCCGGGGTTATCGTTGCCATAACCTTCCAGCAGGTTGATGGCACCCCAAACGCCGAGGCCAGCACCCAGAGCGACAACCAGAGTCTGAAGAACTTCGATAGCAGAGTTAAAGAATTCCATAGTCGTTTCTCCTTTATAATTGAAAACTTGTAGACCGTCCGTACACACCTGAAGCCATAATAGTTGAGCCGCAAGCTGCGGTGGGAGTTGACTTGCTGGTGTACCTCTCTGGCCGGGTAAAAATAAAGCCGCCTACCGAATCAGGCAGACGGGAGCGAATCAGCGTCCACCACGATGAACTCATCACCGGGGTGGATTTTTTCTTTGCGGTTCAGATACTTTTCAATATCGAAGGTGTTTTTGGGGTCATAGTCGGAGGTCAGCCTGTAATTGGGGTGCTGGGTCAGGTCGTACTTGTCTGAAAGAAACGGTCTGACACCACGCAGTTGCAGGATGCACTTGCCGCCGTCCAGCACCGCAAGTTCGTCCCGGCTCAATAATTCGTGCCCCATCTTTTGGAACGTAGTGCCATAGCTGGGGCTGTTGCCACGGGTGTCCGAAGTGTTAAACGAATCAATTGTTTCTTTGCCCAGCATTTCGGACAGGTCTTTCAGAGTGGTAGGCTCGCTGCCGCCCAGAAATATCTGGCTGTCCATGTTGCCTACGATGGTGTCCGCATTGTCCTTGTAGATAGCCTTTAGCTGGCTTCTCGCCTGCAAAACAAGGCAAGCTGAGATCTCACGGCTGCGGATAGTCGCCACCAGCTTTTCCAGATTGGGAATCTGCCCGATGTTGGCGCACTCGTCAATGAGACACCGCACATGGATGGGCAGTTTTCCACCGTATACATCATCCGCTTTATCGCACAAGAGGTTAAAAAGCTGGGTGTAAACCATCGAAATCAGGAAGTTGAAGGTGCTGTCCGTGTCCGACATAATGAGGAATAAGGCCGTTTTCTTATCGCCCAACGTGTCCAATTGCAGCTCATCGTACATGGTGAGGTCCCGCAGCTCCTGAATATCGAAGGGTGCAAGCCGTGCGCCACAGGAGATGAGGATAGATTTTGCAGTCTTACCCGAAACGAGTTGTCAAGGACTTTTTATCAAAAAAATAAGCAACAGTATTATCTGTTGCACTATGCTTGTTGTGTATGTCATTTGGCTGTATAATTAATAATATAAATTTTACTGACGAGATCGGAGGTCATTGCAAGTGGATGATACTGTTTTATTTTTAAGCGCATATAATTCGACACAGTATAAAGCGACAAACTGGTTTTTACGAAAACTTCGTAATGTTATCCCGCACAAAAAGAAGCAGATGCAATCCTTACTGGAAAAGCATCATCTTTCTTTCGTGGCAACAGACGAGACTATTACTTCTGTTGATGGGAAAATGGAGGTAACGGCCCAATATGATTATGTACATCAAGCGACTACATTTTCCTTCAAATCAAAAGATTCAGCTGAAAAAGAAAACGATGCAAGTGACTCTTTGAAAGATTCCGGTTTCTATATCAATCTTAGGCACGCACAATCTATCTTAGTTGATGAACGATATTTCAAAATCGAATTTACTTTCTGGCTAGAGCCATTTTTAGTTTGGATAAATGGTCAGATGTATCAAATTGATGCCGGTGCCTTTATGATGAACAGTGTTTTGTTCATTGTTTTTGAAGTCATAAACTACAAAACAGGAAAACCACTTGCCAAAGATGATGTCGGGGCAAAAGCAGAAAACTACAACCTACTGTCTGTGGAGAAATATCAATTCTTTGATGAAGAGAAACCTGTCGAGGCAGGAATGAAAATTTCTGAAATAATATATGAAAATATTTCTGAGTTTATCTGGGAATTGACAAATAAGTGTTATCGTTCCCAAGAATATTTCTTTGTGCATGACACATTGGTCTTTTCGAATAATATTGAAAATATTTCAGATTACTTTTGCAAACTCATTGATACGAAAGCGCCTGCTGAACCAATTAAGGACATTAGTACAGTGGAAATATACCAATATTATCCACAAGCTGGTTGTAGTGTAGTTTCTGACTTTGATTGTGATAACTTTCAACCAATTTTATATTCGGCCATTATATTGGAATCGCTAAAACTCTATATTCATATTTTTCAAAACTCTAACCTTGAAAATGAAACAGATCTTCGGCGGTCGGTACGAAATGATATTTACTTGCAGAATCTTTTTTGCTCTCCTAATCTTCCAATTGAAACTCATAATTTATTGAACTACATTAAGGAAAGCGAGCCTTACAAAAAACACGCAGAAGCTCTTCACCTAAAAATATCCTATTTGACTGCACAAAATGAACTAAAGAAAAGCAGAAACTCTGCGATTTTGAATGTTCTGCTATACATTATTTCTTTACTCAGTGCTATCGGAACTCTTGATGTCATAGAAGCACATTTTGGTGTACCATTCAAATACAGCTTTATTATTGTGGTCACGCTGTTTATTCTCGGACTGTTTTGGGGAATAATAGAGTATCGAAACCATAGAAAGCTCTAAAATTCGTAACAACGTGCCAGAAGCATTTTATTGCTTCTGGCACGTTTGCATGTGAATTATTTGCGTCCACTTAGTAAATCGTCGCAGATATACGCATATTCCGGCAGCTGGTTGATATATGGCTCCCAGCGCCGCTTGATTTCGGCCAATTCCAGCGGATCGGCTTCCTCCAGTGCATGATCGTTGCCCGTCATATACAAAACATCCATAGCAACATCATCCAAACACTTGCCGCAGAGATCGGCGGCAGATTCTATCCTGAT
>OKWJ01001760.1_pt1 | contig 13643 bp, 4 predicted proteins | sample 1607121 | NCBI WGS metagenome assembly OKWJ01 (sample SAMN04414080, study PRJEB24778) | human gut metagenome | material: faecal | host: Homo sapiens | reverse complement strand
GTCGCTGCCGGCCTGCGCCGACCTCTCCCGCAGGCGGTTCATGGCGCCCCGGTCGGGCGTGCCGGCCAGTGCGAGGACGTATTGTGCGTAAGCCAGCGTCAGCGGATTGTCGAAGGTGTTGCCGCGCAGGTATTTGAGTGCGCGTTCGAGCGTCGTCCGGTCGACGGCGTAGCCGTATTTCGCGGCTTCGACCATGAAATGGACCGCGTAGGCCGTGCCCCACTCCGAAGGCGAGGTTCCGCCGCTCCAGTAGGCGAATGCGCCGTTGGAGAGCTGATAGCCGCCCAGCCGCGACAGGACGCTCTTGATATTGCGGTCGATGTCCTGCAACATCTCTTCGTCGCACTCGGCTATGGAGTGTAGGTAGAGTTGCGGGAAGGCTCCCGAGGTGATCTGCTCGATGCAGCCGTGGGGGTAGCGCACGAGGTATTCGAGGCGGCGCGAAAGGTCGATCGGAGGAATCGACGAAAGCTCCAGACGGGCCGTTCCGGAGGCTTTCAGGGGCTTGACGGAGACCGTTTCGCCCGGCTGGAGGATGTGCTCTTCCGAGGTCGTGACGTAGGGATTCGGCTCCCGCACGTCGATCTCGATCTCCGAGGCGGAGTTGTCGCCGGAAGAGGCCGCCGTGACGCGGACCTTCCCGATTCCGGTCTGCCGGCCCGCCTTGAGCCGGAAGGTGACGACCTGTTCGCCCTCGTCGCCGAGGACGACGCTCCGGCTCTGCGGCCCGACCACGGAGAACGCTTCGTTCACGCTCACCCGGACGTCGGTTTTGCCGACCCCTTTTTCGAGGGCGAAGACCGTGACCGGAAGTTCGATCTCCTCCTCCGTGGAGACCACGCGGGGCAGGGTCGCCTGCACCAGGAGCGGTTTTTTCACGGCGACCTCTTTCGCCGCGGAGCCGAAGGCGCGGCCGTTGGACGCTACGACCATCACGCGCACCGACCCGAAGTAGGGCGGCAGCGCGATCTTGTGGGTGTTGGTCTTCCCGGCGCCCAGCTTCTCGGCGCCGAGGAACCGCACGACGGGTTTGAACCGCTGCGCCCGGAGCGCTCCGGTGTTCGGCTGCTCGGCGTCGCCGCCGATGGCGAACAGCTGCTCGATGCGGCCGCCGTAGGCGCCGATGACATGGTCGAACAGGTCCCACGTGCGGACGCCCAGCGCTTCGGTGGCGTTGAAATAGAGGTAGGGGTCGGGCGTCCTGAAACGTGTCAGCCCCAGCAGCCCCTCGTCGACCAGCGCCAGCACGTAGCTCATCCGCCTGCCGTTCCGCTCTCGGACCCGGATCGTGATTTCCGACTCGGGTTTCACCGATTCGGGCATCTCGACGACGGGCGCCAGGCGCGTGCCGGCGTCCTCGACCGGAAGCCGCAGAACGCCGAACAGCCTGATCGGCGCGTCGTTGAGCGTGTTGCCGTGGGGTTGGACGAGGGTCACCGAGACGTAGACGTTCGGGGCCATGCCCTCCCTGACGGGAATCTCGAAGGAGGTCTGCCGGTCGGTGCATGCTATCCAGCGGCTTTCGCGGACGAAGCTGCCGCTCTCGACGCTCACCAAGGCCCGGGCACCCGGGGACGAAGGGATGGTGATCTTCGCCTTGTCGCCCGGCACGTATTTGTCCTTGTCGCGGGCGATGGCCAGGCGTGTCGCGGCGTCGGTCACCGAGGAGATGCCGCCCCGGTGATCGGACGACGACACGCAGACGACGCACGTCGCCGAATGCGCCTGTCGCGCGCCCGTCACGCGGATGAGGTAGTAGCCGTAATCGCCCGCGCTCCAGCGCATCGTGACCTGTCCCGTGCCGTTCGAGAGGGTGGCCCGCAGGGTTTTGTACTGGGCGTTGAGCGCGCTTTTGGCGTAGCGGGCCTGGGAAGCCGCCGACGAGGCGTCCCACCACCAGTAGGAACTCATCCTGTAAACCGTCACGGTCGCCTCCTCCGTGCCCGTCGCGGGACGGCCCCGGGCGTCGAGCAGGACGAGCCGCAGCGCATGGTCGCGTTTGCTGTCGAGGTACTCCTCGCCCCAGTCGCTTTGTTGGGCGGTTACGCCGATTCCGAAATAGGCGTTGTAGGGCGAGACGGCCGCGATCTGTTGGTCGACGCTGAAATCGCCGCTCTTTTCGAAGACCTTGACGGTGAATTTGCCGTTCAGCATCCCCGGACTCAACCCTTCCAGCGAGGAGAGCCGGTCGGTGGTCAGTTGCAGCGCGCCGTCGGCGCCGGTCGTGCCGGAGACGATCTCCCGCTCCTCGGGGGCGAACTGCTTCGTGGCGTCGTCGAACGAATAGTCGGGGTAGCCCTTGAAGCGCGTCGGGATCTGCGACAGCTGCGCCTGGAGCGTGACTTTCGATCCTGCGGCCGGTGCGCCGTGCAGCCACCGGGCCGTCAGCCGGCCGGTGAACTCCTTCGCGTCGACGGTCTGTCCGTCGCCGAGGCGCATTTCGATCTTCATCCGGTTGGGCTTGACGGCGTCCACGCGGATGTTTTTCTCGAACGTCGCGCCGCCGAAGGTCGCCTTCGCGCGCCAGATTCCCGTGGGGGAGGCGGGCGTCGTCCGTAATTTGAACGTATGGATTCCGTCCGTGGAACCGCTGCTGACCGCCGACTGCACCAACTGTCCGTTGGGGTTGTAGAACTCCAGCGACGCCGGGTGGTTCTCCGGCAGCGGGTTGTCCGAGGCGACGATCAGCGTGAGGTAAATTTCGTCGCCCGGGCGCCAGACGCCCCGTTCGCCGAACAGATAGCCCTTTATCCCCTTCGTGTCGGTCGTGCCGCCCACGTCGAAATTGCTCAACGAAAGCGCCGCGCCCCGCTCCACCCGGACGAAGGCCGCGTCGCCGTTAGCCTCGGCCAGCACCGTGTAGGGTTCGTCCCCGCATTTCAGCACGGCGCGTCCTTCGGAGTCGGTGACGGCTTCGGCCAGCTGCTGGTTCTGGCGGTCGTAGGCCCGGACCTTGCAGCTGCCTTTCGGGCGCGCCGAGACCAGGTCGGTGGTGTAGACGATCAGCTCCCCGTCGCCGCTGCTCTTGCAGATGATGCCGATGTCGGACTGGATGACGACCTTCGACCGCTCGGCGTAGGTCCGGTAGTCGCCGAAATAGTAGTCGTAATCGTTGCTCTCAACCGGAATCAGCGGGTCGACGCCCTTGATTTCGAGCAGGTACATCGACTTTCGGCTGTCGGTGATCAGGCGGCTGAGGTCGAGCGAGTAGCTGTTGGTGCGGTCGAGCCGCGTCGAGGCCTTGTCTCCGAGGTCGATGGTCGTGTCGCGGACGATGCGGGAGACGTACTCCATGTCGGAGAAATAGGTGTCGCCGTAGTAGTTCCGCTGGAAGAATTGCAGCAGGTTGTTGGCGAAGATCTTCCGCACGCGCACCCGCGCCCGGGCGAAGTTCACCGATTCGAACAGCAGGCTCATGCGGTTGGACGAGGGCAGGATGGAGCCTTTGCCCGTGAAGCGGATCGCGGGGGCCTGCGAGGGCAGCGCCGCGGTGAAGGTGTAGCTTTCGTCGAGCCGGCGCCCCGCCTTGTTCTGCACCTCGCGGCTGATTTCGACCTCGTAGTTCCCCGTGAGTTGCGTTTCGGGGTAGATGTAGAGGCGGTTCCGGTCGACCGAGGTCCGGAATTTCGGGTCGAAACGGATCAGGTTCCTGAAATCCTGGTTGGGTTTGAGCGGCTCGGAGAAGGTGACGACCACGGCCAGCGGCTCGGTCTGCACGGTGTGGTCCAGTACGATGTATTCGCCCTTGCGGGGGACCTCCATCTCGACGTTCCGCTTCGGGTCGAGGTCGAAGTCGAGGGTCAGCTTGTAGCTTTCGTCGCTGCGGGTCGGGATGTTTTTGACCCGGTATTTGTGGACCGTGCCGTCCTCCGAATGGGTCCAGGTCACTTCGGGTTTCAGAAGTCCCTTGATCTTGAGCCGCTGCTCCACGTAGTCGGCGGCGGCGTAATCCGACGAGACCGTTTCGCCGACCAGCACGTAGTATTTCAGGTCGTCGCTCTGCTGCAACCAGCAGGGGTTGTAGGAGAAACGCAGTTTCGGCGTCGAGAATTCGAACTCGGCGACGCCTTTGGCCTTTCCGCCGGTGAGTTTCGATGCGTCGAGCGCCACCTTGTAGCGGGTGTCGCTCTTCAGGGGCGATTTCGGGACGATGCGCAGCGTCCGCACGCCCAGCCGGGAAACTTCGACGTCGGCCGACGGGGTGAACGATACGGCGTCCTCCAGATCGTCTTCGGCCAGTTCGACGCCCTCGCGCAGGGTCACCTGAACCGGCATCCGGACGCCCGACAGTCCGTTGGTCGACGACTCGACGATGTCGCTCGCCGGGCGGCTGCATGCGGCGGACAGCAGGACGATGAGGGCAAACAATGCGGCGCGGAATGGTTTCATGGTGCGTTTTTTTAGGTAACTTTGCGTTGGATACGGCGGGGTGCGTATATCTTCCACCAAAGATATATAAAATATGTCAAAAATGATGTCGAAAAAAAGAATCTGCCTCCTCGCGGTCGGGCTTACCCTGCTGCTCGCCGCGGGTTTTTTCCTCGCCCTGCCGCGGACGCTCTTCGACGAGCCGTTCTCCGCGACGGTGTGGAGCCGCGACGGGCGGCTTCTTTCGGCGAAGGTCGCCCCCGACGGGCAGTGGCGGTTCTTTCCGACGGACAGCGTGCCCGGGAAGTTCCGCACCGCAATCACGACCTACGAGGACAAGCGTTTCGACCGTCATTTCGGAGTCGATCCGCTGGCGCTGGCGCGCGCCGTGGGGCAGAACCTCGCGGCGGGGCGGATCGAGAGCGGCGCCAGCACGCTCACGATGCAGACCATCCGTTTGAGCCGCGGCGGGAAGCCCCGGACCTTTGGCGAAAAGTTCGTCGAAGCGGTGCTGGCGCTGCGGCTCGAAATGCGGTGCAGTAAGGAGGAGATTCTGGCCCTGTATGCCGCCCATGCGCCCTTCGGCGGCAACGTCGTGGGGCTGGAGAGCGCTTCGTGGTACTATTTCGGCCGCAGCGCGCGGGACCTTTCGTGGGCCGAAAGCGCCCTGCTCGCCGTGCTGCCCAACGCGCCTTCGCTGATCCACATGAAGCGCAACCGCGAACGGCTGCGCGAGAAGCGCGACAGGCTGCTCGACCGCATCCGGAGCGGCGGGCACATCGACTCCCTGACGTGCGCCCTGGCCAAGCTGGAACCGTTGCCCGAAGCTCCCGAACCGATGCCGATGGAGGCGATGCACCTGCTGGGCAAGATGCGCACGGGGGCGCTGCGCTCGACGCTCGACGCCGACCTTCAGGGGCGGGTGAACGCCTTGGCGCGGCGTTACAACGCGCAGTACCGGGGCAACCGGATCAACAACCTGGCCGTCGTGGTGATGGACGTGCGGAGCGGGGAGGTGCTGGCCTATGCCGGCAACGTCTACGACCCCGGGGACCGGAGTGCGGGAACCGGCGTCGACGTCATCCCCGCGCGGCGCAGCAGCGGCAGCGTGCTCAAACCGATCCTCTACGCCGGGATGCTCGACGACGGCACGGCGCTTCCGACGATGCTTTTCCCCGACGTGCCGACCTATTACAGGGATTTCACGCCGCAGAACTACAACCGCACGTTCGACGGCGCGGTTCCCGCCGACCGGGTGGTCGAGCGTTCGCTCAACGTCCCGTCGGTGCGGATGCTCGACAAATACGGCCGGGAGAATTTTCTGTCGCTGGTGCGGGGGCTGGGTTTCCGCACGATCGACCGCAGCGCCGACCATTACGGGCTGTCGCTGATCCTGGGCGGCGCGGAGATCACGCTGTGGGACCTCACGGCCGCCTATATGCTGATGGCGGCCAAACTCGGCGGGCAGGAGACGATCCGCCGGCCGCACTACGACGCATTGTCGGCCGAGACCGTTGCGGCCGGTGACATTCCCCTCTCGCGGGGTGCGCTGTGGCTGATGTTCGAGGCGATCAGCCGCGTCACGCGCCCCGAGGAGGAGGGCGAGTGGCAGTATTTCGCCTCGTCGAAGAAGATCGGCTGGAAGACCGGGACGAGCTACGGCAACCGCGACGCATGGGCCGTCGGGGCGACGCCCGACTACGCCGTGGGCGTCTGGGTCGGGAACTGTTCGGGCGAAGGGCGGCCGCTGATGACGGGCGTGGGGTACGCTGCGCCCGTCCTGTTCGAGGTGTTCGGCCTGCTGCCCGGGAGCGGGTGGTTCGCAGAGCCTTACGGCGATCTGGAACCCGCCGTGGTCTGCCGCCAGAGCGGATTTCTGGCCTCGCAGGTGTGCCCCGACCGCGATACGCTGATGATTCCGCGGACCGCCGCCCCGGGCGAGGTCTGCCCCTATCACCGGATCGTCAATTTGAGTCCCGACCTGAAATACCGCGTGACGACCGACTGCTGCGATCCGGCCCGCATCGTCCGCAGGCCGATGTTCATTCTGCCGCCCGCGCAGGAGTGGTACTACCGGAGACAGCATCCGGACTACCGCCCGCTGCCGCCGCTGCACCCCGGCCTGTCGGGCCGCGGGGCGGGAAACGACCCCATCGAGATCATCTATCCGCAGCCGGGGCGCGTGCTGGTGGCCCCGAAGTCGCTCGAAGGCCGGCCGCAGAGCCTCGTCTTCACGGCCGTGCACCGCGACCGCAACGCCGTGCTGTTCTGGCATCTCGACGACCGGTATCTCGGCGCGACCTCGCTGGAGCACAAACTTTCGGTCCGGCCCGCTCCCGGGCGTCACCGCCTGACGGTGATCGACGAGCACGGGGCCTCCCGAAGCGTAGCGTTCAGCTGCCGGTAGGGCGGATTTCCGGCGCAGGGCCTCTTCGCCTGACGGATGCCCGCAGACAATCCGGCGTTCCGGGTCCGACGGAAAACGCCGCAGCAAGGGATGATCCCCTGCTGCGGCGTTCGTGTGTTTCCATCGGGGCGGGCGTTATTTCACCCCGAAGCGATAGATGCAGACCTGCGTGTATTCTTCGCCCGGACGCAGTACGGTCGAGGGGAAGTTGTCGTGGTTGGGGCTGTCGGGATACTTCTGCGTTTCGAGCGCCAGCGATTCGCGGTAGCGCAGCGGTTTGCCGTATTTGCCGTTCGCTTTGCCGTCGAAGAAGTTGCCGCTGTAGAACTGCATGGCGGGCTGGTCGGTCAGCACCTCGATCGTGCGGCCCGAAGCGGGTTCCCAGACTGTGGCTGCCGGCTCGATGCCGTCCGCGGTCTTGCGGTCGAGGACCCAGTTGTGGTCGTAGCCCGCGCCGTTGCGCAGCTGCTCGTTGTCGGCGCCGATGCGCTCGCCGATGGCGTGCGGCTGGCGGAAGTCGAAGGGCGTGCCCGTGACGTCGGCGATCTCTCCGGTGGGGATCAGCACCGAGTCGACCGGCGTGGTGTGGCTGGCGTTGATGGTCATGACGTGGTCGAGGATCGTGCCGTTACCCTCGCCCTTGAGGTTGAAGAAGGGGTGGTGCGAGAGATTCACCACGGTCGGCTTGTCGGTCGTGGCGCTGTAGTCGATCCGGAATTCGTTTTCGGGCGTGAGCGAGTAGGTCATCTCGATTTGCAGGTTGCCCGGAAAACCCTCCTGTCCGTCGGCGTGGAGGTACTTCATCACCAGCTGGTCTTCCGAGGCCGAAACCACGTCCCAGACCACGCGGTCCAGTCCGTCGATTCCGCCGTGGAGCGTCTGGCCGTTGTTGTTGATCGGCAGGTTGTACTCCGTGCCGTCGAGCGTGAAACTTCCCTTGGCGATGCGGTTGGCGTAGGGTCCCACGACCGCGCCGAGGAAGCGTTCGCCGTCATTGTTGATGTAACGGTCGATCGTCTCGTAGCCGAGCACGATGTCTTCGTAGTCGCCCGCGCGGTCGGGAGTCCAGAGCGATACGACGCGGGCGCCGTAGTTGGTGACCTGCATGGTCACGTCGCCCGCGCGGAGCGTGTAGATTCCGACGGGTTTGCCGTCCGCCTCCGTCTGGAAGGCTTCGTTGCTGAAGAGGGTGATTTTCGGCTCCTGGCTTCCGCAGGCGGCCAGCAGCAGGGCGCATAATGCGATGAAATTTCTTTTCATGGGTCGGTTTTTTGGGTTCTTGTCTGCAAAGTTAATTATTCCGTGCGTTTTGTGGCCGGGCTTTGCCGGGAATTTTCCGCCGAACGGCATTTCCGTGTCGGGATTGCCGTGATTTTAGCGCCGACGGCGGGCGTTTTCCGTCCGCGGGCGTCACTGTTTCCCGAAGCCGAGCGCCTGCGCCGATACATCATCCGCTACGACACGATCCGTCCCGCGCATCCCGAACTGCCCTACGGGCAGGGCAAGGAGGGCTTCAAGGCCCCTGCGGAGTGGCGCGTGACCAAACCCTGAAAACCGGGCTCTCCGCAGATAGCGGCAGGAGCGGGAGCATTTTTTGGAAGAACAGCGCTCCCGCACTCTTATCCGGATGATTTCCCGTCCTGATTCTGCCGGATGAAATCCTTCGGGCGCATGCCGAACTGCTTCGTGAAACATTTGGCGAACCACGACATGCTGCTGAATCCGGTCAGGTAGCAGACCTCGCTGATCCGGTATTCGCCGCTGCGGAGCAGCTGCGCGGCCGTTTTCAGCCGTACTAACTGGATGTATTCGTTGGGCGAGACGCCCGTCAGCCCTTTCAGCTTCCGTTGCAGGCTGGAACGGCTCAAGGCCATTTTCTCGGTGAGCAGGTCCACGGAGAGCGTCTCGCAGGTGAGGTTCTCGCGGACGATGCCCGTCAGCTTGTCCAGCCACTGCCGGTCGTTGCGGCCCATATCGTCTTTCTCGTACTGGAATCCGGGCCGCGACGCGAAGTGGCGGAAGGCCCGTTTCCGGTTTTCGAGCAGGCTCTCCACCGTCGCCTTGACGTAACCCAGCGAGAAGGGTTTTTCGATATAGACGTCAGCCCCGTATTCCAGTCCCTTGATCTTCGAGTCCACGGAGTCGACCACCGAGAGCAGGATGAACGGGATGTGGCACAGCATTTCGTCGTTACGGACCTTCATCAACAGGTCGAAACCGTCCATTTCGGGCATCAGGGCGTCGCTGATGATCAGGTCGCACGCTTGTTTTTCGAGGATGGCGAGGGCTTCGGCGCCGTTTTTCGCCGAAAGGACGCCGTAGGTGTCCTCGAAATTCTTGACCAGAAACTCTCGCAGGTCGGGAGTGTCCTCCACGACCATGATGTGGAAGGGCTTCGCCTCCGGCTGCCGGTCTTCCGGGCTATCGGCCGGTTCTTCGGCCGGTTCGGGGGCGCGTACCCCCCCCCTCGCAGATGCTTCGGAATCCGGGATCTCCACCGTAAGTTCGCAGCCCGCGACGGTGTGCCGGTCGACGTACACCCGGCCGTTGTGCTTTTCGACGAGGAGTTTCACCAGGCTCAACCCGATTCCGAAGCCCTTGCCCGAATCGGGATTCTTCTGGTAGAAGAGGTCGAACACCTTCTCCCGGATGCGGGGCGGGATGCCGTCCCCGTCGTCCCGGACCGATAGCCGGAGCGTCCGTCCCCGGTCGTCGTCCAGGATGCGGAGGACGACCACGACCGTCGAGCGGGCGTATTTCAGGGCGTTGGCGAGCAGGTTGCTCAAGATCTTGGTGAAGGCCTCGCCGTCGGCATAGAACAGGACGTGCGCGTCGGGACAGTCCGTGCGGATGGCGATCTTTTCGGTCGAGTTGCGGAACCGTGCGACGGTCTCCTCGACCAGCAGGCTGATGTCGGTTTCGCGGCGGCTCAACCGGAATCCCTCGTTGTCCACCTTCCGGAAATCGAGCAGCTGGCGGATGAGTTCGAGCAGCCGGTCGACGTTCCGTTTCATCATGTCGAGGTTGGAAGTTACGTCGCTGTTCCATTTGCCGGTTTCGATGATCCGTTCGAGCGGGGACTTGATCAGCGTGACCGGCGTCTTGATCTCGTGGGCCACCTGGGTGAAGAACGCCATCTTGGTCTGGATCAGCTCCTTTTCCTTCTTTTCGCCCTGCCGCCGGAGGATGACCCGGACTGCGGCGACGATCAGCAGCGCGACCAGCAGGAAATAGACGCCCTTGGCGACGGGGCTGAGGAAGGGGTGGGGCTGTACGCTGATCTCCAGGCTGCGGGTCGCATCGCTCCAGTAGCCGTCGTTGTTGCAGCCCCGCACCCGGAAGACGTAGCGGCCCGCGGGCAGTTTCATAAACGACACGGAGTGCTGGTCGGTGTAGACCCAGTCGCTGTTGAACCCTTCCAGTTTCCACGCATAGCGGTTCTGCCCCGGGGCCACGTAGCTCAGGCACTCGAAATTGATGTCGAAGGAGATCGTTTTGCTGGAAATGCGCAGGTTCCCGTCGGGGAGGGTCTGCCGCTCCGAACCGACCGAGAAACTGTCGGCCCGGTGCATGCGGACCGACGAGATGACGATCTCCGGCCGGACCTTGTTGACCGAGATGTTGAACGGCGAGAAGTAGTTGAAGCCGTTTATTCCCCCGAAGAAGAACGTTCCGTCCCCGGCTTTGTGCGACGACCGGAAATTGAACTGGTTGCTCTGGAGTCCGTCCTCGATCGTGTAGCGTGCGCAGGTGTGCAGCTGGGGGTTGTATTTGAGGATGCCCTGGTTGGAGGAGAGCCACAGGTTGCCCGCGCTGTCGTCCAGCACGCCGTAGTAGATGCCGTTCGGCAGGTTGTCGTCGGCGCCGAAATTCTCGAACCCGTCCGTCGGGGGATCGTAGCGGCAGATCCCGGCGCTTTCGCCGCAGAACCAGACCTGCCCTCCGGTGTCGACGTAGACCCGGATGTACCTGTCGTCGGCGGGCGAACGCGGGTCGAGTTCGTCGTGGCGGTAGTTTTTCCAGGTCTCGTCGCCGGGCGAATAGCGGTATATCCCGCTCACCTTGCTGGCGACCCAGATGTTGCCCCCGGTGTCCTCGGCGATGTCGTAGATGAATCTCCCTTCGGTGATCTTCACCCGGGAGAACCGTCCCCGGCGTTTGTCGAAGGTGCACATGCCGGACATCGTCCCGACGTAGAGGATGCCGTCGCTTGCCCGGAAGATGGCGTAGACGTAGTCGTTGCACAGGGAGGCGGAATCCCCGGGGACGTTCCGGTAGTTGACGACCTTTCCGGTCCGGAGGTTCATCAGGTCAAGCCCCTGCGAGAAGGTTCCGATCAGCAGGTCGTCCCCGTCCATGCAGAGGGCATGCAGGTTGTTGTGGCTGCGGGCGGTGTGGTTGGTGAATTTCCGGTTGCGGACGTCGAAATGGTTCAGGCCTCCGTTTTCGGTCGCGATCCAGAGGTTCCCCCGGCCGTCGTCGCAGAACTGGCTCACGGCGTTGCCGTCGAGCGACTCCGGACGGCCGTCGTCGTAGTACCACAGGATTTCGTCCTGCCGGGGCGAAAGGTAGTTCACGCCGCAGAAATAGGTTCCGATCCAGATGCCGCCCTCGCGGTCCCGGAAACACCGGTAGATGCTTTCTTCGGCGAGGTTGTCTCCGGAGACCGACCAGCGGCCGTTCTTGCGGCTGAAGAAGAAAAGGCCGCTGTCCGAACCGATCATGTAGCGGTTCATGTCCCGCCGGAAAATCGTGTGGATGCGCGCGACGGAGAGTTGCTTTCCCTCGGCGTCGAAGGCGGGGAATTGCGTGAACCGGCCCGTGTAGATGTCGAATTCGCCGAGGTAGCCGTTCTGCATGCCGATCAGCAGTTTGCCGTCTTCGGCCTCGACGATGGCTGTGATCTCGTTGTCGCCTAGCAGGGAACTCTCCGGCTTGGGCTTCGCGTTCCGGCCGAAGCGGTCCGTCTTGCGGTGGTAGCGGTACAGTCCGGCGGTCGTCCCGACCCAGATTTCGCCGCCGTTGTCCTCGAAGATGGTCCGGATCTCGCGGCACGTGCCGCCGTCGCTCTCCTCCAGTTCGTAGCGGAAGAGGCGGCCGATGCGTTCGTCCCAGCGGAACAGCCCGTCGTCGGTTCCGATCCACAGGTCGCCCAGCGGGTCGTACAGCAGGCTGATGCAGTTCCGGATGCCCTTTCCCTCGCTGTTCCGGGCGTCGAACCGCGTGAGGCGCTCGTCCCGCGGGTCGAAAAGCATGAGGGCTTCGGTGCACCCCAGCCAGATGCGGATTCCGTCCGAATGGGGGCAGATGACGTCGATGTTGAGGTGCTCGCCGGAGAACGACGAGCCGAAAACGTCGAAGCGGTAGCCGTTGAAGCGGTTGAACCCGTCCTTCGTGGCGAACCACATGTAGCCCCGGCTGTCCTGACAGATGTCCTTCACGCTGTTGTCGGACAGCCCGTTTCTTGCATCGTACCGCCGGTAGGGATTGATCGCCGACCCGGGAAGGGCTGTCGCCAGGAGCAGGACCAGAGCCGCTATGTAGTTTTTCGTCATCGGAAAAGCGTCGGATTGATGGGACAAGATACCGAAAAATATTCGGTTTCGGGAATTCCGGGCCCGTTTCCCGCGTCAGCGTGCGCGCGGGACGTCTGCGGGAAAACCGGCGGTCTCCCCGGTGAGTTCCGCCATCCGGAGCAGCGTGAGAATGGAGGCGTAGGTGCAGTTGACCCAGAAACCCCGTATCCGGTTCTTGGCGCCTTCGCGCACGTCGAGCGACGTGGGGATCAGCCCGTCCAGCGCATTCTGGACCACGGTGAGGTTGTCCGTCAGCGCTTTGGCCTTGGCGAAAGCCAGCCGGTCGCCCGTCGCCTCGCAGAGGTCCAGCAGGGCGTTCGCCACCACGCACGTGCTGTTGTCGACCGGAACCCGGTAGCCGTACTGCTCGTAGACGCAGGGCGTGCAGAGCGTCCGGACGCCGTCGTCGTCGGGCAGCACGTCCCAGCATACGAACTGGTCCTCGCTGAAACGGATCAGGTCGACGGCGTCGGCCAGCTCCGCGGCCGTGCGGCCGGGCTTTTTGAGCAGCCACGAGGCGTAGGGCGCCGAGGCGCAGTTGGTGAGGTTCTGGTAGGGCTGCTGCCCGAGAACGGTCATGTCCTCGAACTGTCCGGTCAGGTCGAAACTTTCAAGCGCGTTGCGGCGCATCCACTCCGCCGCCCGGGCGAGGCAGCCGCGGTAGCGGGTGACGCCGTACTGGTTTTCAAGCCGTCCGAAATACTCCATGACCGGCGTGAGCATCGCCTTGCAGCCGTTGACCGGCTCCCCGGTCTCGAAATCGACCTTGATCGGGAACGAGCCGTCGGCGTGTTGCAGCCTGGAGTAGGTCTCCGCGATGGCCAGCGCCCGGTCGTAGCAGATCCGGTCGCCCGTCGCGTCGTAGAGGTCGAGAAAGGCGTTTCCGGCGGCGCAGGCCTCCATGGTCATCGTCTTGCCCCGGTTTTCGGCCCGCGACGAGGAGATCAGGTCGGAGTAGTAGGTCGGCGGGAAGAAGGCCAGCGGATCGCCTTCGGGACGGCTTCGGTCCATCAGGAACCGGGCCGCGTTCCGGGCGATGGCGAGCGCCTCCTCCCGGTGCGCGGGCAGCAGTTTCGCGACCAGCACCTCCAGCTGGATCGTGGCCCCCACGATTTTGCATGCGTAGGTGTTGTGGCGGTAGGTCATGTCCGGCTCCGCGGCGGTGAGCCAGCGTCGGATCGCCGGGAGTTCGTGGATGTACAGGGCGGCCATGCGCGCCGCCTCGGCGTAAGGCCTCACGTTGCCGTTGTAGGGCGGCCGGAAGGGGAAGTCCCGCAGGAATTCCCGCTCCC
>OKWJ01001751.1_pt1 | contig 13728 bp, 15 predicted proteins | sample 1607121 | NCBI WGS metagenome assembly OKWJ01 (sample SAMN04414080, study PRJEB24778) | human gut metagenome | material: faecal | host: Homo sapiens | reverse complement strand
ACAGCCGCACACCGCTCCGCCGAGATTGATTTGGATATGTCCGCCTTCCGCTCCCGCCGAGCGATTGCCCGTGATAAGTTTGCCGTCCGCGACGATGCCCGTCCCCACGCCCGTGCCGAGCGTAACCATAACGGAATTTTTTGCTCCGTTGCCCGCTCCGAACATAGTTTCTCCGAGTGCGGCGCAGTTTGCGTCGTTTGAGAGTTTTACGTTTTTGATTTGCGTCTTTTCGGCAATCATTCTCGCCATCGGCGTATTGCGGAAATTGATGTTGCAGGAATAGCGCACTATGCCCTTTTCGTCGTAGATCGAACCGGGACAACCTATGCCGATGCCCTCGATTTCGTCCTTGCAATCCTTCACCAAATCTTCGATGAGATTTGCGATGTCTTGCACGATAAGGAAGTCTTCTTTGCCCGGGGACGTGACAACCACTTTTCTTGCAAGAATGTTGCCCTTTTCGTCAACGATGCCGCCCTTTATGGTCATGCCGCCGATGTCGATGCCAACGTATTTCATAAAACGCCTCGTGTAATTTTATTATTAATATTTTATTATATACTCATATAAAAGTCAATAAGTGTAAAGGGCGAACTTATAGCATTGTAACTTTTAATATTAAATGCAGAAGTGATTCTGCGTTTTTCATCCTCCCCAAACGCTAATTCTTCTCCTTTATACGCCCTGATAGCCGGCGTCGTAGGCTATCCCCCTTGAATACAACGGGATATGCCCTTGTAAATAAATAAAATGGCGTAAGCCGAAAGGAGCAGTTATGCAAGTTGAACTCTTTAAGAAAATGAGCACGTACAAAAACAAAGACGGCGAAGAAAAAATCGCTACTAATTTCTACATCAAGTGTGGAAACGAACTTGTTCCCATAGAGGTCAAGTATTTTGAAGCAAAAGACGGTGGAAACGACCCAAATTATCGAGCAAGAAAATACTTGTTGAGTGCTACGGCAGAAGAACTTCCCGAAAAGAAGAAAAAAGCGTCATTGCACAAGATTTGTCCGCATTGTCACAATAATATGCGCGTTGATGACTCGGATTTAGACCAATCTGGACAAGGAAATGTTTGGTTTGTATGCGACAAATGCGGAACTTCGGTGGTTACTAGCACGGACGGAACGCCCGATGAAGTAACACTTCCTGATGAACAAAACGAAGATGTGCCTTTTTAACTATATGAGGTGAATTATGACCTTTTATTGCTTGGAAACAAAGAAAGGGCAAGTAATCATTAATCTTTCGCAAGTCTCTTATATCACATTCGATAAAAATGGTTTCACCGTCTATATGAATGACGGAAATTATTTTTACTGTGTTGAAGACTTCGCCGATTTTGTGGATAACTTTGAAATTCGTAACAAGTAATTCAAAACTTGGCAAAAGGTGAAAAAGGTGAAAACAAGAAACAGAAAAACACCTTAAAACAGTAGCATTTGCGCCACACCCCTTGGGCTTGTCAAAGGGGTGTGGCAAAAGGTGAAAAAAAGGCAAAAGGTGAAATTGCAAAGGGGTTAAAAATATGCAATTAAAACACTACGAAATCGTAACCGATGAAGATAAGTTGAATGTCGATATACAAAAAGTGTGTATGGAGCGTACGACTATCAAGCATTGGGCGTACATATTGCACGATAAAGACGATACACGTCCGCACTATCACATTTACGTCAACTTCGGGAAATGTGGCGTTCGGTCGGATTTAGTCGCAAATTGGTTCGGTGTCGCCGAAAACTTTGTCAACAAAATCAAAGGCAAAAAGTCTGATGTACTTTTGTACTTGATACACGGTCAAGAAGACCAAAAGAATAAACATCAATACGCGCCGTCCGAAGTTGTTGCCAACTTTGATTGGCAAACGGAAGTCGCGAACAGCAAGATACTCGGAGATTTTGAAACGTATTCTTACGCGCAAATGATAGCGTACATAGATACGCTTGCGAACGACGAGAAAGTCACTGCTTATAACAAGCTCAAAAAGTTGTGGGAAATTTACTGCCAAAACGCTTTGTTAAAGCCTGATAGAAAAATCGAAGTCGTGTTCATTTGCGGAAAAGGCGGTGTCGGAAAGACGTATTACGCAAAGAAAATGCTTGCCGAAATGGGTTTGGACTTTTGCATATCGTCCGCGTCCAACGATCCATTCCAGGACTACCTTGGTCAAAAAGCAATCATCTTAGATGATTTGCGCGATTCGTCGTTTGAAATGGAAGACTTGTTGAAAATGCTCGATAACAATACAAATTCGTCTGTTCGGTCGCGGTTTAATAACAAGGTTTTCAACGGCGAAGTGATTGTAATCACTAGTGCTGTTCCGCTCCGATACTGGTATTCGTACAAACGTCACGGATACGGTGGAACGGACAGTTTGGAACAGTTGTATCGGCGTATCGGATTGTATATTGATGTGCAGGCGGACGTGATACGGCTATATAAGCAAATTGACGGATACGGCAATCCGATAGGTCAATTTGTGCAATATCGGAACGACGTTCCGAAACTTAAACAAGAAAAGCAGAGCGGCAAGGACTTTTTCTCGGTCTTTGACAAGATGTGTGAAGTGGCGTTGCCGTTTGACGATAAAAATATAACCGCCCAAAATTGAGCGGTTATGCGAGAAGTCTACGCAACTTATGTTCAATCGTTCTTCTCTGTCAACGCGGAAATCCCGTTGCTTCCCCCTACGAGGCTTCGTGAACAATTACATTATAAGGTAGGTGCGACGAAAATGTCAAACGTAAATTACAGTTTGAAAAATAAAGGTGTTCGTTTAATAGACGCGCAAGATGCTTGGGTGAAAGGAAAAAACGGGAAACAACGCTTGAATCCTGATTTTCATTTTGTCGGCAAAATGTCCACGACTATGCCGAATATGATTGTGTCTGCATCCGATAAGAAGAAACCGACATACAAAGGCAATACGTGTGATTTGAATGCGACTGCCAAACGTCAAATTGTTTCTCATTTTTACGACGATAAAGGCAAGCGCAATAAAAAGACTGTTGCGTACTTTGGTGTTCCGAATAAATAAACAAAATCTACAAGGGGTTAAAAAATGAAGATTTTAGTAGCGTGCGAAGAATCGCAAAGAGTAACTATCGAATTTCGCAAGTTAGGTCACGAAGTTTATTCTTGCGACTTGGAGTTTTGTTCGGGGGAACATCCCGAATGGCATATTTGGAACGATGTTGCGCCGTTGCTCAACGGCAACTGTTCGTTCCGAACGTGTGACGGGCAAAAACACGAAATCGGCAAGTGGGATATGATAATCGCTTTTCCGCCGTGTACGTATTTGTCTAAAGCCGGTTCAAGTGTTCTTTATCGCGGTGGTGCGATAGATGAAGAACGCTTTGCCAAAGGACAAAAGGCAAAAGATTTCTTTTTGTCGATATGGAACGCGGATTGCGAAAGAATAGCGATTGAAAATCCCGTTCCGATGAAAGTGTTTGATTTGCCCGAACCGACGCAAGTTATTGAGCCGTATTACTTCGGTGAGCCTGTATCGAAGAAAACGTTTCTTTGGCTTAAAGGTTTGCCGTTCGTCTGCCCGACTTGCGTGATTGAACCGACATATACGTTTGAAACATATCCACCGTTCAAGAACAGTTTCGGCAAGTATCGGCAGAAGAATCGGTCAAAGACTTTTTGGGGCGTTGCAAAAGCAATGGCATTGTCTTGGGGCGAATTAACTTCGCCAACAAGCTGCGCCAACGATCTGAGTTAACATCCGGGGCGAACGCCCTGGGTTAAATAATACCTAGCTCCCAGGGATAAGGGAAAAGGAAAAATTGTGGCAAATATCAGTCGCAGAAAACTTGATTTGATTTTCAAAATCACAGTTTGTATTTTGCTCGTCGCTCTCATCGGTGGTGTTACTTACGCTATCGTACGTGTCGTGCATAAAGATGAAACGAAAGAGATTTCTTCTCTTGCGTACAAAATCGGCGCACTCGATGATAACGGTGCATTTATGAAGAATACGGCGTCCATTGTTTCAAAGGATTTCATTTCTTCCGTCGGTCTTACGATTAAACTTCAAGAGAACGCAGAAGTTTCTTACAAGGTGTATTTCTACGACGCCGACAAGGCTTTTGTTTCTGCAAGCGAAGCACAATCCGCAGACTATGCAGGCACGATTCCCGAAAATGCAAAGTATGCAAAGATCGTCATCACGCCGTTGCACGACGCAGAAGTTTCAATCTTTGAAATGAGCGGTTATGCAAAGCAACTCACTGTCACTGTCAACAAGTGATAGATTGCACGCCCCTTTCGCAAAGGGGCGTGCTAACACAATTTTACGGAGAAAATATTATGAAAGAAAATTTGTCGAAAAATAAAGTGTGGCAAATTGTAGGCGTTGCGGTGCTTTGCGTTGTGTGCGTTCTCACGACTGTTCTCGGCGTTGTATTCGGAATGAATCATTCTTCCGAAGATTTGAACGTGTCGAAAGATATGTCGAATCAAGACAATATTGTTGTTGAAACCGTGCATGAAGAAGGCATAAAATTGACATCGGGTGTTGCAACTACTGCTGCTGACGGAACGACGACAAAAACTCTTACTGCAAAACTTACGCCTGAAAATGCCGTAGGACTTTTGCTCGATTGGAGCGTTTCTTTTGCGAATCCTGAAAGCGATTGGGCAAAAGGAAAATCTGTTTCTGATTATGTAACAGTAACTCCCGCTTCTGACGGCGCGAATGTTGCACAAGTAACTTGTAAACAGCCTTTTGCCGAATATGTAAAAGTAAGAGCTGCGTTGCGTTCCGATTCGGAAGTTTATGCAGAATGTTCGGTTGATTATGTAAAAAAGCTTCAAAAAATAGACGTGATGTTTGATCGTTCTGCGTTGTCTATTTTGGGCAGTGACAAAACTGACAGAGAGTACGTTTTGGGTACTTCTTCATATTTTGTTTATAAAATGGATAGTGATACATCAACATCCGGTGCAACAGGCACTATATCAGTTGATGGCACTTTTTCGATTGGCTCGTATCAATCCGGTCGTGATAGTGGTTCTCCGCAAACTGATATTCCAAGATGTTCACTTGTTAAAATAGAACATTCACAAGATTATATAGATGCTCTAAAAAACACTGGTGCTTTTAAGGAAACTTTGACTGTGCAGTCTATATTTTTTTCTGACGGTTCTGGCAAAAACTCCAAGATTTATGGTGGCGCAAATCTTCCGCTTACTATGCTCAACTCATCGTCGCTATATAATGCAGGTACGACTTTGACAAGTCGTAGAAATGCTTGTGTTTCGGCTCTTCGCACTATTGGGAATAAACCTTTTATGTATATTACAATTAAAGTTTATCGTTCCGATAAGCTTAAACAAGCTGGTTTTGATGATGAAGAGTATAGAATTCCGATTTGTGCAGATTTGACATCATTGAAGACATTTGCGTCGGGCGTTTCTTTGAGCGATTCATCATTGCTTTTTTAATAGGTAGATTATGGTAAAACGAAAATCATCAAAATTTAGCATTATGCCCAAAATTTTGATTCTGCTATTGCTTGCATTGGCAATAGCAGGTTTTGCCGTGTTCATCAAAAACTACGTTGACAAAGTACCCGATTCTGCCTTTCACGTAAACATTAACGGAAAAGATATATACAGCACTTCGATAGGCTATGTGCTTTCTCCGCAATTAGATTTTGATGTTGCCGTGAAGTTCCCTTTGACAAGTGATAACAATGGTGAGTATAACGTTTCGATTAAAGCGGATCCATCGTTGAAATTTACTTTTGTAAAAGACGGGAAACTATGTTTGTTTTTATCAATTGAGGACGTTTCAAAGTTCTTTGATGTAAAAAATACAAATAACGGTTTTGTGCTCTCGGCAAAGGGATTCACCGTAACAGATATGTTGAAAGTGCTTTACGGTAGCGATTCTATAAGCGTTGAAGAACAGACGATTGATTATAATCAAACGATGTTTTGGTTGACAATATCGCCAAAGGATAACGCGGAATCGGCTGTGAGAATCGGATTTTCACTATTTGGCATAATTTCAATTTCGCTTGATGCAAAGGAAATTATATTCTAATGACTAAAATATATCACAAATTCTCTATAAGACTTCTCGTTGCAGTGCTTGTTTTTGTAACACTTGCGTTGTTGTCGTTTGAGATTGTTTCTTCGGGGCTTGTTGCTTACGCAAGCGACAACAACGTTAAGTTTGACAATACGTCGATATTCGATGATTTGTACGGCAGTAAAGACGAACACGGCAATGAATTTGATTTGGGCAATTATCCCAAGGATAAAGACGGCGAATTGCGCTTTTATACCTTTGTGGAGTACGGATATTCATATTATGCGAATTTGGATAAGAATTACGCTTTGTACGCATATCTTTACAATCCGCAACAGCTTGATTTTTCGACATATCTCGATTCAAACGTTGTGCGTATGGCAACGGCGTTTGCAAAGAACATCGAGGGGGAATACGTCGCTTCCGATTACGACGATTTCAATATCGTGTGCGTATCTAGAACTACGGGCGATTATGCGAATTTGTTTTACAAATTCAAGATTTTAGATCCGGAAAAGAAACTTCTTGCGTTGGCTCAAAAGTACGAATCGGAAAACGGTTGTCGCAGATACGATATAGCAGGCGTTTATCTCAAAACCGATAAAGGCGACGTAACGTTGGACAAAAACATCGGACGTTCTTTCAAGTGTAGCGGTTATATGGCGACGTATGGCGAAAACGCAAACAATCCGTCCACTTTCGTGTGTAAAGTTGACGTTCTCGAAACGCTTGATTTGAAAGTATATCAGACTTCATATCTTACAGGTGTTTCGAGTGCAGGTGCATATCATCACAACAACGTAAGTTCGGTGTATTTTGCAATTCCGCAACGTGTTTTTGATAAGTACGGCAGTCTTTGGGAAATTTATGCGCAATGGTATGAGTGCAAAACCGCACCGATACTGGTGACATCGAATCAAGAATTTTATAATACGGCATTATCAAGGAATCATTACACTTTGAATGATTCATACAATAAAGACAATTTTTTGTATTACGATTCAAACGTCGATTATTATCTTGGTTATGGCTCTCACAGTGATAAAGGCACTGGAAATGCTGATGTTCGATATTGGGACTGGGCATATAATCTTCGTTCATACTCCTACACAAACATGGGAACGTATGTAAAAAGATTTGCCGATTCAAGTTCGACATTGCTCCCGTATGCGTTCTATTCGCCGTCTTATACGGATTACGGCGCGTTTAATGTTATCAACAAACAAACAGTTGCAGGCGATGTGACATCTTCGCAGATTCGTGATTATATTCAAAATTATGAATCTGTCAACTTTGTGCCGTGGCATACGTCAAGGAATTTGCCGTCCGAATTGTTTGCTAACGAAGTTGATTCCGCTCGTTCTGACAAAGGAATCAAAGTTGGGCTGAACAAGGTTAGAACAAATCTTTCCGATACGTTTGATTTGAAGTCTTGGAATTCCGAATACGGCTCTTGGTGGGACAAGCTTACGCAATACGGTTGGTCTTATCCCAAAAACGAAGCGTTGGACGAATCTCACCCAAACGTGAAACCTTTTGAAGAAGTCACCAGTGCAAGTTTGTCATCTTCGAATATTGCAAAAGATTTTCTCATAAACGAAAACGACGTTGATTCTTTTAAGTCATTTTGCAATGCAAGTTATGGCAAGAATGAAGTGCCGTATTTGTTTAGATTTGCGGTGTCCGATTACTTTTCACGTCCTGTAACAAGGTATGTCGGTGGTGCACTGTATCCCGATAATTCTTATATGGATACATATCTCGCGCAAGAAACGGTCTTTTTTGATTTTAATATCATCACGATGACGTTTAAGGGCGAAGAAGATTACTACACGCTTGCGGTTATGCACTCGCCCGTTGATGTCATTGCAGGCGTTGAACCACCGCCCGTTGAGCTTACACCGGGCGAACATCTTGTCAACAATTTTTTGACTGCAATACAAAAGTTTTGGGAATGGTTCAAAAACAGCGACTTCTTGAAAGCGTTGAAGATTATCGGAATGATAATCGTCGGTATTATCGTTGCGTTGATTTTAATCAAGATTATCGCTTTTATAGTAAAATCAGTGGGAAAACGCAAAAGCAATTCCGACAATCTGTCCACGGTAAATGCGGTTGTCGAAAACAAAAAATCGCGTGTGCCTAGCAAGAAAGCAAAGACTACCATTTCTTCAAAGGAACGAAAATACAAGTATCGACGTTGATTGTCTTACAGCTGCGCCAACGATCTGAGTTAACATCCGGGGCGAACGCCCTGGGTCAAACATCGAAGTCAAACTTTTACGGGATATACCTTATGAAAACTTTTAAAAATATACTTATTCTTTTTGCTTGGATCTTCATTGGTTTGCTAATCGGCTATTTGGTATTTGTCGGGGGCAAACTATGAAATTCAAGAATTGGCTTAAAAGCCTTGATTATCGTCATTATATATGTATCGCCATAACGCTTGCGTTTGTGGCGACTTCGATTTTTGCATTCCCTTACGCGTTCAAACGTATATGTGAATGTTTTAGGGACTTTGGAACGTCTATTGCATATTATTTTTGCAAGTTGTTTGGCATAGACGAAGTGCGCGCAACGGTAAACGACGTTTCCGAAATGCCGATATATTTGCCAAACGGCTTTCCTGCAACGTGGGAAGAATTTCAAGGGTATTGGGTACAATACTGGAATATCTTCTTCAAGTGGGAATCAATCTCGGCGTATTGTCAATCTGTCGGGAATGTGGTATTAAGTTTTTCTTATATCTTGTTTTTTGTTCCTATACTTATAGTCGTGTATTATGTTCTAAAACGTGTTTTGGACAAGCAAAACAATGATTATAACGTTGATAGTAAACACTTACGTCGTTTCAAAAAGTTGTCCGATAAAACATATAGACCTGCGAAAGCGTGGCTACAAGGTTTTGTCGATTTTGTGAAAGAAAACAAGGCATATTATATAATTTGGGCGTGTATCTTTGCTTATTCGTTCAATTTCTTCGCAATTGCAATAGAGTTTGTGTCGTATTATTTGTATTTCTGTATGTCTTTTGACTTTGTCAATCTTTATCGGCAGATATACAAACTTGTAGTTGACTTGTCCGTCGTGGTTACGAAGATTCCACTTTGTTTGTGGTTGATTTTCGCGTACGGTGTGATTTGTGCCGTGCGAAAGAAAATAGCGTATTCGCGATTAAATCATTTTGAAATGAAAAATCGCGGATTTATCAATGAACGCTCCATTGTATGTTTTATTGTCGGCACTATGGGCAAAGGCAAAACGACCATGGAAATCGATATGGGATTGTCCACCGAAGCGATGTTTAGAGATAAAGCCTTTGAGTTGCTTTTAGAAAACGATTTACGCTTTCCATACTTCCCTTGGATAAACTTTGAGAACGCATTGCGCGACGCTATGGAAAAGCATGCAGTCTATAACCTTGCAACGTGCAAAAGATTTGTTCGGAGCAAGAAGAAAAATTGGGAACGAAACAAATCTCAAAAGAAAATTTTTATGTATGATTTTGAGAGATATGGCCTTACGAGTTGCGACGAGTTGTGCGTCAAAGATATTTGGCAAGTTCTCGAAAGTTACGCACAGTTGTATTTTATCTACATTGTGCAATCTTCGCTCATTATAGGCAACCTTTCAACGCGTACCGACAACGTTATAGATGATATCGGAAACTTTCCGATATGGAATACAGACTTCTTCGAGCGCGACGCGCGACTTATAGACGCGTTCAGTAGGCATTCGCATATTCTTGATTTCGATATGTTGCGTCTTGGCAAGCGTCTTGTCGAAGAAAACGAACACTCCGATATGTTCGAGTTCGGTGTTGTTACTATCACCGAAATCGGCAAAGAACGGTTGAATGCCCTTGAATTGTCCGATGTAAAAAAGTCGGATAAGCGTGCAAATCAAAAAAATGATTTGTTCAATTACTGGCTTAAAATGGCGCGACATTCGGCAACTGTTGACGGCTATCCGTTTATAAAGGTATTCGTGGACGAACAACGCCCTGAATCTTGGGGCGCGGACGCGCGTGAGCTGTCCGAAATCGTCCATATTGTTGCCCGTAACGATAAGAAACTTGCAATGCCTTTCTTTGCGATTGAAGAATTGATTTATGATTTTGTGTTCAGCAGATTTGTAAATTTATACAAAAAATATCGCTATTTGCGCGGTGACAATACTTTGTTGATGTACGTTTTGAAGTCTATATGCGCAAAGATCCATTCGTACTATACGGGCATTTACAACCGTTTTAGTTACATTCCGTGCGATATTGCCCTTGAAGCGGGCGTACAAGACGGGAAAATGGCAATGAAAAAATACTATCTTATGACGAAAAAGATATATTCAAAGCGTTTTTCTACTGACTGTTTCTCGGAATTCTTTACGGAAAAGACGCTTAAATCTTGGCTCGGCTTGGACGATTTGGCAGAATTCAAAACAGAGAAAGCGTCTTTTGACGAGATGTTGCAGGAAAATTCGTATTTCTTTGAAGATTTGTGCAAAATGCTGAAATCCGATAAGAACAAACAAGGTTAATCAACGTCGCCAACAAGCTGCGTCAATCTTTTGAGTGACCAACCGGGGCGAAAGCCCTTGGTCAAAATAAATAATACCTTGCTCCCAGGGATAAGGGAAAAGGAAAGCAATGAATAAAATTAATTTTGCACGCAGTCAATCTGCTCATAAACGCCTTGAAAAAAGGAATGGGGAACTTTACTATAAGACTGGTAAAGTTGCTTATGGTATATCAAGATTATATCATAAGCAAGTTGTTGAAAATCAGTCATTTATAGGGCGAGTGTTAACAAAAGATGAGAAAAAAGCTGTTTTTCGAAATTCTAAGGGGTGGTTTAATTAAAAGACATCGGGCAAATGCCCGATGTTTTTTAATTGATTTTCAAAATTGGTTTTAGTTTTGCATCTATATCTGCAAGGTCTTCTTCTGTCGTTATTATCACTTTGTAGCCTAGTTCTTCATACATTTTTTGTGTTTTTGATTTATTGTGCTTGTATGACTTTGTGTTGAGTCCATTGTGTTCAATGTACATATCATAATCGGGCAAATAAAAATCAGGATGAAGTTCTATTGTTTCATCATCTTTATAATAATAAACGGTTTTTTCATAAATTGTTCTAATGCCATATTTGAACAAAAAATCACTTATGATTTTTTCCGATTTACTTCTAACTTTTCTTCCGTCATCGCATTTGTATTGTTGATTTCCGTATTTGTCTAAAATTTCGACTTCACAACAATTCTTAATTCTAATGTCTATTGATTTGTCTTTGTATTCCGTCCAACATTTATAACAAAAATGTTTTCCTTTTGAAGGTTGACCGCAGATAAGACAAGTTAATTCTTTGTCTTGTTTTTCGGGTTCGGATTGTTTAGTTTGTTTACATTCACAAATCTTACCCGTTTTGTGCCATTTTCCGCAATCGGGGCATTGTTCAATCAAACCTTTGTTTGCCATTGTTCCGTGTTCCGCGCATAGCCTATCTTTTCTTGGATTTTTTCCATAAACTAAATAAGTAGGTTCGCCACAAATCGGGCATTTCAATTCATCCATAAAAAGTTCCCCTTGTAAATTGATGAACTCATTGTACACTATTTTACTTGTATTTTCAAGGGAAAATTGAATGAAAGATAAACGCGGTTCGCCAACGCAGCGGTTTAGCGTGGGCGACCGCGTTCTTTCATTCGTTCGTTACAATGTTCGTCAACTATGCTGGTTCAAGGCTCTTGGCAAGGCTGTCAAGGGAGTAAGCGTGCTTTATGCCCTACGGGAAATAAATACGCGCCTTGACTGCCGATGATAATATCGATAAAATTGCTCCAAAGAGCGCAGAATACATTCTGCACTCTCTGCCTATATGGCGAATATTCGGGGTTTGGGGTTGAGAACCCCAAAACAGTCAAGGTGTTAAACCTTGTGTTGATCGTCTTTGGGATAGGGGCTGTACTGTGGGCTGTTGACATTAATGGTGATAGTGTGTTACACTCTATGTTGGGAGTGTTAATCGTCAAATAGTTTTATTAATACTAAAATTATTTGCAATGATACGAGAATTATTTGCAAGATGGTGTGTATCATGGCGGTTAACCTCCTTTTTCTTTTTATTTAAAACACGCTATTGCCTTTTGTGTCAACAGTAGGGGCAATTCGCCAAGGGGTTAATCAATGGGAAGGAAGTTTTGTCATTTGACGTGGACTCAACGTCTACAATTTGAATCGCTTTTGAAAATCAAAACGCCTGTAAAAGAGATTTGTAAGATTTTAGACGTTTCCAATTCTACAATTTATCGTGAAATTAAACGTGGTGCGTACGAGCGTTTGAACGGTGCGACGTGGGAACATTATACGGCATATAGCCCTGATATTGCACACGAGAAGTACCTTGCAAATCTTTCCGGCAAAGGCGCGCCTTTGAAGATAGGCAAGGATTTTGCGTTTGCCGATTACATTGAAAGACGTATCAGTCAAGATAAGATGTCACCGTGCGCCGTTCTTGGCGAAATTAAGCACAAAAATATAAAATTTGAAACGTCGATTTGTCCTTCGACATTGTACAACTACATCGCAAACGGCGTGTTCCTTTCGCTTTCTCTCGAAGATTTGCCGTATAAACCTACTAGAAAACGTCGCAAACGCAAAGTTGTGGCAAGTCGTCCGCCACGCGGAAGATCTATTGAGAAACGCCCGAAAGAAATTGCGGATAGAAATACTTTCGGGCATTGGGAAATGGACTGCGTGTGCGGATCTACAAAAACAACTTTGCTTGTTTTAACTGAACGATTGACGCGTAAAGAACTAATTTTCCCTATGAAAAATCAAAAAGCGGATAGCGTAATTCAATGTTTGAACGTTCTTGAACGCCGTTTTGGAAAGTTGTTCACAAAAGTATTTAAGACAATTACGGTCGATAATGGAAGTGAGTTTGCGAATTTCGGCGGAATGGAAAAATCAAGTTATGGAAAAGGCAAGCGCAAGCGTGTTTCGATTTATTATTGTCACCCATATTCAAGTTATGAGCGTGGAACTAATGAAAGAATAAATCGTGAAATACGCAGGAAGTTGCCGAAAGGAACTAATTTTTCTAAATTCTCGGCGAAAGAGATCCAAGCTGTTGAAGATTGGTTGAACAACTATCCGCGTGGCATTCTCGGATATGCATCGTCGCAAGAATTATTTGAAAAAGAAGTCGCAAATTTACAGCGCGGTTAAACAGCTGCGCCAACGATCTGAATTAACATCCGAGGCAAATGCCCTGGGTCAAACATCGAAGTCAAACAACGTTGTCAATAAACACGGCTAATAGCAAGCCTTTCTGGCTTGTTGTTTGGCGTATATTGATTCGATATTTTTAATCGATAAAGTTATTGCATTGCCTTTGTATCACCGAAATTTCGGTGATACAAAGGCGTTTTGCGTCTTAATGATAATAAATTTTGTCGATTTGCAATAAATTTTTGCATTTACTCTTGACATTTACAGGCGAACTTATAGCATGAATTTTGTCAAAAACTCGTTCGGAGCGTTCTTATACGCGGTATGTGCCTGTTTGAAGACGGATTTGACATCTAAAAGCTAACGAAAATTTATTCAAGGGGCACTTATATACGTAATGTGCCTATTCTAAGACGGAATTGGAGTCGCAAGGCGACGACCGGTCGCT
>OKWJ01001749.1_pt1 | contig 13761 bp, 10 predicted proteins | sample 1607121 | NCBI WGS metagenome assembly OKWJ01 (sample SAMN04414080, study PRJEB24778) | human gut metagenome | material: faecal | host: Homo sapiens | reverse complement strand
ATTCTACGGTCTCTCCCACTTCTTTTCCGATGACAGGGATGATTCTCACGGCGGTTGTCTTCTGGTTCACCATACCGATGGCCATCTCATCCGCAATGATACCGGAGATGGTGGTTGCCTTGGTGTCTCCGGGGATAGCGATCATGTCCAGTCCTACGGAGCAGACACAGGTCATGGCTTCCAGCTTTTCAATGGTGAGGGCTCCGGCATTGACAGCATCGATCATTCCCTGATCTTCGCTGACGGGAATGAACGCTCCGCTTAATCCGCCGACATAAGAGGATGCCATAACACCTCCCTTTTTCACCTGATCATTCAACAAAGCAAGTGCTGCGGTGGTTCCGGGTGCTCCTGCATGCTCCAGACCGATCTCACAGAGAATATCCGCTACGCTGTCGCCGATAGCCGGGGTAGGTGCCAGAGACAGATCCACGATTCCAAAAGGGACATTTAACATCCGGGATGCTTCCTGTGCTACCAGCTGTCCCACACGGGTTACCTTTAAGGCAGTCTTTTTAATGGTCTCACAGAGAACCTCAAAATTTTCTCCGCGCACCTTCTCTAATGCAGTCTTGACAACACCGGGACCGCTGACACCTACATTAATGATCTTGTCCGCTTCGGTCACGCCATGGAATGCACCTGCCATGAAAGGGTTGTCATCCGGTGCGTTACAGAATACAACCAGCTTTGCGCAGCCCAGAGAATCGTCTTCCTTGGTGTACTCGGCGGTCTCCTTCACCATCTCACCCATGAGTTTGACCGCATCCATATTGATGCCGGTCTTGGTAGAGCCCAGGTTCACGGAGCTGCACACACGCTCTGTGGTGGACAGAGCCAGAGGAATGGAACGGATCAACAGTTCGTCTGCCGGAGTCATTCCCTTGCTTACCAGTGCAGAATATCCGCCAAGGAAATTCACACCCACTTCATGTGCTACTTTATCCAGGGTCTTTGCAATACTTGCAAAATCCTCAATGGTGTGGCATGCGGCGCCGCCGATCAGCGCGATGGGTGTTACGGAAATTCTCTTATTTACAATAGGAATACCAAATTCTCTGGAGATCTCCTCTCCGGTCTTCACCAGATCCTTGGATGCTTCGTAAATTTTATTGTAAATTTTCTCGTTTAATCTATTCAGATCGGAATCGATACAGTCTAACAGACTGATTCCCAGTGTGATAGTACGCACATCCAGGTTTTCTTCCTCGATCATTTTGTTGGTCTCTGTTACTTCATATAAATTGATCATTACGGCTCCTTCTGCCCTTCGGGTCTTTATTATTTATCGTGGGGCATCAGATACGATGCATCTTATCAAAAATCTCTTCCTTCTGACATTTGATCACTACGCCGATCTCTTCTCCGAGAGCAGCCAGTTCATCTGCCATGTCACCAAAAGTCTTCTGCATCTGATTGGTGTCAACGATCATCATCATATTGAAATATCCCTGCACGATGGTCTGGGAAATATCCAGGATATTGATGCCGTTCTCCGCAAGATAGGTACATACCTTTGCGATAATGCCTACTGTGTCCTTACCAACTACCGTAATAATTGTTTTTTTCATAATCGCCCTCATTTTCCGCATGATTTCATGCTATTATTTCTATCTATATTTTTATCTATTAAACTACACTTTGTTACATTTTGCAACCTTAAGTTCCGCCTATGGGCATATCGGACGCACAAATCAAGCTTTCACGATTTTGTGAACGAATACGTTCATGCACTAAGCGCCAATCTATGAGCAAAGTTAATCACGAAGCGACGTAAAAGCATGCTAACGCGACTTTGCGAATGGTGCGGGCTGAAACGTAGTTAAGCAATATTGATGACCGGTGATACATTACTTCTGTCCGCCACCATCATCCGGAAGTCCTCCGCCCGGTAAGGATTCTCTCCCATGGTGATCTCCATACGGACCGCCTCATAGGCCAGCTCAGGAAGATTGTTTTCCTTGCTCAAATGCCCTAACACAATAGCCTGTAACTTATCATGTAAAATACGACAAAGGAGCTTTCCGGAATTCTCATTGGACAGGTGCCCTCTCTCCCCTAAGATTCTCTGTTTTAAATAATAAGGATAAGGACCTACCTGCAGCATCTTCACATCGTGATTGGCTTCTATGAGCAGCGCATCCATTCCCTTCAGGCACTCTACGGTGTAATCGTTATACACGCCCAGATCCGTACAGATTCCGACTTTTTTATTCCCATATGCAATGCGATACCCCACAGGCTGTGCCGCATCGTGGGAGATTTTCATGGGATTCACGGTCAGATCCTTGATGGTCAGTTTCACATCTTCTTTCACCTCACGGAACAGTTCCGGATCGATCTTACCAAGATTTCCCATCTTCTGAATCTCTTCCAAAGTCCCGAGAGTCGCATAGATGGGCACATCGTATTTTCTTGCCATGACACCTAAACCAGCCACATGATCTATATGTTCGTGGGTCACCAGGATACCGTCTAAATCTCGGCCGGTCAGTCCCAGACTGTTCAGTCCTGCTTCCGCCTTTTTTCCACTGATTCCCACATCCACCAGCAGATGCGTGGCTTCCGATCCTACATAAATACAGTTGCCGCTGCTGCCGCTGGCAATACTACATAATCTCATAACTTCTTAATCTCTTTTCTATTTTATAACTGTTATTTCTTAGCACATATCTTTAATCTTAATATCTTTTGTCTTGCATCTTTTGTCTTGCATCTTTTATCTCATATTTTTCCAGTAGATCTCGATCACATCTCCCTCTGACAGAGATTCCATGTACTGTGCCGGTCGACCGTTTAAGTTCGTCACGATGGATCTGCCTGCGGATGCGGAAGTTCCCAGGTCAAAATCAATATAGTCAAATACGTCCACAAATACGTAGGAAGCCTTCCCCTGCATGGTGATGGGGGTATGGTTTACGATCACAGTCAGGGGATGCGGAAGCTGTGTCGTCACATCATCTGTTCTATCTGCTGCCGCAGTCTGTGTTTCCTGATCCTTTCCTGCTTCTCCTGCCACAGTCTCTGCCTTCTGTATCAGGGATACTCCTTCACGCGCATTCTCTGTTTCCTGCTTCTTTCCCGCTTCTCCTGCCACAATCTCTGCCTTCTGCATCACAGACCCTTCTCCATGAGCAGACTCTTCTCTATGAGCATTCTCTTCCATGTCCGCATCCGGCAGATCCGCATAAGTAACTTGTGCAAGCGCCTTCTCCATATTCCAGCTTACAGTGAAATGCTCATAAACTCTGGTATCCGGTCGTGCCGCTGTGTCGTTGACTTTAATATCCTCACCCAGAGGTACATCCAGAAATTCCGCGATCTCTTTTACCGTATAGGAATTCTGAATCCGTATATCGTCGTTTGGTCTGATCCGGTAAAATTCATTCTCTCTGTGTCCATTGACCTCTGCTGTCTTGGGCAGGCTGATCTGTCTGCCGTTCACATAGACCCGCAGGGCATCGCCCAGTTCCGGAAGCTTTCCAATCTCCAGTACTGCCGGTTCTCCTTCGGTGGAAGGAGTGACCACGATACGGTCTCCGTTATGTACCTGAGTATACATGTCCGCTTCGTTCCCGTTGACCCGGATCACTGCTGCCTCTCCCTGCTCGCCCCGCACCATCCGTGTTTTGCCATTGATCGTAAACAGCAGGGCTTCTCCTTTTCTGGGGAACAGCTGATCGTTGGGGAACTGCATCTGCATGGCGGCATCCGTCACTGACAATTTTCCGTTATCATAGAGCTTTACCCGCTCTCCGTTGAATTCCACGAAGATAAAATTATTGCTCTGCACATAATAGCTTAAACAGATACCGATGGGGGTCACCATCATGGCATCTTTTCTGGCATTTTCCAGTTCAAATACGATGGACTGCATGACTTCCTGTCCACGGATCGCCACACGCTCTTTCACAATACCCAGTTTCTCTGCCAGCTTCTCCGTATAGCCGGGTACCATACCGCCACCGCCTACGACAAACACCGCACTGACCGGCTTGTCACCGTTTAGTTCCTTGATCGTATCGGATACCAGCTGCGTCATCCGTTCAATCTCGGAATCCAACAGTTCCAGCACTTCGTCCGCTTTGATCGTCTGGGGCAGACCCATGATGTCTTCGTATTCGATAGTCTCCTGGGTCCGGCATTTTCTCTTGATCTGCTCTGCCATCTCGAATTCCACGAGACAGTGCTGCACCAGAATATCCGTCAGGCTGTCACCGGCTACAGGGATCATGCCGTAAGCCGTGATCGTTCCCTCTTTGGTAATGGAAATATCGCTGGTGCCCGCACCCACATCCACCAGTGCCATGTTTAACATACGGAATTTCTCCGGAATTGCCACCTGGATCGCCGCAATAGGCTCCAATGTCAGATTCGCCACATGCAGACCCGCCAGTTCCACAGCCTTATACAGACCGTCCACCACATCATCCGGCAAAAAGGTAGCGATCAGATCCACCGCTATGGTTTTCGCCTTGTGTCCTTCCAGATTTCCCATCTGATAACCGTTCATATAATAGCGCATGGCAGTATAACCGACGCAATAGAACTTCATATCCGTATCGGTGTTGCTGTTTTGGAATTCTTCGTATGCTTTTTCCACACCCATGGTACACAGGGAATACACATCCTCCTGCGTGATCTCCCGGTCGCTCTCAAAGCTGTGCTCCACATAAGTGGTAACAGTGCGCAGCACACGACCTGCAGCTGCGATACACACTTCTGTAAGTTCTCTGCCCAGATCCTCTTCCAGCTGTTCCTTCACCCTTGAAATGGTCTCTCCCACCTTACCGATGTCATGGATCTGTCCGTCCAGCATGGCTCTGGTCTCATGCTCTCTGGAGCGCTGCGCCAGCACATGGAATTTCCCGCCATTTAAGTATCCTACCGTACCTACGATGCTTCGCGTACCAATATCCAGTCCGAATACCAGCTGTCCCTGTTTTTCTTTTACTCCCTCCATGTATACGCCTCCAGTTTCTGTCTGATCTGTCTGTAGCTAGCTTCCAGACTGTCACTGTTATCAATGACAAAATTGCTGTGCTTGCGGAATTCTTCCTCCGAAAGCTGTGATGTTATGATCCTCTCGATCTTCTCCGGGGTATAGCCACGACTCTTAGAAAGTCTCCTTCTGCGGACATCCTCTCTGGCATAGACATACCACATTTCATCCACAATCTTCTCATACCCACTCTCGATCAAAAGCGCCGCTTCCACGAAAAACAGTTCCACATCGCCCCGGGTCTTCGCTTCCTCCAGCCGGTCTGCCAGATATTTTTTCACTGCCGGGTGAATGATGGCATTGACCTGTTCCAATAATGCGGGATCTGCGAAAATTTTCGCCGCCATTGCGGGCTTATCGATCTGTCCGTCCGCTGCGAGGATTTCCTCTCCTAAAAGTGCCACCAGTGCACGGTACCCCTCGGTTCCCGGTTCCTTGACCTTATGACCGATCTCATCCGCCAGATAGATCTCACATTTATAATGTTGTCCGATGTATTTTAAGATTTCTGTTTTCCCGGCACCTACGCCGCCGGTGATTCCTATAAAACGCATTTATTTCGCCTCATACCAGTTGCTTCCTGTGTGCAGATCAATCTCCAGTGTCACTGCCAGATCTGCCGCAGACTTCATATTTTCCGTAAGGATCTTGCGTACTCTTGCTTCCTCATCCTGCGCAGTCTCGATCAACAGTTCATCGTGCACCTGCAGGATCAGACGGGATTTTAAGCCTTCGTCTTTCAATGCTTTCCATACTTTGATCATGGCGATCTTGATAATGTCCGCCGCCGTTCCCTGAATGGGAGCATTCATTGCCACACGTTCCCCAAAGGACCGCTGCATGAAATTCGAGGAAGAAAGTTCGGGAATCGGGCGTCTTCTGCCGAACATGGTCTCCGTATAGCCCTTCTCCTTCGCATCCGCCACCAGTTTGTCAATGAATTCCTTCACCTTCGGATAAGTGGCAAAATACTGTTCAATATACTGTGCCGCTTCCTTTTTGCTGATGCTTAGATCCTGACTCAATCCAAAGGAGCTGATGCCGTAGACAATGCCAAAATTGACTGCCTTGGCATTGCGGCGTTGCAGATCCGTGACCTCCTCAAAAGGAGTATGGAATACCTTGGATGCCGTGATCCTATGAATATCCTCTTCCTGTCTGTATGCATCGATCAGCTGTTCATCACCGGACATATGTGCCAACACGCGAAGCTCGATCTGGGAATAATCCGCATCCATGAATTCGTAGCCTTGCCTCGGTACAAATACCTTGCGGATCTGTCTGCCCAGTTCCATACGCATGGGAATGTTCTGTAAGTTCGGCTCCGTAGAACTGATACGCCCCGTAGCGGTGATGGTCTGGTTGAAATTCGTATGGATCCTGCCGTCCTCTTCGATGAAAGCAGCCAGTCCGTCCGCATAGGTGGATTTTAATTTCGTCAGGCCTCTGTACTCCAGAATATCCCGGACGATGGGGTAATCCGCCGACAGCTTCTCCAGTACATCCGCTGCTGTGGAATAGCCGGTCTTTGTCTTTTTGCCACCGGGGATCTGCAGGGTCTCGAACAATACCTCTCCTAACTGCTTGGGGGAATTGATATTAAATTCCGTTCCCGCCTGCGCATGAATGGACTCCTCCAGTTCCTCGATCCTTGCTGCCAGTGCATCACCGTACGCTTTCAGTTCCTCTCTCTTCACTGCGACACCCTCTTTTTGCATGTCGTACAGCACCAGAGAAAGGGGCATCTCCATCTCTTCCAGGAGACGCTTCATGCCTGCTGCCTCCAGCTTGTCCTCCAGAACCTTTTTGCTCTTACGGGAGATATAGGCTCCATAGCAGGCATATTCCATGGCTTTCCCTGGCTCCTCTACAGCAAGCGTCCGGAAATCTCTCTTGCCGAATATTTCTGCTCTTCCGGGGATCAGAATGCCCAGATGCTCGGAAGCAATGGCTTCCAGATCATAATCATTTTTCAGAGGATTTAACAGATATGCCGCGATCAGCACATCAACATACTGCTTCGTGCCGCTGCGGTCTAAATAGTCATACTGTCTCTTCACATCAAAGGTAGCGATCTGTATGTTCTCCCCTGCAGAAAGCTCCTGTAAAGCAGCTGTAATCTCCGCAGTATCATCCACCGGCTCCACAGTTTCCGCAAACAGGCTCAACTGTCCTTCCGGTTCCTTTTCATGGGTCAGAGCGTAAAATACGGTCTCCTCATCGGACACCGACAGTGCCACTCCTAAGAGTTCTTCCTTCTTCGTATTCGCATCCGCAGGCTCCGTGATCAGCCACAGACCGATCTCTTCCTGTTTTTTTACTTTTTTCAGATATTTTAAAAATTCCGCTTTGTCTTCGATCTGCCGGAAACTTTCTGCAATCTTGCTGTCGTTGGCAGCGGCCTCTTTTTCAAATCTTCCCAGCAGATTTTTGAATTCCAGGCGTTTACACAGGGTGTAGGCTTCCGGGGTATAAAAGCCTTCCGCTTTCGCCTGTTCATAATCCAGCTGTAATTCACAGTCCGTCCTGATGGTTGCCAGCGTCTTACTTAGCTCCGCCAGATCCTTATGCTCGATCAGGGATTCTCTGATACTTTTTTTCGAGATTTCTTCCACATGGGCATAAATATTGTCTAAGGAGCCATACTCCACCATCAGCGCCTGTGCAGTCTTCTCTCCCACCTTCGGCACGCCGGGAATATTGTCGGCAGTATCTCCCATCAACGCTTTCAGTTCGATAAACTGTAACGGTGTCACCTGATAAGCGGCTTTTACATCCGCTGCATAATAATCCTCTATCTCCGTTCTGCCCTGCTTCGTCTTCGGAATACGGATCTTGATATGATCCGTGGCAATCTGCAGCAGGTCTCTGTCTCCGGAGACTAAGGATACTTCCATGCCTGCCTGCTCCGCTTTCTTCGCCAGTGTTCCTAAGATATCATCTGCTTCCAGTCCCGCCTGCTCCATGATGGTGATGTGCATTGCCTTCAGTACTTCCTTCATGACGGGCACCTGCTCCCGCAGTTCCTCGGGCATAGGCTTTCTCGTCCCCTTGTAGGCTTCGTACATCTGATGGCGGAAAGTCGGTGCATGGACGTCAAAAGCAACCGCCAGGTACTCCGGTTTTTCCTCCTCTAAGATCTTAAACATAATATTTAAAAAGCCATAAACAGCGTTCGTATGCAATCCTTCTGCGTTACTTAAATCCGGCACTCCATAAAAAGCCCGGTTCAATATGCTGTGTCCGTCGATCAATACCAGTTTCTGACTCATAATCTCTCTATCCTATCCTGTTTTGTTTAAGAAATGATCCATCCTAAAAATCCCATCAGGAAGATCACTGCCAGCACTTCCAGCACGGCTCCCGTCTTCATAAAAGCCATATGAAATTTCATCTTGCGCTTTGCCTCCAAAAGACGCACTTCCAGTTCCTTCTGTAAGTCAAAGGCATCACCGTCTTCCAGGCGCTGCATACCTTCCGTCACCAAAAACTGAATCACCAGTTCTTCCTTACAGCCGGGACATTTTTCCATATGCTCCCCGAATTCCTGCAGGGTTAAAAAATCCAGTTTCCCGGAAATAAAATCAGGAATATTTTTTTCAAATTCTTTGCAATTCATGCTTCCACCATATCCCAAAGGACCATTCAACAGGTTGCGCTCCTGTATACTCATACACTTCTACTATACAACATCTTGTGGAAAAAGACTAGAAAAATAGTATACATATTCCGGAAAAAAAGTCTTGTCAACCCATTTAATCTATGATAAGATAATCTCTGTTGTGAGTGTTTGAATGCCGGCGTGTCGGAATGGCAGACGAGGCAGACTCAAAATCTGTTGGTGGCAACACCGTATGGGTTCAAGTCCCATTGCCGGCAGTCAGCGCAGAATCAATATGATTCTGCGCTTTCTTTTTTCCTTTTTATACTCGAATCTTATTTCCTGCTTTTTCCATTTTTTTGCCAATCATCTCCTATGGATAAATTGTTACAAAATTGTTACAATCCATTTGTGCTTAGCTAACACAGACGTAACCGGACACCATGCAACAGGAAAAGGAGGAAGAAAGTATGTGTTTCAGATTCATTAACTGTTCTCAGTGGTTGAATGCATTCTGCGGCTACTTCAATTTCGGCTGCTAATATCGTTTTCAACGAATAGAGCGTGCCCCTGGCGCGCAACCGCAAAAAGGCTCTTCCTCCCGGGATGAGCCTTTTTATTTCTATACCATTTATGAAAATTTATACGTTTTTACCGGTAGTCATAACGAATGGTAATATCATTGTCACATACCCTTACTTCCGCAAGGCTTCCGGTGACGATGGGCATCATCGGTGCCAGATGTCCAAGATCCACGTCCATGATCACAGGTACATTCTTCTCTCCCGCCACAGCGAGGATTGCCTGATACTGATCCAGTCCCATCATCTCCTGTCCAAAACACAAGGGCCTGCCGATCAGGAAGCCTTTAACATACTGAAACCACCCTGCTTCCTCCATCTGCCACATGGCTCTGCGGATAGCGAAAACATTCAGATCACAGGATTCTAAGAACCAGATGATTCCGTCCTCTTTATATTTTTCCAGAAAATCCTTCGTCCTGTCAAACCGGGTTCCCAACAGATTCACCAGACAGTCCATGCAGCCACCTAATAATCTGCCGGAAAAGCAGATCTTCTGATCCTCTCCTGCTGCCTGTCTTCCAAGATAATTTTTCAGCACTCTGGGCTCTGTGGTGTTATATGGTAATAAAGGCTGTTCTTCGTTTTTCAGGGATTCTTTTTCCCATTTATCATACCCGTGCACCTCTTTGGTCTCTCCGGTAAGTATTCCGAAAGTGTCTTTTAAAGATGCATGCCAGGGCTCCATGCCGAAAGCCGCCGCGCAGGGACCGTAGACGGACGCGGTATCGCAGATGGTTGCCAGCAGGTAGGTCATGTTGGTATTGTCGGAATAGCCCAGGTACCACTTCGGATCTGCTGCCCGCAGACGGTCAAAATCCACATGACTCATGGTCTCACACATCAGTTCGCCGCCACCGCAGGAGATCAGGCAACCATTGTCCGGACTGCAATAATAGTCCGTCAGCTCCTGTCCGCATTTTTCGGGCGTATTGCTGATGCCGATGCCTTCTTGCGCGTAACAGTTGGGACCAAGCTGTAATTGATATCCCAGTTCACGAAACTTTTTCTGTGCATTACCAAATGCACTGTAATAAGGTTCTATCTGACAGCCAAAAGAAGGGGCCACGAATCCGATGGTCCCTCCCTGCTGTATATTTTTCGGATATTTCATTGCTTTGTATCCTCCTATATATACTATGCATATTCGACTTCTCCATGCTCTGCACTCCCGAAATCGCAACGTCCATTCGCATTCCGGGCTATCGTCCTTCCTATGGTTAAGTGTTATGCGTCAAAGTCAATCTTGTTATATATGTCGAAGCAGTCAAAGGTTGCAAAGTAATCCTTCGGTGTCTCAGCACGACGGATCAGTTCCACACTGCCGTCCTCTTTCAGCAGAAGCTCTGCGGATTTCAACTTACCGTTGTAATTGTAACCCATGGCAAAACCGTGTGCACCGGTGTCGTGGATAGCGATATAATCTCCGATGTCGATCTTCGGCAGCATCCGGTCGATGGCAAACTTATCATTGTTCTCGCACAGGGAACCTGTCACATCGTACTTATGGTCGCAGGGCTCATTCTCCTTGCCCAGCACGGTAATATGATGGTATGCTCCATACATGGCAGGACGCATCAGGTTCACGGCACAGGCATCCACACCGATGTATTCCTTGTGGGTATGCTTCTCATGAATCACCTGGGTTACCAGATGTCCGTAAGGCGCCATCATGTATCTGCCAAGCTCTGTGTAAATTGCAACATCGCCCATACCGGCAGGTACCAGAACCTCCTCGTATACCTTACGCACGCCTTCGCCGATGGCCCGGATATCGTTAGGCTCCTGATCCGGACGGTAAGGAATACCGATACCACCGGACAGATTGATGAAGGTGATATGCGCACCGGTCTCTTCCTTCAGCTTGACAGCAAGCTCGAACAGTTCTCTCGCCAGTGTGGGATAATAGTCATTTGTTACCGTATTGCTGGCAAGGAAGGAATGAATACCGAAATTCTCCACGCCCTTTGCCTTCAGGATCTTATATCCCTCGAACATCTGCTCCGTGGTAAAGCCGTACTTGGCATCTCCCGGATTGTCCATGATGTTATTACTGATGGAAAAATATCCGCCGGGATTGTAACGGCAGCTTAAGGTCTTGGGCAGATAACCGATGGTCTTCTCCAAAAAATCGATATGCGTGATGTCGTCCAGATTGATGGTAGCACCGATTTTTGCCGCATATTCAAATTCATGGGCCGGAGTATCGTTAGAGGAGAACATAATATCCGCTCCCTTTACACCCATGGCATTGCTCAGCATCAGCTCTGTCAGAGAAGAGCAGTCACATCCGCAGCCATATTCTCTCAAAATATTGATCAGAAACGGGTTGGGAGTCGCCTTCACTGCAAAAAACTCCTTGTACCCCTTATTCCATGCAAATGCTTCTTTCAGTGCTTTTGCATTCTCACGGATTCCCTTTTCATCATAGATATGAAACGGTGTAGGATATTTTTCTGCAATCTTTTCGATCATATCTTTGGTAACAAATGCCTTTTTTTCCATAAGTATCTCCTCTAAATCTATATTTATTACAATAAAGTACTTCTCATCTCTTCCGGAGTCAAAGTGCTTAAATATGCGGGTGCCACATCAAATACAGTCTTGCAGCCCTTCTGGCCTTCCTGATTCATGCGGTAAGCTGCTCTTGCATAAGCAGTCAGTACGCAGGAAGTGAACTCCGGGTTGGAATCCAGCTTTAAACTGTACTCAATCACATGATCATGCTCACCGTTTAAGCCGGTCTTGCCGGTACGCAATACAAATCCGCCGTGAGGAATGCCTGCATGGTCTCTCTGTAACTCTTCCTCGGTAATGAAATGCACGGTGGTATCATAATCCGCAAAATAGTTGGGCATGGTCTTGATCTGCTCTTCAATCTGTGCCTTGTCAGCACCCTCCTTAGCTACCACGAAACACTCTCTGGTGTGCTTCTGTCTGGTGGTCAATACCGGATTTTCACAGTTTCTGACAGCTTCCAGTGCGGCTTCTACGGGAATGGTATACTGCTTGGCATCCTTAACACCGGGGATACGGCGGATTGCGTCAGAATGTCCCTGACTGACACCCTTGCCCCAGAAAGTGTAATCACTGCCGTCTCTTAAAATTGCGTTGGCATACAGTCTGTTCAGAGAGAACATACCGGGATCCCAGCCTACGGAGATCATGGCTACCTTGCCGCCTTCCTTAGCAGCAGCATCTACCTGTGCAAAATGCTCGGGGATCTTCGCATGGGTATCAAAGCTGTCTACCACGTTAAAATATTTTGCATACTCTGCAGTCTGTTTCGGCAGATCGGTGGCGGAACCTCCACACAGCACCAGGACATCGATCTTGTCCTGCATGGACAGTAACTGGTCTGCGTTGTATACTTTCACATCTGTTAATGTCTTCACTGTGGAAGGATCTCTTCTGGTGAATACTGCCACCAGCTCCATGTCATCGTTCTGTTTTACTGCACATTCCATTCCTCTTCCTAAATTACCATAACCTAAAATTGCGACTCTGATACTCATTTTCTATCCCTTTCTTTTTATAACATGATGTTGGGGACAAAATCCCCGCCCTTGATACCTGCTATAACAGCTTTTCTGTTCTTCCACAACAGAAAGCGCTATTCTCTTTACTTATTATGTGCAATTTTTATCAGGGCAATTTCATTACGCATAGCGTCCTTAAATACTCTGACAAAGTTCTTCTGCCCGCTGTAGAGACAGGCATCACCACTCTTCCCGGTCACCGTACCGGTGAGAATGTACTCGGAATCTATGATGAGACGGATCTGATCTGACCGCTGTTCCTCTTCCTCCGGCTCTCTGAAATGCTCCGGAACGAGATACTCTATGATTCCGGACTTTAATTCTGTATCTTCCGGAAACAATTCTCTGTTATCCTCCGAGATCAGTACTACCTTTTTCCCGGCAGCCACCAACGCTGCAATCTCCGTTTTCCATGCTTCGAGGAATTCTCCACAGGCAGAAAAGTAGATCCGCATCTGTGCATCCTGCAGCATATGCCGGAGCCTGTCACAGATATGATCGTACCCTTCGATGGTAATATAGCCTTCCCTAGGCAGGGACTTCTTCGGTCCGCCGGCGATCAGTGCATTTCTCACTCCCGTCAGATAACGAAGTCTGTTGTCACAGTACTCTTCTAACGATACCGCAAGATATTTAGAAGCACTGCCTTCGATCACATATGCGGCACCATGTTCCACTAAAGATGCCAGGCCATTATATACATTCGACCGGGAGATCCCCGTCAGCTTCGCCACTTCATATCCGGTCAGTTCTTCATTCTGAAGAAGGCACAGATAGATCGCAGCCTCCTGCCTGCTCAGTCCGAACAGGGTAAGTTGTTCTATGATTGCCGCTTCTTCCATAGATGCTCCTTTAGTAGTTCTTTACAGGAACACTATAGTAAGGATTCTTTATTTTGTCAATAGGGGAAATGATTATTGAGAAAAGATGTCAGTAACTTGAGAGTTAATTAAATAGTTGTTTTTAAATCCACGCAGAAAGGACTGCCCGCCCCGGACTCGGATGCTAGCTACAACTGTGGATTTTCTAAAGGAAAGT
>OKWJ01001747.1_pt1 | contig 13793 bp, 16 predicted proteins | sample 1607121 | NCBI WGS metagenome assembly OKWJ01 (sample SAMN04414080, study PRJEB24778) | human gut metagenome | material: faecal | host: Homo sapiens | reverse complement strand
GGAAATAATGTAGCGTTGCCTGGACAATTAACAATAATGGAAATGGCATGAGGAAAACGAATAAGGCTAAAGTGGTGCCGGCTTCCCATGTTCGGTTAAATGTCCAGTAAGGCTAAGATGTCCAGAATTTGCCCAATAAACTGTGGTGTAATGCGTGACACCGAAAGAGGATACAGCCATAAATTGTTAGGGAGGAAAAGCAGATGGATGAGAAAGAAAAAATTGCGGAATTGGAAGCGTATATCAAAAAATTGAAAATGGACCTTGAAGGAATGAATTCTGCTAATTTACAGCTAGAAAAGGAGAATGAAGAGTTGCAGGGACGCATTAAATTTTTGGAAGGACAGATAGATGCTTACCAGTATTGTATGAATTGTAGGAGATGATTTGTTGAAGGAGGAATACAAAAATGAAAAAAGTAATAACGGTGATTTTAACAATAGTATTGGCAGCAGGAATGCTGTGTGGTTGCAGAGAAGCAAACCGGGTATCCTACAATGTGTCACAGCAAGCAGATAATTTTAATGTGATACGTAGACTAACCGTATTGAATGCAAGAACCGACGAACCTATGTTTGAACTGGTGGCAGCGTTTTCATTGAAAGTAGACCATACGGACAATCAGCTTGAAATTATATGTGAAACGGGTCCAAATGAATATAAAAAGCATTTTGTCGGATTGAATGAGTGGACGTTATATGTCGTTGAGGACATCGGTGGAGCAGAAGTAGACAAGTATCATTATGAAGTGAATTTCTTGCCAGAGATGATTCTACCAGTTACATTTACAAGTGAGGATTGAGATTTTAAGGGGGATTGCAAGTGCCGAGGAATTACCAGGTAAAAGGCAAATATTACATGGAAGATCACTTTTTATATATGGAAATGCTGAACATGGTAAAAGGATATAGCGAGATGCGAAGCAGACGAACTAAAATCTTATACGGAAGCCCGGCACCCCCTGATGGAATGCCGCGAAGTGGGAGAACCGGCAATCCTACAGAAGATAAAGCCGTGACACTAGCAGCGATTGACAGCCGGATAGAAGCGATTGAGGAAGTGATGGCGGAAATGAAATGTAAATATGGGAATACGTTTACGGGCGAAGAATTTGAACCGTACGAGGCATTTATGGATTATGGGGTGTTTTGTTATTACAGAAGTAGGAAAGAAAGAAATACTTCCCCATCACAAAAGACCTGGAGCAGATACCGGAGCGAGGTTTTATATAAACTGGCAAAAAAATTAAAACTTTTTTGAAAAATGTCCTTTTGGGAAAAATAAACGTGATATAATGGTATTGTGGATGAATGGGGAACAACGTATTTCCACGAATCCTCCGTAAATAAACATAGCCGCGCACTTTTCTCCTTTCGGCGCGGCGGATAACATAAGCGGCTCATGATGGGTCGCTTTTTTGATATATAGAGCCGGACGAAATAATAGCCGGAGTGGTGGGATGGTGGGTACTTTATAAATACACAAATGCTGGTTGGAAAAATTTTAAAAATTTTTAATTTTTGGAGGTGATTGAAATGTTGTCAGCAAAACAGCGAAAATGTGTCGAATTGATGGCCTTAGGAATGTTGTCACAAAAAGAAATTGCGAAAGAGATTAAAGTAACCGAACAGACACTTTGCAACTGGAAGAAAGATGGAGAATTTATGGCAGAGATTGAAACGAGAATAAGAACAAACATTCATTCACTTGCCGCAAAAGCGCTGTACACGCAAAAGCGTCTACTAACTGCAAAAAGCGAAATGGTACGCTATATGGTATCAAAAGATATACTTGACCGCGCAGGATATGCAGCCGATGATAAAATATGCTTGCATGGTGATGGGGCGATACAGATTATAAATGATATACCAAGGGGCGGCGGTAGTGGTTAGGTTGTCAGATTTAATAGCGCCTTCTTTTTATGACTTATATTACGATATAGAGAATGGCAATTATACCCACTACTGGCTAGGTGGCGGACGAGGAAGCACAAAATCATCCTTTGCAAGTATAGAAATTGTTCTCGGTATGATGTCACATCCTGGAACGAATGCCGTAGCTATCCGCAAGGTTGGATTGTATCTTAAGGATAGCGTATTTGAACAACTTAATTGGGCAATTGATAAACTAGGTGCGGCGGATTTGTGGCGTGTCAAGTATAGTCCGCTGGAGATGATTTATCTGCCGACTGGTCAAAAGATACTGTTTCGCGGCGCGGACAAGCCTAAAAAATTGAAGTCGACAAAAGTTAGCCGGGGATATATCCGCTATATATGGTACGAAGAAGTGGATGAGTTCGGCGGCATGGAAGAGATACGGATGATCAATCAATCTTTAATGCGTGGTGGGGCAAAGTTTGAAGTGTTTTATAGTTACAACCCGCCAAAATCACAACGTAACTGGGTAAATGCAGAGGTGTTGGAAAGTGCACCGGATAAAATAGTACATCACAGTGATTATACAACTGTCCCACGAGAATGGCTGGGTGAACAATTCATTATTGAGGCGGAGCACTTAAAAACAACCAAGCCGGACAAATACGACCATGAATACTTAGGAAAAGTGACCGGAACGGGCGGCGAAGTATTCACAAATGTGACAATTCGCCAGATAACAGACGCAGAGATAGCCGAATTTTATAATATCCGGCGCGGACTTGACTGGGGATATGCGGGTGATCCATTTGCTTATGAGGCTTTACACTATGACCGAAAGCGGCGGCGCATTTACCTATATTATGAATTTTATAAGACAGGCGCTAAATTTGATACCATAGCCCAAGCGATCAAGCAAGAAAACAAAAATAACGGTATAGTTACAGCGGAAAGTGAAGAGCCAAGGAGTAATGATGAACTACGGGAACGCGGAATCAAAATAAATAAAGCAAAAAAGGGACCTGGAAGTGTGGACCATGGAATTACATGGTTACAAGATTTAGAAGAAATAGTTATAGACAGTGATAGATGTCCGAATGCAGCACGGGAATTTTACGGATATGAGTTAGAACCGGATGGCAACGATGGTTTTAGGGATGGGTTTCCGGACAAAGACAATCATACCATAGACGCTGTCCGGTATGCGTTAGAACAAGATATGGGGCGGCGCAAAGTAAAAGTACGCACAAAGACGCAATTTGGACTATAGGGGGAGATTTGATGTATACGGCAGATGAAACTGTATTGGAGAATTTAAACTTTCAAACAATACGCCCATTTTTAGAACGGCATAAGTGCGAAGTGCCGCGCCTGAATAAGTTGCGAGACTATTATCTTGGGAAGCATGACATATTGACGCGTACTAGAGAAGGGAACGCTCCAAATAATAAAATAGTATGCAATCATGCCAAAGAAATTGTCGATACCTCAGCAGGATATTTTATTGGCAATCCGGTGAGTTATAACGGGAAAAATGCAGAGATGTTAAAAGAGTGGATGAGAATTGCTGATATAGATAGTGTGGATATGGATATAGCTAAATCAGAAGGAATCTATGGCAGGGCTTATGAATTAGTAAGCATGTCGGATGATGACAGTCCAACGCCGAGAAGTTATAAGTTGGACCCGCGCAACGCCTTTATCGTGTACGATGATACTGTGGAACACAAAAAGCTGTTTGGGGTATACTATTTCCCGCAGGAAGATGCGACGGGTAATCTTATTGGTTTTTGGGTGAATGTATACACAGACGCTTATCACCTTATTTATCACACAGACGGCAATATGTGTGCTGTGAAAAAGACGTCGCAAGAACCCAATCCGTTTAGCGAGGTAGCACTAATTGAATATAGCAATAACGAAGAACAACAGGGAGACTTCGAGCAAGTTATTCCGCTGATTGATGCCTATAATCTGTTAATGTCGGATAGGGTTAACGACAAAGAGGAATTTGTTGACGCAATACTTTTGCTGATTAATGCTGTTTTAGGTGATACACCAGAAGAAGAGTCTGCGACTGCTCAGGCAATCAAAAAAGATAAAATTTTGGAACTACCAAGCGAAAGTGACGCACGATATTTAGTACGCACGTTTGATGAAGCTGGCGTAGAGATACTGAAAAAGGCGTTGGAGCAGGATATTCATAAGTTTGCAAATGTGCCGTGTCTCTCTGATGAAAACTTCGTCGGAAATGCTTCGGGTGTCGCAATGGAATACAAGTTGTTAGGGCTGGAAATGATAACGAAAATCAAAGAGCGATACTTTAAGGCAGGATTAAGCCAGCGTCTTAAGTTGTACGGGACTATTTGCACCATCAAAGGCGGGACAGATGATTTTGATGTAGAACCAGTTTTTTCCAGGGGGTTACCTAAAAATCTGGTTGAAACCGCAAACATTATCACGCAGCTTCAAGACATGGTTCCGGCTGAAACGTTACTTGCGTTATTGCCGTTTATAAAAGACGCAAAAGCGGCAGCCGAGGAAATGGAAAATAAAAACCGCGAAAAAGCAGAGGAACAGAAAAAAGCATATGGTATAGTAGATAACAACGCACCACCGGCAGGCGATATAGATGAATAGTAAAGACTACTGGAAAAAGCGTGCAGCACAGCGCATGTATGGCTATCATAAACTGGCGGATGATGTTGCGGACGATATTGCAAAAGCGTACATAAAGGCAACAAATCAAATAAACGAAGAGATTACTGCAATATTTCGTACATTTAAGCTGGAGGCGGGGTTATCGGAATCCGAAGCAAGGAAACTGCTCAATAACCTGCCGGATAACGTCAAGCTATATGAATTAAAAAAAATTGTTGGAAAAGTCAAGGACCCGGTAAAGAAACAGGAGCTGCTCAATATCATCAATGCGCCCGCTTATGCCTGGCGCATTAAAAGGTTTCAGGAACTACAAGAAGATATTGATAAACAAACAAAGCAGCTTGCGGAATTTGAACAGGGAGTGACGCAGGCGCATTATGTTGACCTTGCAAATGAAGCCTATAATCGAACCATGTTTGATATTCAGAAGGAAACGGGATATGGTTTTTCGTTTGCGCAAATGTCTCTGTCGCGCATTGCCGAAATATTGGATAATAATTGGAGCGGCAAACTGTTTTCAGCACGAATTTGGGGCAATACCGCCGACCTGAATAACAAAATCAAACAAGAATTGCTGGTCGGGTTTATGACCGGACGCAGTTACCGCAAGACAGCAGCAGCGGTACAAAAGCAATGTCAAGTTGGCGCATGGGAAGCGCGACGCCTGGTACGGACGGAAAGCACGTATATCGCAAATATGTCGGAGCTGGAAAGCTACAAAGAATCCGGCATAAAAAAATACCGATTTTTGGCGACATTGGACATCCGAACAAGTGATATATGCCGGGCAATGGACGGCAAGGTGTTTCTGGTAGAAGATGGAGTCCCGGGAACCAATATCCCGCCGCTGCATCCATGGTGCAGGTCTACGACTGTTCCGGCAATAGATGGAATGATACGTGACGGACTAAAACGCCGTGCGCGCGACCCGGTAACAGGGAAAACATATCTTGTGCCGGCAGATATGACGTATGAAGAATGGCAAAAATCTATTGATGAGAAATATGCCGAAGGAAGTTGGGAGATTGCGAGGAAAAAGGTGTTGAATAGGGTCCGCGATAAAGAGCAGTATGCGCAGTATAAGACAACACTAGGCGCCAATAATATGCCGAAATCCTTTGACAAATTCCAGGATTTGAAGTATAATAATATAGATTCATGGAAAGAGTTGAAGAGTGATTACAGGTATAAAAATCTTTTAAATCAAAGAGACGTGTTTGTAATTGACGATTCTGTGCGTTCCTTGCCAATTGAAGGTAGGGCTAATTCTATAGCTGATTTGGTAGATGAAAACGGGAACGTCAAACAAAGGCGTATATATGGACCGAATAAAAAAACATACAAAGACTTTGATACGAGTGATCATAAAAGACCAAAGTATCACCCAATGGGGGCGCATAAACACAGTTTTGATTACTCTAAGAAGAATCCGCACGGTAAAGCAGATTACCTTACAGAAAGAGAGTTAAGGCAAAACGCTGATATTATACAGGAAGGAGTGAATTATCATGATAATAGACAAAAAGAAGCTGATTGAATTGATAAACTATGGCGCTGACATTGAGTTTTCTTATAATGGTAAGGCGTATACTATTTTAGCCTGGACAGATGAGGGGATTTCTATAGGAGAACAGGGCTCTACTAATGACAAGGTCTATTCTTCTTGTGATGATTTTATTCGAAACTGTAAAATAGACGGCATTCCGATTTTAGACGCTTTACCAAAAATAAACGTTTTATATCATAGCTAAAACCGCTTACAATAACATGTAGGCGGTATTTTTATACCCAAAATAGGTTTCATCATTCTAAAATAAAATACAGTATCCGATAAGGAGATGGTAACATGAGGCGAATACCGCCGTAGCACTTATGCACCGCATAGGTGCTTTTATTATGCACAAAACAAACGATTTTAGTCTTTGAGCAACAGACGTTAAACAGGCTTATTTTTATTATAAAAAAAGAACGGTACGGGCAAAGAACGTGCCGGGCAAAGGGAGAGACGGAACAATGGAAGAAACGAATAAAACTGTAACCGCTGAGGGTGGAAACAATCAGCAGGGGACAACGCAAGAACCGCAAACCTTTGATGACGTACTAAAAAACAAAGATTATCAATCTGAGTTTGACCGCCGCGTCGCAAAGGCATTGGAGACAGCAAAAATAAAATGGACAGAAGAATTTGACGGGAAGCTGGAAGAGAAAATATCCGAAGCACAGAAGATGGCCAAAATGACCGCAGAACAAAAGGCGGAACATGAACGACAGAAAGCAGAGGAAGATTTGCAACGCCGAATTGCCGAAGTGACAAGGCGGGAACTAAAGGTGGAAGCTAAAAATACGCTTGCAGCAAAGGGACTTCCCGTTGAATTGGCAGACACACTCAACTATACCAACGCGGAACAGTGTAATGCTAGTTTGGCGGCGGTAGAAAAAGCCTTTCAGCTTGCTGTGGAAAAACGAGTCAATGAAAAGTTGCGCGGCACACCACCGAAAGCAGCGGAATCCACGGCAACTGTAACCCAAGAACAGTTTAAAAAAATGGGCTATGAAGAACGTTTAAAGCTAAAAATGGACAGTCCAGAACTTTACAAACAATTGACAGGAGGAAGATAAACGATGGCAACTTATTTGAATTACCCATTTGATGAAGAATTATTTACACAAATGTGGAACGAAGAACCCGATCCGGTAAAGACGGCGTTGCTGGAAAGCGGCGTTATGGTGGAGGATTCGCTGATTGCGCAGCAGATTCAAGGAGACGGGAATCTTTATACTATCCCATTTTATAATGTACTTAGCGGCGACCCGGTCAACTATGATGGTGCAACGGACATTACGAGCGAGGAAACCACAGCAGATTCCCAGAGCGGAATTGTTTACGGGCGCGCAAAAGGATTTACAGCACGCGATTTTGTGGCGGAATTGTCAGGGGCTAATCCGATGGGACACATTGCGTCTACCATTGGGAAGTATTGGCAGAAACAGCGGCAGAACAAACTTATCCAGGTGTTAAATGCCATTTTTGCCATAACGGGCGGCGCAGCCGGTTCGTACCAGAAGGAATGGGTGGATAAACATACGGCGGACGTGAGTTCAACCACGGCCGAGGCAAGTAAAATCGGTGCTACAGATTTAAACCATCTTGCAACACAGGCGATGGGGGATAACAAATCCAAATTCGCGGTTGCAATTATGCATTCGAGCGTCGCGGAAACATTGGAGAATCTTCAAGTGCTGGAATATTGGAAGCAGACCGACGCAAACGGTATTCAACGTCCCACAGCGCTCGCGTCTTGTAACGGATATACCGTTATTATTGATGATGGCGTGCCTAATGAGGCAGTGGGCGGTACCGGTGCAAATAAAGACCTGGTTCAGTATACGACCTATTTGATTGGCGAGGGCGCTCTGCGTACCGCAAGTGGGAGGGTAGACCACCCGAGCGAAGTGAGCCGCGACCCCAAGACGAACGGCGGACAGGATACGCTTTATACACGTATGCGCGAAACGATTCACCCGAACGGATTCTCCTTTAAAATCCCGTCTTCCGGCTGGACAAACAGCCCGACAGACGCACAATTATCCGCTGCCGCAAACTGGTCGGTTAAATTTAATCCAAAAGCGATTCCGATTGCGCGGCTTATTACGAATGGATGATGATTTATGCTTGAAAAATTGAAAAAACTTCTGGGAATCTCAAACAGTGCACAAGACGAATTGCTGAACGTACTTTTGGAGCAAGAACAAAGCAAAGTTCTGAATTATACGCGCCGTGATGAATTGCCGGAGACACTTCAACCGGTGGTAGTCAGCCTGGCGCTGATAGCATATAACCGGCAAGGGGCGGAAGGTGAGAGCAGCCGCTCGGAAGGCGGAATCAGCCATAGTTTTGTGGGCAGGATTCCAGAGGAAATAAAAATGCAATTAAACCGATTTATTAAAGCGCGGGTGGTAGGACAATGAGGCTAATGCAAAAAGATTTAAAACCTGTCCACCTTTTTGCCGCGCAGGAAGTAGAAAGCGGGTATGTAGGAACCGTCACAAAGTGGAATTACACTGATACGGTACAGTGCAATATCCAGCCGGCAGATAACAAAATAACAGCGGAAGTGTACGGCGAGCGGGTATACAACATGATTTCTCTTTTGTGCCCGTTAGATTGCGGGATTACGGAGGCGGTCAGACTATCGCCGACTAGTAAAGAAGCGCCGGATTATAAGGTGGTGTCGATAAAAACATACATCACGCATATTGCCGTACTGGCGGAAAAATTAGTGCTGGAGCCGTACACACCGCCGGAAAATAACATAGAACAAGCGCAGGACTATGGATTTTATCCGAGGTGATGATATGCATTTTGATTTCAATGTAGACGACTTTGACAAAGCCATTGCCCAAATGAAGCAGATGGCAGACCAAAACGTCGTGGATGGTGCGGTTCTGGCAGGGTTGCGGGAAGGCGGAAGAATGGTGCAAGAGGCGGCAAAAAATTTATGCCCGGTTAATGAGGGGCAACTGTATAACAGTATTATGCCTAAGGATATACCAGACCAAGTTGGGGTGGATATAGGGACAGCTGAACAGGGTATATATGTTGAATACGGCACAGGACCATTAGGAGACCCTGCAGTAAATCACACATCGAAAGATAAATGGTTTGCGCCATCTGTCGAAGTTGACCCCGACAACGGAATAGACAAACGGACGGCAGATACATACCATTTTGTTCCGGTTAATACAAAAGGAGGATTATACTATATTGTACATCCACAAGCACCGCAACCGTTTTTATATCCCGCTTTGGAAGCCAACAAAGAGAATATTGCAAATGAAGTGAAAAAAGCAGTAGGGCGTGTGATGAAATAATGGTGGATTTAAACGTAGCAATTTATAATCTGCTGAAAGCAATCGCCCCGGTATCCTTGGAATTTCCGGACACAGGGGCAAAATTTCCGCTAATAACCATTACAGAGGTTACCAACACGGAAAGTTTTACTGTGGAGGGGCGTGAGCGTATTACGGAAGCAACCTATCAAATTGACGTGTGGGATAATTACGTTGACCGCAGCAGGTGTGAATATATTGCAAACCAGGTCAACGATACAATGGTACAAAACCATTTTCGGCGCGTTTTGGGGCGTGGATTCCGCGATGTCTCCGGGCTACACAGAAAAATGATGTATTTTAAAACAGAAGCAATTAATTTGTAAGGAGTGATAATTTATGGCAAACAATAACCAGGTATATATGCCTGTAGTAAGCGTAGATAGTTTTCATTATGGTAGAGTTTTGACTGACACGAAAGACGGCATCACCGGCGAAGTGCCAAAGGCGGTTCCGGGGCTTGTTGAAGCAGGATATAATCGCAATGCACAGTCAGCTACATTTTTCGCGGACGGCGGCCCGTATGCAACAGCGGTTGGCGCAGGGGAATTTGATGGATCTATCGGTGTGGCAGACATTCCGGCAGGTCTTTCTTCGGATTTTTACGGAGATGATTATAACAGCTCAACCGGAGAGTTGCAGCTTGGTGACATCAACTCCCCAGATAACTTTATCCAGTATCGTGTCGAGAAATCAACCGGAGCCTGGCGCTACGTTACAATTTATAAAGCAAAATTTATGCCCAATGAGCAAACAGCACAAACAAGAGGCGGCAGCGTTAATTTCCAGACCAATGGTTTCTCTTTTAAGGCTGCAAATACCGTATTTAACGGTAAAGCGGCTCGCATTCTGGATGATGACGACCCGAATCTGCCGGAAGGCGTAACACCGGAAGTCATTGCGGCAAACTGGTTCACTGATATATACTGGGAAATTGCAGCGCCTACCGCATCGGAACCCACAACACCGGAAGGGGATTAAATTTTGACGTATGCGGCGGGCAATTCCCGCCGCAAGCATTTTGAAAGGGTGAGAATATGGAACAAAGAGTATTGTGTTTAGAAGTAGAGGGTAAAAAGATTGTATCTAAGCATTGGGATTTTGAAGCAATGTGCATGGTAGATGATGCAAGAAAAGACAGCAAAGGCGACTTGGCAATGGCAAAAGATGCAGTCGCCTATTTATTTGAAGGTACGGAAGCAACGGAAGAAGTTTTGAATAGCGCGTCACCCGTGGAGCTGGCTACATTTTGCCAGAAAGTGTGCGGGTGGTATGTGGAAGATATGTCACAAGCAATAAAAAACGCACAAAGCCCGCGCAAGAGAGCGGGCCAAAAAAATTAAGGGATTTATACTGTACCATGTTTAAGGCATGGGGCAGGTTACCGGATGAATTAGGAAAACAACGTCCATATAATGTATTTTATCTGTTAAATGGGCTTGATGATGATAATGATACAGTGCCGGCGGTAAAAGAAATGCCGCGGGATTTACAGCTTTTGTACGGCATGTAGTGGGGTGAGAAACGATGGCGGAAGAAATGGGGCTGCACGCTAGGCTAACAGCGGACAGCAGTAATTATGTGCAGGCGATTGACCAGGCCAGAGATTCCTTGGTTGATTTGCAGCAGCAAGCAAAACTTTTAAAACAGGGCGAAAAAGACATTACGAAAGCAATTGAAGAAAATACGCAAAAGTTTGGCGAGAATAGCAAGCAGGTACAGCGCTGCAAATCGGATTTAGAAGATAACTTGAAAGCCCAGCTTGAGGTAAAAAGCCAGGTTCAGCAGGTCAACACGCAATTATCTAAATTACAAAAAGAGTATATTAAGGCGGCAGAAGCGGCAGCGCAAGATACGCAAGAAGTCAATGATAACGCACAGGCGTTTGAATCAAGCACGGAACGCCTAAAAAGTGCGTATTCGGTAATTAAGGGTATCGCGGTAAGCTATGCGGGCAAGAAGCTGTTCGATGCTTTAATCGGCTCTAATGCGGATTTTGAGCAATCTATGGTATCGTTTGAGGTGCTTTTGCAGAGTGCTGAAAAAGCGCAGGCGCAAATGGACCAGTTAGAACAGTTTGGCGCAAAAACCCCCTTTGAATTGACTGATGTTACGGAAGCAACTAAACAACTGCTTGCATTTGGTGTGGCGGAAGAAGATGTCATGACACGCCTGCAACAGCTCGGGGATTTGTCGCAGGGAAAAGCGGAACTGTTGGACCGTATCACCTCTGCATATGGCAAAATGCAGGCAAAAGGCAAGGTTACGCTGGAAGAACTGAATATGCTGACAGAAGCAGGAGTACCGATTCTGCAAGAACTGGCAAATCAATATGGTGTAACACAGGAAGCGCTGTTTAAAATGATTTCCGCTGGTGAAGTCAACATAGATGGAATCAATAAAGCCATGGAGGCTATGACCAGTGAGGGCGGACAGTTTTATGGAATGATGGAGAAGCAATCCCAAACCATGGCCGGTCTGTGGTCCACCTTTATGGACAATATCTCCATGATGGCGCGGCAAGCAGGTGAAGAAGGATTTCAAGAGTTAAAAGATGAGCTTCAAGGTTTACTCGATACAGTTACCAGCTTAGTAGATAGTGGTGCGGCCGAACAATTTGGCAGCGGCGTGGCGACAATTATCAGCGCCATTGCAAACCTCATATCCCTGCTGTGGGATTTACGCGGTGTGCTGGTGACGGTGGGTGCAGGCTGGGCTGTGTTTAAGGTGTCCCCAATTATTACGACTGTAACAACCGCGGTAAAAGCATTGACTTCCGCAGAGACTATTCAAAATGTTGTGACTGGACAATCTGTAATTTTACGTAATAATTTGACCGGCGCAATTACAGTAGAAACCGCCGCAGTGGCGAAAGAAACATTGGCAAAAGACAGCGCAACAATGTCTCAAATTAAGTTAAATACAGCTATGCTTGCAAGTCCGTGGTTTTGGATTCCGGCTGCTATTGTTGGTGTGATTGCTGTAGTAGATGCATTAACTATATCTTACGAAGAGCAGGTTAAAAAACTGCAGGACGTAAAAAAGGAATATGAGGATATAACATCTGAACTGGATTCCGTAGAGCAGGAACTGAAAACCACCGGAGAAAAGATTGATGAGTTAAATGCGAAAGATAAACTTACTATCACCGAACAAGACGAACTACAAAAACTGAAAGATACAAACGAACAACTTAGAATTAGGAAAAACCTTCTAGAAAATGATAAGGTAATAAAGCAACAAGAGCAGAATTACGAGGCTATTCTTGCAGCTGAAAAAAGATTTGCTTCTGGTGGAAGGTCGACATGGGATAACCTTTTACAGTATGTTGGGGCACCATTTAGCCAACACTACGTGGAAGTAATTGAAGGTAATACTCGCGGCATACAGGATTACGCGATTTGGGGTGAAAAAGTCGCAGAACTCCAAAAAAGGATAAATACAGAAACAGATCCATCGAAGTTATCAGCGTATAATTCCCAATTGGCAGAATATAAGTCTAAATTGGCAGATGCAAGAAAAGAATTAATAGGCTATTCCGACAGCATTACCGGAACAGATGAAGCATCTACACAGATGAAATCCAAATTGGAAGATAATATTGATTATATAAATCAATTTCTGTTTTCGGCGGAAGAATTAAATAAGCTAAAATTTGATGAAATTTTCAATGCGGAATCATTTGAAAAAAGCAAAGAGGCTCTGCTGGGCATGGCAAAGGCAGGGACTTTGTCGCCGGAGACGATTACCAGCTATCAAGAATTTAATGATTTGATAGAGACAACAGGGCTGACAGTTGAAGATATTATTGCTGAATTACAATCTCTTGCAAAGGAAGCGCAGCAGACATCAACCGGCATAGAGGATGCATTGCAAGGGTCTATAGATAATGTTCTATCGCTGATGGACGTGGTGTCAGAGTACGACAAAGAAGGCGAGGTATCCTCCCAAACCATCCAGAAAATGCTGAAAGACCACCCGGAGTATGTGCGGTATCTTGTGCAAGAAGGGGACCAATTCAAGCTAAACAAGGACGCAATTGATGACCTTGCAACAGCGGAAAAGCAGAAAAACGCTATCACTGCCGAGTATATCGAAAAAATCAAAGAGCAAGAGTTTGGGACGCGGGAATTTGCCAATACCTATAGCGATTTTATCCGCGCTCTGTCAGAAGCGTATCCAGATAGCCCGTTACTGCAAGAAATGGCGCAAGACTTAATCGACCTCAATGACAGTTTTGCTGAGGGCGAAATAACGGTCAATGAGTATTTTGGCACCTTACAAGAGCGTATTAATTCCATTGATTTTAACTCAGTATCTTTGCAAAGTGATGAAGCAATGCAAGGAATGTTTGCCGGATTTACCCAG